>Ga0209345_10001101_pt1 | contig 33383 bp, 29 predicted proteins | sample Cruoilmetagenom7_FD_187294 | JGI IMG/M metagenome (GOLD analysis project Ga0209345, IMG submission 187294) | Oil polluted marine microbial communities from Coal Oil Point, Santa Barbara, California, USA - Sample 7 (SPAdes) (version 2) | ecosystem: Environmental > Aquatic > Marine > Oil seeps ...
ATCGTGAGTGAATTAAAACTACCTATCTATTTTGACTATTCCGCCACTACCCCGGTAGACGAACGCGTAGCCAAAGTAATGATGCAATACCTAACCGTAGACAGCAGCTTTGGTAACCCCGCCTCACGCAGTCACAGCTTTGGCTGGGCCGCTGATGATGCAATTGATACGGCCCGAGGTCAGGTATCGGCACTCATTAACTGTGATCCACGAGAAATTGTATGGACCTCAGGTGCCACCGAATCAGACAACCTGGCGATAAAAGGTGTAGCGCATTTCTACCACAAGAAAGGCAAGCACATTATCACCTGCAAAACAGAGCACAAAGCCGTGCTCGACACCTGCCGCCAATTAGAGCGCGAAGACTACGAAATTACCTACCTTGATCCAGAGCCCAATGGCCTGATCGACCTGAACAAACTTAAAGCCGCGATGCGAGAAGACACCATACTGGTCAGCATCATGCACGTAAACAATGAAATAGGCGTCATCCAGGACATCGAAACCATCGGTGAAATGTGTCGTGAAAACAAAACCCTGTTTCACGTAGACGCCGCCCAGAGTGCCGGCAAAGTTGCCATCGACCTGTCCACATTAAAAGTTGACCTGATGAGCTTCTCCGCCCACAAAATCTATGGCCCCAAAGGCATAGGAGCACTTTATGTGCGCAGAAAACCTCGTGTCAGACTCGAAGCCCAGATGCACGGAGGCGGCCACGAACGCGGCATGCGCTCAGGCACCCTGGCCACACACCAGATAGCCGGCATGGGCGAAGCCTTTCGCATCGCCCATGAAGAAATGCAAAGCGAAAACGCCCGCATACTGGCCTTAAGAAACCGCCTCTACAATGGTTTCAAAGACATGGAAGAAGTCTATGTTAACGGCGACATGGATCACCGCATAACAGGCAACCTGAACATCAGCTTTAACTACGTAGAAGGCGAAAGCCTGATTATGGCGCTCAAAGACATCGCCGTATCCAGTGGATCGGCCTGCACCAGTGCAAGCCTTGAGCCCAGCTACGTACTGCGCGCCCTGGGGCGAAGTGATGAGCTTGCACACAGCTCACTACGCTTCACCATAGGACGCTACACCACAGAAGAAGAAATAGACTACACCATAGACCTGGTCAAAGGCGCAGTAGACAAACTACGCGACCTATCACCGCTATGGGACATGTTCAAAGACGGCATAGATCTCAACAGCGTAGAATGGGCCGCCCATTAAGCGCATGATTTTGCAGCGATAGCTGCGTTGCTGCTGGCATTTTAAAGTAAGTCACCTATTGGTATAGGCTCATACTTTAAAATGCCAGCGCGCCTTGCTCTCACTACAAACTCATGCGTTTAATGGGTGTTTGTAATTGTAAGAGAATGGTGCTGAGAACAGGTAAATATACCGGTTTATTCGCTACGCGAATGGGCTTAAAAGAGTTAAAATAAACTAATAGAACTACAGCTAAACGGGAAACACAGAAAGCTCTGTGAGACTGATTATCTGTAGTCAACAAGATCCAGGAGAATACAAATGGCTTATAGTGACAAAGTACTCGACCACTACGAAAACCCCCGCAACGTTGGCGTACTTGATAAAGACGCTAAAAACGTCGGAACAGGTATGGTTGGAGCCCCGGCCTGTGGTGATGTAATGCGCCTGCAAATTGAAGTGAGTGATGAAGGTGTAATAGAAAACGCCGTATTTAAAACTTACGGTTGCGGCTCAGCCATTGCGTCTAGTTCACTGGTAACCGAGTGGATGAAAGGCAAGACCCTGGATGAAGCCAAACAAATTAAAAATCTGGATATTGCAGAAGAGCTAGCATTACCTCCAGTAAAAGTGCATTGCTCAGTGCTTGCAGAAGATGCAATTAGTGCTGCGGTGGATGACTATATGAAAAAACATGATAGTTAACTTATCAGCTTTAAAATAAAAAAGGCCTGCTAAATAGCAGGCCTTTTTTTGTCTATTAAAGAAATAACTATTTGTTAACACTCTTCAAATATTTGTGACTGGCATGTAGCACACACATCTCGATCTAGCTTTTTGTAAATACCGCCAATAGCTGCGCCTTTAGAATCATAAAAATGATCAGCACCAATTTTTTTCACAAAACATGATTTAGCAACAAATTCATATACCGATGATTTAAGCCCAACAAAATACAGGCCGCCACCGTGTTTTTTTAAAATGGTGTTTTCAGACACCAGAGCTTCAGCACCTGCTAAATCGATAAAGTTAATGCGCGATGCATCTATCATTATGTGATAAATGCGTTCGTTTTCTGCAATGTGAGAAATACGATCTTGTATGTGGTTAATAGAGCCAAAATAAATTGATCGATCAATGCGTATAATTTTTAACTGTGGACATTGCTTAAGCGGCTTTTTCTGAATGTTAATAAAGCAACGTCGATTATTTTTCTCGTCTACATTGATTGATAAGGTAGGGATCTCCGGCGTTGATGTTTTCTTTAAGAAAAATACCAGTGATAGTAAAACACCCATATAAATTGCAAATTCTAACTCAAGGAACAGGGTACTTAAAAAAGTCACTATTAAAATGGATGCTTCTGATTTACTGTTTTTCAGAATCATTTCAATATGATGAAAATCAATAAGGTTGTATGCCACTAATAAAATAACACCGCCCATTGCTGCTACGGGAAGGTAAGCGGTTAATGGTGCAATTAACAATACAATAACGAGTAAAAATATAGCTGCAAAAATGGCTGACATAGGTGTTTTTGCACCGGCTTCGTAATTAATACCAGAGCGTGTAAAAGAGCCTGAGCCAGCGTAACTGGAGAAAAAACTACCCACAACATTAGACATGCCCTGGCCAATAAACTCCTGGTTTGAATTAATGCGCTGGTTCGACTTTGTAGCCACTGCACGACTTATAGATACCGCTTCAATTAAACCAAGCAAAGCAACAGCAAATGCTTCAGGCGCAAGTGCTGTAATTGTTTCAAGGGAAAAATCGGGGCTAGATATAGGGGGTAAGCGTCCGGGTATTTCACCAATAAGCGCAATGCCTTCTACAGAGTCTTTTAAACCAAAAGCAATCACACTGCCAACAACCATACCGATTAGCAGGTTGGGGATTTTTGGTAAGAGCTTCTTAATTAGTATTGCTGTTAATAGAGTCGATATGGCAATTAGTACCAGGTAAACATTACTGGTACCTATGCCATTAAAAATATCTAACCAGTTATGTAAAAAGGTTTGGCCCTGTGGAATTGAGATACCAAGAATGTGCTTCATCTGACTGGTAGCAATAAGTATCGCTGCACCAGCGGTGAATCCGATAACAACTGTGTGGGATACAAAATTTACTAATGCCCCCAGTCGAGCCAGACCAAAGGCAAATTGATATACGCCTGCAAGAAAGGTCAGAGTGAGTGCAATAGAGATAAATTCAGGGCTTCCAGGGGCAGCATGGTGGCTGACGGCAGAAAAGATTACGATAGATATAGCCGTCGTTGGGCCAGATACCAGATGGTGTGATGAACCGAACAGAGCCGCTATAACAGGCGTCACCATCGCAGTGTACAAACCATATTCTGGTGGTAGGCCAGCTATTGTGGCAAAGGCAACGCCCTGGGGTAATACTATAACTGCACCCGTAATGCCCGCTATCATGTCGGCTTTTAAGGTGTCTTTGCTGATTAATTTAAACCAGGATAGGAAAGGAAGCAGCGCTAAAACATTCATGTAAAGAGAAGGGTTCCAATGTAAGTAAGGATTTTTAGGAGGCAAATTATAGCATAAAAAGCATAAGCTTATTAGCCGGTAATTAAATAGGTGTCGCTTCCTGAGTTGTAAAATATAGTTTTAGTGGAATTAAATTCTCAGGAGATATATTGTGCGCTTATCTGTTCATTTTGAGATTATGGGTTTTGCTAGCACATCAGTGGATTTATCAACTCTTTGAATCAATCGATTCTAAAGATGCAAAAAAATTTATGACATTTCTAGCACCATCAAGTGTTTTTCGATTTGGGAACATACCGCCTGTCGAAGGAAATGAAAATATTGAAAATTTTATTAGTCACTTTTTTGCTTCAATCGAAGCTATATCCCATGAACTTGTTGATATTTTCGATGTGCCTGAAGGTAAGCTCTGTCACGGTTTTGTGTCATATACCAGAAAAAATAATACGATATTGACGGTGCCTTTTGCGAATCTACTCAAGGGAAGTGAAAGAAATATCACAGAGTATCTTATATTCGCAGATACATCTAAACTATACGATGATCAATAGAAAATAAAATATAGTCTGCTTTTTGTTCCCCCTTTTTAATAAAATATAAGGAATATATGATGAAAATTCTAAGCCGGTATTATACGTACTTTACGCTAATATCTATATTATCATGTCTTAATGTAACGATTGCATATGCCTGGACAGATAATATTGAATCATTGCATGATGTAAATACCCTGTGCAAACTGGAACCTGAAGCGCAATGCACATCAGCTGTGCGCATTGGTGTTAATGCACCGGGTGTTGATATGCATAATTCTTCAATGACAACCATGCGACTTGATAATGCAAATTTACAGGGTGCAAATCTATCTAATTCCATACTTCAGTTGTCAAACCTCAAGGGTGCGAATTTAATGCTCGCGAATCTTAAGGGTGCGCATATGCATGGCGTTAATCTACAAAATGCAAATCTTTCATTAGCCAATTTAATGAAAGTTAATCTTATGGATGCGAATTTAAGTGGAGCAAATTTATTAGGTGCGAATCTAAATGGTGCATTGCTACTAAAAACCAAATTTGATAATGCTACATGGACTGATGGTAGAGTTTGTGCTGTTGGTTCAATTGGTAAATGTCTTTGATTTCATAAGGTGGCCTGCTTGTTTTCAGGGAGTAGGCTGATTTTCAGATACTTCCTGAAGCAGGTCGATTAAATTTTTAATCCAGCTCTCGTACAACACGAAAACCAGTGTCATCGCTTTTGCGCGTGGGGAAATCACGCCAGCGATTCGCAGAGCGAATTTCCTTTGCAGGAAAGCTCCATGCACCACTACGAATAACTCGTTTACCACAGCCGGGTTTCTCAATAGCTGAACCATCTTTGGGGGCGTGTTCAAAGGTGTTGTGGTAACAGTCTAAGACCCACTCGAAAACATTACCTGCGGTATCATAGAGGCCATAAGCATTGGCTGGAAAGCGTCCCGCCGGTGCGGTTTTTTCTCCGCTCCAGATTGATTCACATCCCTCACAGTTCGCCATGGCCACGCCGCTTTTATTGTCCCACCAGAAACGAGTCGTTGTTTTTGCTCGTGCGGCATATTCCCATTCAGCATCAGTGGGTAGACGATAAACTTTTCCCGTCTTTTTGCTAAGCCAGTTTGTATAAGCCACCGCATCATTCCAGGATACATTTACTACAGGTCGTGATCCGCGTCCCCATTCCTGATCATCCGGTTTAGTTCGCCTGGTGTCATCACAGAACTGATCATATTGTTCAAAAGTAATTTCATGTGAGCCTATCGCAAATGCATTAAGAGTAATGGGCATAGCCGGTTTTTCGTCATCATCACCCAAATTGTCTCCCCTGATAAAAGTTTCTGATGTTAGTTTAACTAGCTCAGGTCCCATGGTTCTGTCAGTAAGCTGGTCTCTAAAATAGTTTTGTGGTTGCCAGTCCAGTTTTACCGGGGTTTGTTTGTATGGTTTTTCATTTTTTATATTAAAAGTCACCGAGCTTAAATTTTCGGCCTTTATAGTTAATGTTTGTTGATAAGCTGTTTTTAAAGATATGTTTTTGGTATTTAGTTGGCCTTGAAGTATCTGGCCGTTTGTTGTTCTTATCTGTGCCCTGGTCTCTTCATCGTCGCTGATTGAATCAATATCAATTGTATGAATATTATTGCTAGTTACGGAAATAGTTTTGTCAGGGGTAGTTATTTCTATTGATTCAGTTAAAAAATAAGTTGAGAAAAGATCGCCATATAAGCTGTTTACTAAGACAGATATAGTCTTATCGAGTTGGTGGTTTTCTTTTCTGGAAAAATGTATATCAGATATGTTGTCAATAGTGACAGGTAGTTCGGGGTCTAGCGTCCGGGAAATAGTGATACCTACATCCTCTAAATCACCTTTGAAAATGTCACCAGCCTGGGTTAATAGTCTATCCCGTTGTGGTTTGCTGCTAAGGTGTAATTCGGCCATATCAGTATAAGGAATCACAACCAGCCCCAGTACTGTCTTAATGCTGAAGTCCTGACTGTCTATAACACCGTTATGAATGTCACCATTATTCATGGTGATAACATCAAAATCCTTCGCAAATGGGCTTGCGGTATAAAATAGTATTGAGAAGAACAAGGATAATGCTAATGAATATTTCATAAGTTATTATCATTTATTTAACGTTCAAAATTACAGGCTTTGATAGCAACTGTCGATAACAACTGCTGGTTTGGCCGTTCCAACTGATAAACGAGGTATATTAGGATGATGCATTCGTTACCAGTTCAATATTTTAAGGGTTCAACAGAGTGGCTACCTGTACACAAATTATCTATGCACACCGATAGCGTTTGCTTAACCTCTCTTTATGGGCTAAAAGTATATACTGTGACAATTTGACGCAGTTTTTGACATGTGTCAAGGTCACCGGATGAGTGAAGTCGTAACATTCTTCGCTGATACTTAATAATAATACATCCATGTACTGGAGATGATAATGATTAATACAGCTAAACGAACGCTGGCTATGCTGGTAGGGCTGGGGGTTGGTCTAACCGTTAGCACTAGCGCGATGTCTGCCAAGTCGCTTGACCAGGTGATGAAAGACCGCGGTCTAACACAAAAAGACTTACTGGCAGCAGCCAAAACATATACACCAACCGGTGGACGTGATGAATATCTGGCATTTTCTTCCGGCGGTCAGAGTGGCCAGGTTATCGTCTACGGCATTCCGTCTATGCGCATCCTTAAGTACATCGGAGTATTCACTCCAGAGCCATGGCAGGGTTATGGTTTTGATGAAGAATCTAAAGCTGTATTAAGGCAGGGTAACATTCATGATAAAGAAATCAACTTTGGTGATACTCACCATCCGGCGATATCTGAAACCAATGGTGAATATGATGGACGCTGGTTATTTATCAATGACAAAGCTAACCCACGTGTAGCGGTTATTGATTTACACGATTTTGAAACCAAGCAGATTGTAGTTAATAAAAACTTTAAATCCCAGCATGGTGGTGCATTCGTATCTGAAAATACAGAATACGTAATCACAGCAGCTCAGTATGCTGCACCCTATGAAAATAAATTTGTACCGTTGGAAGAGTTTAATGACAAATACCGCGGTGGTATGACTTACTGGAAATTCGATAAGAAAAAAGGTCGTATCGATGAAGACAAGTCATTTACGGTAATGGCACCTCCATATAGTCAGGATTTATCTGACTTTGGTAAAGGTCCATCTAGAGACTGGTCATTTACTAACTCATTCTGTTCAGAGCGTTATGTCGGTGGTATCGAGAAAGGTCGTCCTCCATATGAGGCGGGTTGTTCTGCAAAAGATACTGACTTCATGCACGTTGTGAACTGGAAGAAAGCTGCGGAGTTAGTTAAAGCAGGTAAGGCTAGAAAGATTAATGGCACTAATGTACTAGACATTAAAACAGCTGTTAAAGAAGGCATACTGTTTTTGATTCCAGAGCCTAAAAGCCCACACGGTGCTGATGTAACACCTGATGGTAAATATATTATTGTATCCGGTAAGCTTGATAGTCATACTACTGTTTACAGCTTCGATAAGATCATGAAAGCTGTTAAAAACAAAAAGTTTGAAGGTAAAGACCCTTACGGTATTCCCATTATCTCAATGAAAGATTCGGTACATACTCAGTTAGAGTTAGGTTTGGGTCCCTTGCATACTCAGTTTGACTCAAAACCATGTGTGGCTTATACCTCGCTTTATGTTGATTCAATGGTGGGCAAGTGGAATTACTGTGAAGGTAAAGTACTGGATAAAATTTCTATTCACTACAACATCGGTCACTTAATGACAATGGAAGGTGATAGTAAATCTCCAGATGGTAAATACCTGGTTGCTTTGAACAAACTGGCGATTGACCGTTTCAACCCTGTTGGTCCTCTGCATCCGCAGAATCATCAGTTGATTGATATTAGCGGTGACAAAATGCAGTTGTTATACGACATGCCTATACCACTGGGCGAACCACACTATGTTGTATCTATCAAGGCTGACAAGCTGAAACCTCATAACCGTTACAAGTCTGGCTGGAATAGTCGTACTGATTCACGTTCACCGTTCAAAACTCGTGCGGGTCGTGAAAAGACTGTGAAGACTCCGGGCAAAGTTGAAGTGTTTGGTACTACCATTCGTTCACACATTACACCTGAGACTATAGAGGCAGAAGTAGGTGATGAAGTTATTATCCACTTAACTAACCTTGAGCGTGCGGAAGATGAAGTGCATGGTTTCGCAATGTATGGTCAGGATGTACAGTTATCACTGGAGCCTGGTAAGACTGCAACAGCAAGATTTACTGTGGATAAAGAAGGCGTATTCCCTTATTACTGCACAGAGTTCTGTTCAGCACTTCACCTGGAAATGCAGGGTTACCTGTTGGTTAAACCTAAGGGTTATAAAGCTAAAGCTGGCAAAATTCAGGAAGGTGTTACTTATACCAAAGCTGATTATGAGAAGCAGGTTAAAACTAATATCTCAACACAAGGTGTAATTGACTCAGTTGTTGGCTTCATTACCAGCCATAATTACACAGACTTCAAGACTGTGGTAGCACTGGTAGAAGACGCAACTGATCAGTTAGGTTTTGCTGAAGAAGCGAAGAAGAAATCTGAAGCAGCTGCTGCTAAGGGTGATTGGCAAAATGCAATGTTGTGGGCTAACCAATGGTGGCAATACCAGGTTAAGACTGCAGATCTTGGATTACGTGCTAAGACATTCCTTGAACAGAATGGTGCTGTAAAAGTTAAGGCTAAGAAATAAAGCTAGCCTTATTTAAATTATGAAAAATGGGGGAGCATTTTTGCTCCCCCGCCTCGTTTAGGTGGTATAAAAAGCTTACTAAATGCAAGGTTAAAATATCTCGGTAAAAACCGAACTTTGGAGTAGTTAGAATGAAAAAAATATTTACACTTGTTTCCTCGGTAATATTAGTTGCTGCAATGGGTCAGGCACATGCATTAGATGGTGCTGCTATATATAAAAACCCAGCTAAAGGCGGTTGCTCTGCCTGTCATGGTAAAGATGCTAAATCACCTATTTTAAAAAGTTATCCAAAACTGGCTGGGCAGAATGAAGCCTATGCTTTGCAGCAGTTAAAGGATATTAAAAGCGGTAAAAGAAATAACGGTATGAGCGCTGCAATGAAAGGTATTATGCATCTGGTAAATGATGAAGAAATGGCGGCACTAGCTAAATACATTTCAACATTAACTCCTTAATATTATTAGATTTTTTAATTTAAGCGTATTAGAGAACCTTGATGAACATCAAGGTGATTGATATGTCTTTTTGAAATAATCTTAGCATCTTAATGAAATGTATAGGGGCCAGTAATTACTGGCTCTTTTAGCCGGGAGAACAGGCATGAATACAGGTAAAAAATTTATATCAGTAATAGTTGCAGTAGGTTTTACCATGGGTGCCCAGGCCGCTGGCTGGAATCAGAGTGGTGGTGAAAAAGATGATGCGATGAAATTAACGCCAGATCTTGAAAATGGTATGGAAGTGTATGAAGTTTGTTCCGCTTGCCATTACCCTGAAGGCTGGGGCACTAAAGACGGTACTTTTCCTCAATTAGCTGGCCAGTATAAAGAAGTGTTAATTAAGCAGTTGGCAGATATTCGTGAGCGTAATCGAGATAACCCAACCATGTATCCATTTGCACTACCGGAATCAATTGGTGATGCACAGGCACTGGCAGATGTGGTTGCTTACATTCAAAAATTGCCTATGAACCCGGATAACGGCAAAGGTGAGTGGGCAAAAGGCACACCTGAATTTACACAGGGTAAGAAATTATATGATGATAACTGTGTTAAATGCCACGGTGATGTTGGTGAAGGTAAAAAAGATAAATATTACCCCAAAATTGCCGGCCAGCATTACAAGTATATGTTGCGTCAGTTTGAGTGGATACGAGATGGCAAACGTAGAAATGCAAATCCTGACATGGTGAAACAGATTAAGGAGTTCACTGATAAAGATATGCAAATGGTTATAAACTATGTTTCACGTGTTGATGTACCTAAGAAAGATTTAGCGCCATCAAAAGACTGGAAGAATCCAGACTTTGACTAATTATCACTTACAGCACACCTCTGTGTGAATCCATATCGGCGTTAAAAAATGGATATTTACATTTGTAAACTTACATTTTTTGCCTTGATCTGAATCCACACAGAGGCAATCTGAAAGCGATAATGCATGAATAGATATATTTACCACTCCATAAGAGGGTTGGGAATAACAGAATTATATTTTGAAGGATTAAAACGGGGTGCTCTGTGTAAACAGCACCCCTTATTATTTTATAGAGGTTAACTATGACCGGTACCACAGATAACAAAAGAAATTTTATTGTTGCAGGTTTAATTGGTTTTGCACTGATTTTACTGGCGGTAATGTATTTCACACCTATCTGGTGGGTGGCGTTAAAAGCGCCTAATTACCCCCCTGAAGCATTTCCTGACGGTATAAGAATTCATTTTCATTTTAATGGTGTCTTTAATGGATGCACGATGGTAGAAAGTGATGAAGTACAGGTGGATGAAGTACTTAACTGTGTGCATGAAATGGATGTTATCAACCACTATGTTGGTATGTATCCCATTGCTTCAGGTGGCCCTGTTGAGCGAGTCTTATCCCAGTTCCTGGTTTCATTCCTCGGTGTCATGCTAGTAGGTTTTGCCTGTCGTAAAAAGAAAATGCGCATTATGCTAATGAGTGCGGGTTTTGGTGCAATAGCCGTGTGGATGTCTATGGCTATGTATACAGAAGGCGGTGTAATGATGTTAAGCGATGGATATAGAAGCTCATTGCAGTCAACCTTAGACCTGGATGTTGAAGATATACAAAACTGGAGTGGTATAGAAGCGGTAACTGAAACATACCGTGATACATTAGGTGTGTATTTCCGTCAGCAGGAGATAATAGACCCTAAGGTAGCCACGCTTGAAATGTGGACTAATGGCGTAACTATTGCTCTCCTGTTAGCCATGGTAGTTATGGCGGTGGGCGCAGCGGTCAGCAGAATGTTTTACTGGTTACTTATCCTTATACCCATTATGTTACCGGTATTTTTTGTCATCGATTACGCTGGGTGGCTTTGGTACTTTGGTCATAACCTGAATTCAATGGGGGCATTTGCCGTTAAACCCTTTATGCCTACCGTATTTGGTCAGGGTAAGGTTGCGCAGTTTTCTACCCATTCTTATCCCTATACAGGCTATTTTATTATGATGCTTATATCAGCGGTGTTAGGTGTTGCCGCGATTATTCGTAAGCGACAGATTGAGGATGAAGCTTGATATTAAATGTTATAATTAAAACACAATCTGTCATGTTTCTGAGGTTTGGGTAAGTGATGTTTATGATCAGGACACGAATGATTAAATTGATGGCATGCATGCTGGTGATTTTTGCCAGCAGTGTATGTAACGCTGAAATTGCCACATCAAAAAAAACCTTACAACAGATGATTGATGAAGCCAAAAAAGGCGATGTTATTACCCTGGAGCCCGGTATTTATAAAGGACCGGTGACTATTGAAAAATCAATTACTATCGATGGACAGAATGTAGCTGTTATAGATGCTGGCGGTAAAGGCTCTGTGGTTTATCTTGATACCGATGGTGCAACACTGCGAAATCTTCGTTTAACCAATTCCGGCGAGTCACATAATGACGTCGATGCCGGTGTTCAGGTTAGAGGTAATTTTAATGTTATCAAAGACAATGTAATCGATAACAGTTTATTTGGTATTGATTTACAGCAGTCTGAATATAATGTTGTACGGCGTAACGAGATAAGTTCTAAACCTGTTGATTTGGGAATGCGTGGCGATGCAATTCGTTTATGGTACAGTTTTGGTAATAAAGTAACAGATAACTTTATTCATGATTCAAGAGATACGGTGGTCTGGTATTCCAGAGATAACATTATTTCAAAAAACCGATCTACCCGGGGGCGTTATGCATTGCATTTTATGTATGCGCAAACCAATATAATTGAAGATAATGAATACTGGGATAACTCGGTCGGTATATTTTTAATGTATAGCGATGGAGTTGAATTACGCCGTAATAAAATATCACATGCAACAGGCCCTACCGGTGTGGGTATTGGTATGAAAGAAACATCTGAGATTATACTGGAAGATAATACGGTGCTTTATAATGCCGTTGGCTTTTATATGGATGTATCGCCATTTCAACCGGATACAATTAATCTCATAAAAAACAACCTGGTAGCTTTTAATAATATCGGTGTGCGGTTTTTAAATAACTGGCCTGGAAATCACTTTGTAAATAATCGCTTTAAAAGCAATATTTCACAGGTGGTAGTGAGTGATGGTAGTGGTGCGACTAAAAATAAATGGGATGGTAATTTCTGGGATGATTACCAGGGTTTTGACCTGGATAAAGACGGCGTTGGCGACACGCCCCATGAGTATTATTCATATGCGGATAGAATTTGGCAGGATGTGCCACCTGCACAGTTTTTTAAAGGCTCACCAATGTTGGAAGTATTAGATTTTCTTGAACGGCTAGCGCCATTTTCTCCACCACAAATGGTGTTTAGAGATTCCGCCCCACAGATTTATGTAGATTAGCAAGATGGCGAATGACACAGTAAAAAACAATAAAAAACCACGGCTTTCCAGAAAAGAACGGGCAAGGCGTGAATTTATTCGTTCAATAGCTCTTACCGCCGGTGTCGTGGGTGTGGCGGGTTTAGGATATTACCCGGTGGCTAAAGGTGAAATAAATCGCCTGCGCCCCCCTGGAGCATTAGACGAGGAAGATTTTCTCGCTTCCTGCATAAAATGTGGCCAGTGTGTTCAGGTATGTCCGGTTGAAGCAATTAAACTGGCTGATATTTTTGATGGCTTTGGCATAGGCGCGCCTTATGTGGATGCACGGGCACAGGCATGCGATTTTTCCTGTGATGGCTTACAGTGTGTACTTGCCTGTCCAACCGGTTCGTTAACACATGAATTAAATTACTCCCATGAAACTCGTATGGGGTTTGCGAGATTATCACGGCCATCAAAGTGTCTAGCAGTGCAGGGTAAAGGCTTTAAAGGCCTGGTACGAGGTGCTGAATTTAAAGGCAAGTTACGCTTTGATGAAATAGATCGCTGGATTCCAGTGCCACTTGCAGAACATGAATTTGATCTGGATTCATGTGACTTATGTATGCGCCTGTGCCCAATAGAAATACGTCGTAACCAATGTGATGCGGGCAAACCACCATCTGGAGATGTAAATCAATGCCCACCCAAACAGGCAATTCAACTACTAGAAATTGATAATAGCGATGGTTCTGTAAAAATGAAACCAGAAGTACTAGAAGGTTGTGTAGGTTGTGGAGTATGTGAAATGGTGTGTCCGGTTGAACCTGCGGCTATCGTAATTGATGCGCGAGCGGAGGCAACGGTATGAGTTACATTAAAGAATCTTTAATACAGTTATTTGGTGGTGAAATCAAAAAACCGGCAAAAGAAGATATAAAACCTGCAGCCCAGAAAATACATTTTTATAAAAAAGCCAATCCGGTTACCAAGGCTTATATCGAAGAATTACACGCGGCAGGGCATAGTAATAAATGGCGTAATCGTCGTTGGTTAACTTTATTATTTATAAACCTGTTATTTGTTTTATCTTATCAACTGGATATTCAGCTGCTTGAAGGAGCGTTAACCGCATCGCGTTTTGCCGGATTTCATATGGCGGATTTAAATTCTGCTTTACAGGTTATGTTGGCATTTAAGGAAGTCGTACTGAACCTGATTATAGGTACTACCACCGTTTTAATTATGTGGATACTGCTAGGTGGACGAGCATTTTGTTCCTGGATTTGTCCCTATCATTTATTGGCAGAGTGGGCAGAAGCGCTACATGTATGGCTGGCTAAGAAAAAAATTATTGAGAATAAGACATTTCACCGAGGCACGCGCAGTGTTTTTTATGTGATATTTGCGCTGCTGGCCATCATTACTGGTTATACCGTTTTTGAAACGATTTCACCCACTGGCATATTAAGTCGCGCACTTATTTATGGCCCTAGCTTTGCTCTGGTCTGGGTAGGTGTATTGTTATTATTTGAAGCATTTGTATCGCGTCGTGCCTGGTGTCGTTATGTTTGTCCTATTGGTATGACTTACGGCTTCGTTGGCCTGGTATCACCATTGCGGGTAACTTACACGCCAACAGATTGTGCACATGAAGGTGATTGTAGGCATGTATGTCTTGTGCCTCATGTGTTGAATATGACGGTTAAAGGTCGTGCCAAAGATGTGCGTGTTGATGCGGGAGCAGATTGTACCCGTTGTGGTTTGTGTGTGGATCTGTGTCCGACAGATTCCTTACGTTTTGAATTTAAAATGCCCGGTGGCAAAAAAAGTGATTAATTAATGACTATTCAATTTCAACAGGTCAGTAAACAGTTTAAAAAAGTTTCAGTTTTAAAAAATATTGATCTTAATATCGAAGCGGGAAACCGTGTTGCGCTGGTGGGCTCAAACGGAGCGGGTAAAACAACACTAATACGTTGTTTATTAGGTGAATATAATTGTGATGGAGATGTTTTGGTTGGTGGTCTAGAACCAAGAGATAATCGTCAATTAGTTTTAAAAAGAATTGGTTTTGTACCTCAATTACCCCCTCCCTTAAAAATGCCAGTGGGTCAATTGTTGAAATTTTCCGCCAGTGTTTGTGATGCGGATGTTGATAGAATGATACATGTAGCTGAGCGCCTGGGTTTAAGCGTTGAGCAAATTTCTAATCGTCCATTTGTAAAATTATCAGGTGGTCAAAAACAGAAATTATTAATCAGTATTGCTCTTGGGCGTGATACGGATATTTTAATTCTAGATGAACCGGCCGCTAATCTTGATCCGGAAGCAAGACATATATTTTTCCAGATCCTGGCAGAAAAACCGGCGCATACTGTTATGTTGATTTCAAGTCATCGACTGGATGAAGTCGCTTCACTGGTTAATCGAGTGATCGAGATGGATCAGGGGCAGGTGGTACTGGACGATCATGTTGAAGACCTGTTAGATATGAGTAGTAAACTTCAATGCATAATTGGGCTGCTTAAACCCAACGATGCCTTTGCAAAAACAATAAAAGAATGGGGTTTTGAAGATGTTTCAGATGCCAAAACATGGCAGGGTATAGTTGCTGGCCCCGATCGGTTACGTTTTCTTGGTGTATTAAGTCGTTATTCAGGGTTACTGAATAGTCTAGAAATGAGTGAAAAAGAGAGTTCTGTTCATGCGTAAATTTTTATTTTTTATGGTTTTGTTTTTAGAAATGTTTCTAACTGGCTGTAGTCAGGACAAAACTGGCCCTGTAGAGGTGAAGTGGGATCGGGATGCCTGTGAACGCTGTCGCATGGTATTGAGTGATCGCAAACATTCTGCGCAGGTTCGTAGTGGAATTGATGGAAAGGTTTATCTTTTTGATGATATTGGTGGTGCCATATTATGGTTACAGGATAAAGACTGGAAGGAGAATATTAAAACGGAAATTTGGGTGAATCACCATGAAACAGGTGAGTGGCTGAATGCGCGCACAGCAACTTTTATTAGTGGTCAAAATACACCGATGTCCTTTGGTCTTGGTGCTCAGTCTGTCTCGGTTGAAGGAGGTATGAACTATACCCAGGCGATAGACTATATACAAAATCGTGAACAGACATTCAATCAATCGGGCACAGATTTAAAAGGGCAAATGCATCATGAACACCAGCACTGAAGCAATTGCTGAAAAAATAAACCCGAATCTTTTTCGGGAAAATGAAACAACTGGAAAGCTGACGTCTATGAAGCATTTATGGTTAACCGCCTGGGCGGATATAGTTGAATCTATACGTGCCCGTTGGTTCATGGTGTATGCGGGTATTTTTGGTAGCATTGTGGTGCTGTTATTTGTATTCGGTCTAACTGAGTCGCGCATAATGGGTTTTACCGGTCTTTCACGTATGCTAATAACTTATATTCAGCTGACTATGGCCATACTCCCTATTTTTGTCTTAATCACTACAGTACGATCCGTAGCTGGTGACAGGGAGGCAGGGGTCTTTGAATATATGCTGTCATTACCCGTGTCATTATTTGCCTGGTTCTGGGGCAAAATGCTGGGTCGATTTATGGTGATTTTTTTACCCGTATTTTTTGCCATGATGATTGCATTAGTCGTCGGTGTTTTCAAAGGTGCTGATGTTCCCTGGGGTTTGTTTGCTTACTACACCGCATTATTGATTGTATTGTCCTGGTGTTTTTTAGGTATAGGTATGCTTATTTCCAGCATGGCCAGATCGGCAGACGTTGCAACTGGTGCGGCTTTTGTTATCTGGTTAGTATTGATAATGTTTCTTGATCTGATCCTGTTAGGGATTATGGTTCAGGAAGGTATCAGTATGGAATCTGCAGTTTCTATTTCATTAGCAAATCCACTTCAGGTTTTTAGAACTGCCGCTATGATGTTGTTCGATGCCAAGCTGGTATTGCTCGGGCCAACCGCATTTGTGATCCTGGATAATTTTGGTATGAAAGGTTACCTGAGTTTTGCGCTTATTTACCCTGCAATAATTGGAACAGTGACAGCATCAATAGGTTACTGGTTATTTAAGCGAAGTGATTTACCTTAAATTATTTACTTCATATGAGTTTCTATTCGTCATTCCGGAAAGCTTTGAGCCGGGATCCAGTAACTTTATGTAACATCGACTCATAAAACTGAAAAATTTATACATCTTTTCATTTAATAAAAATAATAATGTCAGGGTAATTTGAATGAGTAATACAAAAGTCACAGAACCCAGTGTAGAAATTTTTCATGGTAACTCAATAGGCAATAAAATTGCCACCTATGTAGCAGCAACACGTCTGCCATTTATAACAGCCTCTATTTTACCTGTAGTGGCGGGTTTAGGCCTGGTCTGGGGAGAAACAGGGCAGTTAAATTTAGTATTAGCCTTACTAACCTTATTAAATATTATTTTTATTCATGCCGGCGCCAATGTATTAAATGACTATTTTGACTCTCGAAATGGTACAGATGCGGCAAATACTAGTCGTCTGTTTCCTTTTTCTGGCGGTAGTCGTTTTATTCAAAACGGAGTGCTAACAGAAGAGCAGACTTTTCGTTTTGGGTTTGTATTAATGATGATGGGGGCAGTTTTAGGGGTTGCCATGACGGTGATTACCGGGCCCTTTATTTTAATTATTGGTTTGCTTGGAGGCTTGCTGGCAATTTTTTATTCGGCACCTCCATGCTTGGCCTGCCGGGGTTTAGGTGACCTGGTTATTGCAATTTGTTTTGGAATATTGCCTGTCGTTGGTGCTGTCTATATTCAAACAGCAGAAGTACTGGATTCAGCTATCTGGTTAGGTTCTATCATTGGTTGTTTTGTGGTCGCCATATTATGGGTCAATTCTATACCGGATATAGATGCAGATCGAATTGCCGGAAAGTTAACTTTACCTGTGCGTTTGGGCAGAAAATTAGCGGTTTATGGTTTGGGGGTTTGGTTTACAGCGGGCTTTATAATTTTATTATTATCACCATTACCATCCACTAGTTACATTAGCCTGGTTGCCCTTATTCCCGCAGCAATTGCAGCTAAATCCCTGGTGGATGATAAATTGATGCCAGCTATACCATTAACACTGGTAACTCATGCCACTCTTTGCGTGTTGTTGGCGATTGGTTGCGCAATTTAACCTGATTAGTTTTTATGCGGAGAAAGTCGGCCCTCCATTTATTTACATGTTTGCCTATGTGGCATTAATTACCCCTGAAGAGGAAATAAAATGAATAAACCTGAAATTACAGAAGAAATGATATTTGGATGTTTTGCAGCAGCAAAACAGGCGGATAGCCTTGAAGGCACAGCAACATCATTTGTTGATGTTGAGGAATATGAAAATAAGATTATGTATCCTGAGTTTGCTCGCTGGGCAAAGAAAGCTAATCGTCCTGACCTTGCTCGTCTGTTTACAAAAGTTGCAGGTGAAGAAGGATTACATGCACACTGGTTGCGTGAACTACATACTGAAATGGGTAACCCCGAACGTGGTGAAGATACTGAGCGTGCGGTAGATGTGCTCAAGACTATACAGGCAAACTGTGATGCATTAATTGAACAGGATCCTGAAGGTGTGCTTGAAAAAGCATTGAGTGTTGCGGTAATGGTTGAGCAACGTGAGTACCGTGATATTTACCCCCAGTTCAGAGACCAGGCGCTGCAAAAGAATGATCAGAAATCAGCAGATGTTTATCAACGTGTCATTGATTCTGAGCGTTCGCATTACGAATGGTTTCAGAATGCGCTGAACGATTATCGTGTAGAGCAGGGTATAGCAAGTTAAGGTATTGCTTTTTCCTTATGCAGGATAAAGTTATGGATGAAAAGCCACTTATAAAAAATGTACACTGGTGGCAGGCGTTAAACCCTGCCATCTATCTTATTTCTATTTTGCCTGCTATCGGTGTTGTTTTGATTACAGGCGAGTCTCTTTGGTTATTTGGGCTTGTAATAGCCACCATTGCAGTTGTGCTGCTTCAGCATGCAATTAATCTTTTCAACGATGTGAGTGACTGGCGTCTTGGCGCTGATGTTAATAAGCTCGATTCCTGGGTGCGCCTATATAACGGCTGCACCAAAATCATAAATAAATATGCCGTAATTAGTTTGATTCTGGGTGCAGTGTTAGGTTTGCTGGTGCTGGCTTTATCGAATAAATTATGGATACTGTATTTTGCAGTGCCTCTTGTAATACTTGGTTATTTGTACAATGCGGGTAAAAGACCGCTGTCGTATACTTCACTCGGTGAGTGGGTGACTGGTGTGTGTTATGGTCCTGGAGTATTTGGTGGTTTATATCTGGTTACCAATGATCAAGTAACAGCCCCAGCAATTCTGGGCATGTTCGCATTTGCCTGTCTGGCAGTATCCTTGTTACTTTCTCATCAGCCGCCTCAAATTGATGATGATCGTGCTGCGGGTAAGCATTCATTTGCGGTTCGTTATGGTAAAGAAATAACAATCGCGACTTCTCGGTACCTGTTTTTATTTGCATTGTTATTTTTTGCAGCGGCTCTGTGGTTAACAGGTAATATTGTAGTTAGTCTAATTTTTTCATTGATGGCGATTATTGTGTTGGGTTTTTGTTATCTAAAAATGATTAATCCCAAGTTGCTATTACTAGCTGCCAGTATTGTATTTATTACATCATTGCTGGTTAATACGCTGGTTTATTTATATTAATTCACTTAGTTCTGGTTTTCAGAGCACTTAAAACGGCGTTTTATTATCTTCAACTACTCCGTTAAAATATTGCAAAATAACTATAAAATCTATAAAAACGATAAAATCGCGCAATATGGTGTATTTTGGGCTATATTTATACAGTAGCGGGTACATGTAACATGATTCACCTGCAAAACAATTTAAAATAGTCTTTAAAATCAAAATGATACGGAAGGATGCTCGATCATGAAATCATTGTTATACCCTGCGAAATTCTTAATGGATAGCCTGCGCTACCCAGTTAAATTCGGAATTATCTTTTCAATAGTATTGGCTCTCTTAGTTGTCTTGAGCTTGAATCTTATTACCTCTATCAGTGAAGAAGTCGCTTTTTTAGAAAGTGAACGTACTGGTCTGGCTTATATCAAAGTGGTGAGACAGCCCATTGAGCACATTCAGCAGCATCGTGGTATGACGGCAGCCTACCTTAATGGTGCTAAAGGGTTTCATGATCGAATTATGCAAAAACGCGATATTGTTGATGAGAAGTTAGACGAGCTTAATGAAATTAACAATAAGCTTGGAGTGCAGCTTGGTACCGGTAATGTTATTAAAAAACTACAGCAGCAATGGAGTAGTATCAAAAATAATTCTTTGAATGTATCTGCAGCCGAGGCTATAAAAGTACATAGCGTTATGGTTGCAGATTTATTGCTCCTGATGAGCGATGTTGCCAATACTTCCCAAATCACTCTGGATCCAAAACTCGACAGTTATTATATGGGTGATGCAATTGTTTCAGGGTTGCCTAATATGCTGGAAAATATGGGGCAGGCTCGTGCGGTGGGTTCAGGTGTTGCTGCTAAGGGGCGTTTCTCAGATCAAAAAAATTATACTAAACTAGCTGTTCTTTCAAACAATATAAACCTTTATTTTCAGGGGGTTAGTAATGGTCTGGATGCAGTTTATGGAGAGAATGTAGATGTTAGTCAAGCACTGAAAGCTGCAACCGATTCAAATAATCAGGCAGTGCGTGAAATGCAGGTTTTATTAAACGATAAGTTATTAAATGCACAGACTATTACAGTTAGTAGCGATCTTGTATTTAATGCTGCAACCACTGCAATTGGTGGTTCTTATAAACTTTTTGATAGCCTGGTACCACAGCTGGAAAAATTATTAGTCGATCGCATTGAGTCTGCTAATTCAAATAAGAATATAACCTTAAGTGTTATTGGTTTTTCTCTTCTTCTGGTTGCTTATTTGTTTGCAGGATTCTATTTATCAGTTTGTGAGAGTATCTGGATGATTAGTACTTCAGCACAGAAACTGGCTGGAGGTGATTTGAGTGTACGCATTAACCTGAAAGCGCGAGACGAAATGAAACGTATTGCGGAAAGTTTCAATGATATGGTAGGTCAGTTTTCTCAGGTTATTACTCAAATTACCTCATCATCTCACCAGGTGGCAAGTTCATCAGAAGAGTTATCTATTATCACCCAGCAGACTAGTCAGAGTATTTATGAGCAACAATCTCAAACTGAACAGGCGGCGACTGCGATGAATGAAATGAGTGCTACGGTGCAAGAGGTTAATAGGAATATTAATGGGACCGCTGAAGCGGCTCAAGAAGCTAATAGTGAAACAGTAAAAGGGCGTAAGGTGGTTGAAGATGCTGTGGTGGCAGTTCAGCAACTTGCAGGGCAGCTTGAAAGTGCAGCGGGTGTAATTAATCAGCTGGAGCAGGATAGTGAAAATATTAATACAGTATTAGATGTGATAAAAGGCATTGCAGAACAAACCAATTTATTAGCATTAAACGCTGCCATCGAGGCTGCTCGAGCCGGTGAACAGGGGCGTGGGTTTGCGGTAGTTGCTGATGAGGTGCGCACCCTTGCCGGGCGTACCCAGCAATCAACCGAAGAAATTAATCATGTCATTGATAAACTTCAGTCAGGCTCCAGAAAGGCTGTAGAGGTTATGAACCAGAGTCGAGATGAAGCGCAGTTAGTGGTTGAACAAGCAATGAAAGCGGGTGTCTCATTATCGGCAATATCTACGGCGGTAGAGCAAATTAATGATATGAGCGCACTAATCGCCAGTGCTGCTGAGCAGCAAAGTGCGACGACTGAAGAGATTAATCGGAATATAACCAGTATCTCGGAAATAGCTATTGAGACCTCTTCTGGTGCACAACAAACATCCACTGCAAGTGAAGATTTGGCTAAGATGGGCACTGGTTTACAGGGCTTAGTAGTGCAGTTTACTATTTGAGATCTATAAAATAAATATGCTCAGGCAAGAACTGTGTTTATTACAGTACAAAAGTAGTAGAGGTGGCGCGAATGAAAGAGGTGATAGTGGAATGTACATGTGGCTTGAGTGGAATAAATGTGAAGGGGGTGATCTAAAAAAATACCAGAGTATCATATGAATTAATTCAGACATGACCTTATCATTTATATAAGTAGTCTATTTTCAGTTAAATGAATAATGCTTGATTACGCTCGCCTGCATAAGAATAAATGGTCTGGTAGTCTAGCCTGAATAAAAAATAATTTCCTCTGCGCCTTCGCGACTTTACGAAAGCGGTTTTTATCTTTAAATATCAAAATCCGTTGATCTAGTTTGTGGTGTTTATCTCTTGCTTCCCTGACTAATATAATACTGTATTAGCTTAATGAATCCCTCATCGCCATATTTTTCCTGAATCTTATTCACACGCTTCATCATTTTCTTGCTGACATCTCGGTCGCCTTTAATAATTTCATCAAGGGATTTTTTCAGGTAGATTTTTTGTTGGCCTGCCAGAATGCCCGCATCATCTGCGCTGGAACTACCGCCTTTTTCATGGCATTTCTCACAGTATTTTTTATGTAGTTTTTTACCAGCTTTTGCCTGAGTTGCATCGAAATTTTGTGGCTTAAGCATAAATTTTTGCTCAGAAAAATATTTAGCCAGCTGCTTAATCTGTTTTTCACTTAAGTTTTTGGCAATCATTTGCATGTCGATGTCTTTCTTGCCATCTCTTTTAACCGTATTAGCAGGTCTGTCGCCTTCTTTAAAAGCCTCCATGGTATCGGTGAAATAAACCTGAGAGATACCTGCGATGGTTGGCATGGTATCTTTATCACTATTGCCGCTTTTTCCATGGCAATCAGCACATTGTTCAAGCGTTTTCTCGAAATCTGCAGCACTGATTGTTAATGGGGTGCTAATGAATAGTGCGAGTGTAGCTGCATGTAAAAATTTAAAGTTCATCGGTATATTCCTAAATTTCAGTATCTTCTTCATCTGGCAATTCGTGTGCAATGCCTTTATGGCAATCAATACAGGTTTCCCCCTGTTTGATGCCTCGTTTATGTTTTTTAGCAGCGCTTTTATCCTGTTCGTCCAGGGTCATATTGTTATAGTCGTGACAGTTTCGGCACTCTCTGGAATCTGTTGCTTTCATCGTGTCCCATACTCTGGTTGCTAGTTCCAGGCGATGCTTTTCAAACTTTTCTGGAGTGTCGATTTTCCCCGTTAACCAGTGAAAAACTTCAGCCGATGCCTGCACTTTGCGAATCACTTTAGGCATCCATTCTTTGGGTACGTGGCAGTCGGGGCAGGTGGTTTGCACACCTGAAACATTTTTGTAGTGAACAGATTCTTTGTATTCCTGGTACACCGTGCTTTCCATTTCATGGCAGGAAATACAAAACTCCAGTGTATTGGTTTCTTCCATAACCGTATTAAACCCACCCCAGAAAATAATACCTGTAATAAAAATAATAAATACAAGGGAGTAAGGGATAATGGAAAAAGCGTGACGTAATGATTTCTTATCTTGCTTCATGAATGTATTTACTCATCATCCAGTATGGACAGGTAGGCGAAAATATCGTTGAGTTCCTGTGCTTCAAAATCAGCCAGCAATTCTTCATCTGGTTCATCCAGATCGTGGATGCGTTTTTTATTTATAAATAGTTTAACCTGGCGTTGTAGATATTGTGTGTATTGTCCAGTGAGTCGAGGCGCGCCTTTACTTATTTTTCCTTCACCCTTATTGCCATGACAGCTACGACATTCTTTTCGGTATGTTTTTTTCCCTGCTTTTATATCGCCTTCAAATTTGGCAATGTTCAGCAGTTTTCTGGTCATCTCCATACGTTCATAGGCGTCAAATTCTTCACCCTCAACAAGAGGCGGTAGGCTGGTAACCAGTTCAATTGATTCCAGGTAGGCTGAAATAGCAACTATATCCTGTTCAGGCATTTGTCCCTTATCAAGGTATTCAAGCATGGGGATGTTGGGGCGTATACGGTCACGAAACAGATGCAGCTGATTCTGGATATAACTCGCAGGTAAACCAGCAAGGCGAGGGTACTCTCCATCTTTTCCGCCTTCGGCATACTCACCATGGCAACCGGCACAGGTTTCATTAATTTCCTCACCTAATTCCAGATCTGGTGGCGTTAGTTTTGTTTCTTCAGCCAGAGCTATTCCAGTAAAAAAGCACACAATAAAGATAATTAGGGATTTCATATAATACGTTTGAATGTTCAAGGGGGGTTAGGATGTTTAGCCAGATTCATTTAGATGTGATTATATTATAAGTACGCTAAATGTATATAAATGACTTTAATCAAGCGTGTTTGAATTAACTGAGCGACTGCCCCTTCAGGGCGTACTATAGGCAGTATTTGAATATTATTCAATCTGGCTAGTCCACTAACTAAAAGATTTATAACTGATGATGTATAATGTTTGGCTATTTTGAATAATACCAAGAATTAAGGAATCAATCGTGCTCGAAGCCTATCGTAAACATGTTGAAGAACGCGCTGCAGAAAACTTACCGCCATTAGCCCTGGAGGCCCAGCAGGTAGCTGATCTGATAGAAATTATAAAAAATCCAGATAGTGAAAACACTCAGGAAATAATGGATTTATTGGTTCACCGAGTGCCCCCGGGTGTGGATCAGGCGGCTTATGTAAAAGCTGCGTTTTTGACTTCAGTTGCTTCAGGAGAGACTGTTTGCGATTTAATTTCACGTGAATATGCAACCGAGTTGTTAGGTACTATGTTAGGTGGCTATAACGTTCAGCCACTAATAGCATGCCTGGATGATGAAGTAACGGCACCGGCTGCGGTTAAGGCCTTATCTCATACCCTTCTTATATATGATGCATTTCATGATGTGACTGAAAAAGCCAAAAATAATGACTTTGCCAAGCAGGTTGTTCAGTCATGGGCAGACGCTGAATGGTTTACTAGCAAGCCAGAAATGGCTAAAGAAATAACGGTTACGGTATATAAGGTGCCGGGTGAAACAAATACCGATGATTTGTCGCCTGCTACTGAAGCCTGGAGTCGACCTGATATTCCATTGCATGCCAAGTCAATGCTAGTAACAAAAATGGATAATCCATTAGAGACTATCGAAGAACTTAAAAAGAAAGGTCATTCTATTGCTTATGTTGGTGATGTGGTTGGTACGGGGTCATCACGTAAATCGGCAATTAACTCTGTGTTGTGGCACATGGGTGAGGAAATTCCATTTGTGCCTAATAAGCATGAAGGTGGTGTAGTACTCGGTGGTAAAATAGCACCGATATTTTTCAATACGGCAGAAGACTCGGGTGCATTACCCATTGAGTGTGATGTGGAAAAATTAGAAACCGGTGATGTGATAACCATTCGCCCATATGATGGTGTTATTGTTAAAGAAGATGGAAGCGAAGTATGTAAGTTTGATTTGCGTCCGTCTACCATGCCAGATGAAATACGAGCTAATGGCCGAATTCCACTGATTATTGGTCGTGGTTTAACAACCCGAGCTCGTGAGTATCTAGGGCTTCCAGCAATTGATACTTTCCTCAAGCCAGTTGATCCGAAAGATACAGGTAAGGGTTTTACTCAGGCACAGAAAATTGTTGGTCGTGCATGTGGCGTAGAGGGTATTCGCCCGGGTACATACTGTGAACCTGTTATGACAACGGTGGGCTCGCAGGATACAACTGGTGCAATGACCCGTGATGAATTAAAAGAGTTAGCTTGCCTGGGATTTTCTGCAGATTTAGTGATGCAGTCATTCTGTCATACTGCGGCTTATCCAAAGCCTGTAGATATAAACTTACAGCACAATCTACCTGATTTTATGCAGTCTCGCTCAGGGGTTGCTTTACGTCCGGGCGATGGTGTTATTCACTCCTGGTTAAACAGAATGATACTCCCGGATACAGTAGGTACCGGTGGTGACTCTCACACGCGTTTCCCTATGGGAATTAGTTTCCCCGCAGGTTCTGGTTTAGTTGCCTTCGGTGCTGCTTTAGGTGTGATGCCTTTAGATATGCCCGAGTCTGTTTTGGTTAAATTTAAAGGTGAAATGCAGCCGGGTATTACACTACGCGATTTAGTTAATGCCATACCTTATGTAGCTATTCAAAAAGGCTTATTAACGGTTGAGAAAAAAGGCAAAAAGAATGTATTTAATGGCCGCGTTCTAGAAATAGAAGGCTTACCGGATTTAAAAGTCGAACAGGCTTTTGAATTATCTGATGCATCGGCAGAGCGCTCCGCAAATGGTTGTTCAGTACGCTTAAATAAAGAACCAATTATTGAATATTTAAATTCAAATGTAACTTTATTAAAGTGGATGATTGCTAACGGTTATGAAGACCAGCGTACATTACAGCGTAGAATCGATGCAATGCAAACATGGTTAGCTGATCCACAATTAATTGAACCTGATGCAGATGCGGAATATGCAGAAATTATTGAAATTGATTTAAATGAAATCAAAGAGCCAATTCTAGCGTGTCCAAATGATCCGGATGATGTTAAAAAACTGTCTGATGTTCAGGGCACAAAAATTGATGAGGTTTTTCTCGGCTCTTGTATGACTAATATTGGTCATTACCGTGCAGCGGGTAAAGTGCTTGAAGGTATCTCTAACATTCCAACCAGGATGTGGATAGCACCACCAACAAAAATGGATGAACGTCAGTTAATTGAAGAAGGTTATTACAGCACATTCGGTAAAGCCGGAGCCAGAACTGAAATGCCTGGATGTTCGTTGTGCATGGGTAATCAGGCAAGGGTTGCAGATAACTCTACGGTTATCTCTACATCAACGAGAAACTTCCCGAATCGTTTAGGTAATGGTGCTGATGTTTATTTAGCATCTGCAGAATTAAGTGCTGTAACGGGTATTTTAGGTTACTTGCCAACGCCTGCCGAATACTTCGAAAAAGTAAAACACTTAGAGCCCATGGCTGACGATATTTATCGCTATCTTAACTTCCACGAAATAGCGGAATATAAAGATGTGGCAGAAAAAGTTATTCCAATAGTTGTAGAGTAATTTTGAAAGCGCTGTTATTTGTTGCCATGGGTGGAGCACTAGGTGCTGTGCTGCGTTATTCGATTTCTTCAGGTATTTATAGCTGGTTTGGTCGAAGTTTTCCTTATGGTACTTTAGTGGTGAATGTTATTGGCTCATTGGCCATTGGATTGTTATCTATTTTACTGGTAGAAAAATTCAATGTGCCACAGGAAATAAAGTTAGGATTAGTCGTAGGAGTGCTAGGAGCACTAACTACGTTTTCAACTTTTTCCTGGGACACCGTGGACCTGTTACAACAGGGGCTAATTCAGCGGGCATTGCTGAATGTTTTGTTGAATGTCGTAGTTTGTATAAGTGCTGTGTGGGTTGGAACTGTATGGGCTAAGGCTATGGTTTAAAAAGTTTCCTCATTTCTGAATGTTTGTGTCTTAAATGACATGTTAAATTAATAATTTTATAAAGAACTGAATTCAAAATGCTAGATCAAAAATTACTAAGAACAGATATTGATGCCGTTGCTAAACAATTGGCAAAACATGGCTATGAGCTTGATATAAGCAAGTTCAATGAACTTGAAGCTCAACGTAAAGACCTGTCAGTTAAAACACAGGATTTACAAAACGAGAGAAATACAAAATCTAAAGGCATTGGCAAAGCAAAAGCTAATGGAGAAGATATAGCACCGTTATTAGCTGAAGTGTCTACTTTGGGTGATGATCTTGATGCAGCTAAAAAACAGCTGGATGAAGTGCAGGCAGAAATTCATCAAATAATGATGGGTATGCCGAACATACTGCACGACTCAGTTCCAGAAGGTAAAAGCGAAGATGATAATATTGAAATCAGAAAGTGGGGTGAACCAACCGCTTTAGATTTTGAAGCAAAAGATCATGTTGAGCTTGGTGCACCTAATGACTGGTTAGATTTTGAAACGGCTGCAAAATTAACAGGTTCACGCTTTGTTGTTATGCGTGGCGATATGGCTCGAATGCATCGTGCGCTAATTCAGTTTATGTTAGATCTTCATACTTCAGAGCATGGTTATGAAGAAGTTTATGTGCCATTTTTGGTTAATGCAGACAGCCTGAGAGGTACAGGGCAATTACCAAAATTTGAAGAGGATTTATTTGCCGTAAAAGGTGAAAGTGAATATTACTTAATACCTACTGCGGAAGTGCCGATCACGAATATGGTGCGTGGTGAAATTGTTGATGCTAAAGATATGCCTGTTAAATATACGGCCCATACGCCCTGCTTTAGATCTGAGGCAGGTTCCTATGGTCGAGATACACGAGGCATGATTCGCCAGCATCAATTTGAAAAAGTTGAAATGGTACAATTGGTTAAGCCAGAAGATTCATGGGCGGCACTGGATGAAATAACTGGGCATGCAGAAGCTATTTTACAAAAGCTTAAACTGCCTTATCGTGTTTTAACCTTATGCGCTGGAGATACGGGCTTCTCGTCGGCAAAAACGTTTGACCTTGAAGTATGGCTACCTGGTCAGCAGGCATACCGTGAAATTTCATCGGTTAGTAATTTTCAGGACTTTCAGGCGCGCCGCATGTCCGCTCGCTGGCGCAACCCGGAAACGGGCAAACCAGAACTATTGCATACATTAAATGGCTCGGGTTTGGCTATTGGTAGAACTCTAGTTGCTGTGCTGGAAAATTACCAACAGGCTGATGGCTGTATTCAGGTGCCTGAAGTGTTACAGCCTTACATGGGCGGAACCAGCGTTTTAAAAACTTAACCGTGAATTACTGGGTGGCCTTGAGCCACCCAGTACACCATGCCAGGTGAACATGTCTGGCTTGATTCATCTAACAAATTCATAATCTAATTTTTCTTGTCATGCATATTGGACCATTTATTGCTATATTTTGCTTATCAAATAATAAATGTGGCTATCCATGGTTAAATCAAACAAAGGTCGTTGGTACATTAAGCAAGGCAAACAGGTTCAGGGGCCGTTTCCAAATAAGCTTATTGGTTCGTACCTGATACTTGGGCGAATTACCCAGGATACTCTGGTCAGTCAGGATAAAAATAACTGGTCTGCAGTTAGTCAATACCCTGCCATGGTGCCAGAAGTAGTAAAAGAGGCGGGCACAGTAAAGGGTGACAGAGCATTAATGCTGGCACGCATTCGTGAAGATGAACGCAGTTCAAATGTAAACGAAGAAGATGATTACGATAATCGTCGGGAAGAAGAAGAACAGCTTATACAGCTACATCGTCAAATGCGAGATGATGTTTTAAAAGGCTTCCAGGTTAAACCTCAAAAACGTATTGCCTATATTGGTATTTCGGTTTTATTGATACTCACCTTAATCGGCTTCTATATTAGTAGAAGTAGTGATGATGTTCGACTGGCTGATTGTAATGCACCCGCGGAGCCGGGTATTAACTGGTCTGGTTGTAATAAGCAGGGTGAAGATTTACGTGCTCGTGACCTGAAGAAGGTGAATTTTCGAGGTGCTAAATTACAGATGACTAATTTGACTGCAACTCAATTGCAGGGGGCTGATTTAGCCTATGCAGATCTCTCACAATCGGTTCTGGTATCGGCACAGCTGCAAAATACTAACCTTAAAGGCGCTAACCTACGTAATGCAAATTTACAGGGAGCAAACTTGTTTGCAGCAGATCTGTCCTACGCGGAGTTGGTCGGAAGTATGTTGCAAGGCGTTAATATACAACAGGCTATTTTTGATCACGCTTTCTGGGTTAATGGGCAGCAATGCCTGCCCGGTTCTGTAGGTGCCTGCCTGCTTCCACTGGCTGAATAAACTCTCATCCTGTCTTATCCTGGCGGCAATTAATTGCCGCCATATTTCTGTCATAAGCTATTTCGTTGTCTCTAATCTACTGATTTTTTAAGGAAATTCTTTTGTTTTATTTTGTAACTTACTGATAAATATGATTTATTTTGCTTCAAAAGTAAGTTGGCACAGTTGTCGCATTGTTGGTGATTAAGATTAAAACAGGAATCACCCACATGCAGATTCAAACCTCAACACAGGAAATGATTAAAGAACTGAAAGAGGTCAAAAGTATTTTTAGTAATATTGAGAAGTCAGAGCCCAAAAGCTATAGCTTAGAACTAGAGCAACAGGCCAGACTTGACTTAGCCATGTCACTGCAAATGTCGCTTGATCTTGAGTGGATGATTAATACCTTTATGGAGCATATCCATTCTTATATTTTATTTGATGGCTACGCGTACAGTTGCGCAGAAACTAAAACTCAAGTTAAAGTGGCTCGTCAAAAAGGCCATAGTTGCTCATACAATTTAAATTTAGATGATATTGGGCTGGGTAAATTAGAAATATTTCGTGGGCGTAAATTTACTGAATCTGAATTAATTTTAATAGAAAATCTGCTAATGGTTCTGGTTTATCCATTACGCAACGCAATTCAGTTTAAGCAGGCACTGTTGATTGCGCATTCAGATACATTGACTGGTGTTAGAAATAGAACAACATTTGAAGAATCACTATGTCGTGAAATTAATTTGGCGCAACGTCATGGCCATGATTTCACAATGCTTGTAATAGATATTGATTTCTTTAAAAAGGTTAATGATACATACGGTCATAAAGTTGGTGATGATGCATTAGTCGAAGTGGCTAACACACTGGAGAAAAGTATTCGTACAACCGATATGCTATTTCGTTATGGCGGTGAAGAGTTTGTAGTTTTACTGGGTGATACAGATTGTGAGAATTCTTACTTTATCGCAGACCGTATTTTAGAATCGGTTAGAGAAATTAAGATACAGGTGAAAGGTGATGTATTAGACCTGAGTGTCAGTATAGGAATGGCATGCCTTAATATTCAGGATACCAGTGAAAGTTTGTTTAATCGTGCCGATGCTGCTTTATATTCAGCTAAGGATGAAGGCCGGGATCAAATCGCTGTAGCCTGATTAAACCAAGCGGCACTTATGCAATACGTGCCGCGAACGAGAATAGTCAATTCTTATTATTTAGAAATGTAAGAAAATCTTTCCTGGAGCTTTTACTGATAAACTGTAAAAGTTAACAGTATGCAGCTTATTTTATTAACTCACTCAAGAGAAGTTTCAAAAAAAACCAATACAGGTCAGCTTGTTCAACAGCTTATTCCTCACACTCAAACCATTATCTGGCAGCGTACTCAGCCGGATAAAAACTTATTACAGTTAATTGCTTCAGGAAATACGGCGCTGGTTTACCCCGTGCAAGAAATAACCGAAACTGCAAGCGTTGCAGATTTGGATAATTTTATACTCATAGACAGCACCTGGCAGGAAGCGCGTAAAATCTATAATCGCAGTCCTTATTTGCAACACTTGCCTAAGATACAGCTATCTTCTAAAGAAACTTCGAAATATAACTTAAGACGTAACCAGGTTCAAGGTGGATTGTGCACGGTAGAGTGTGTGATTGAAATACTTCAGGAAAAATCGAATTACGATTTGGCGAATGAGCTGAGCGCTTTGTTTTCTGAGTTTATGGCTTAAAAAATAGTCGTAAGTCGTAAAGAATAGGTCATCCCCGAATGCTTGTATTGGGGATTCAGTGTTCTTAGATTGATTTTAAATTATAAATTAAGCATCATTAACAAATGAACTACACCCCAATAAAGCTTTACAGTGCTGAGGCCGTACGCCAACTCGACAGCATTGCTATAAATGAATTTAAAATTTCCGGTTACGACTTAATGTGTCGTGCAGGAAAAGCCTGTTTAAATCATCTGCAAGACACTTATCCTTTAGCAAAAGAAATACTGGTATGTTGCGGAGGTGGAAATAATGCAGGGGATGGTTATGTTATTGCAAGAATGGTGCAACTTGCGGGCTTGAATGTAAAAGTCATTAATTTAGTTGAACCCAAAAATCTCACAGGAGATGCTAAAACAGCCTGGCAAGAGTGGAACTCATCAGGTTATCAACTTAGCCAGTATTCAGATGAGTTATTGCAAAAAACCGATATAGTGATTGATGCATTATTAGGCACGGGTTTACGGCGGACGGTTGAAGGGGAGTGGGCTGATTTAATTGAAGCCATAAATCAAAGTGCCAAACCGGTGATAGCGGTGGATATACCTTCGGGCTTATGTGCTGATACGGGCAGCATTTTCGGTCATGCCATAAAAGCCACATCTACAATGACCTTTATTGGTTTAAAAAAAGGTCTGTTTACCCATTTAGGAGTGGACTGTTGCGGTGAGCTGTTATTTGACAACCTGTCATTACCTTCAGGTGTATATACTCGTCAACCTGAGCAAGCGCAGCTACTCGATTGGGAGCACTTAAAAGAGCAGCTTAAGGCTCGAAAAGCCAGTGTGCATAAACACCAGCTGGGGCATGTGTTTATTTTGGGTGGAGATACGGGCATGCCCGGCGCAATACGCATGGCTGCAGAGGCAGCGCTTAGGTCAGGCGCAGGTTTGGTGAGTGTTGTGAGTCATAAAGAGCATGCGGCAGTATTAATGGCGGGTCGACCAGAGTTAATGATACATGCGACTGATGATGGAAATATGCCCGCAGAGCTACTCGAAAAAGCATCGGCAATAGTGGTTGGCCCCGGTTTAACCGATAGTCAGTGGTCGCAGCAATTATTTGCATCGGCGCTTTCAAGTTCCGTACCCATGGTGGTTGACGCAGGAGCATTGCGATTATTGAGTGAAGTTGAGGTGCGTAGAGATAACTGGGTACTAACGCCACATGCGGGTGAGGCTGCATCTCTCCTGGGTGAGAATAGCAATGATATACAGGAATCAAGGTTTAGTGCAGTTGAGCTTTTGCAGTATAAATTTGGTGGTCATGTGATTTTAAAAGGCGCAGGTAGTTTGCTGCAATCACCTGATGAATTAACCCAATTGTGCCCCTACGGCAATCCGGGTATGGCGTCTGCAGGTATGGGTGATGTACTAAGTGGCATTATTGCCAGCCTGTTAGGTCAGGGTTATGAAGCCTCCCTGGCATGTCGCCTAGGTGTGTGTGTTCATAGTATGGCTGGTGACCTGGCGGCTGAGAATGGCAAGACGGGTTTATTGGCTAGTGATTTGTTTGTGCATATACGAAAATTGATGAATTCATATGAATAAACGTAATTTCTTTCTCAAAAACGAGGCTGAGCAACTCAAGTTGGCGGCTTCTATTGCCGCAAACACCCAGCCGGGAGCCGTTATTTTTTTGCATGGTGATCTGGGTACGGGTAAAACTACTCTGGTTAGAGGTTTTTTGCAGTTTCTGGGTTTTAAAGGCAATGTAAAAAGCCCTACATATACTTTGGTTGAACCTTATATTATTGATAATCAACAAATTTATCATTTTGACCTTTATAGATTAGGTACCCCGGATGAGTTGGAGTATGCAGGGGGTAGAGACTATTTTGATGGCCAGTCTATATGCTTAATAGAGTGGCCTGAAAAAGCTGAGGGCTATTTACCACAGGCCGATTTACTCTGTGAACTGAACTATGAAAATCGATCTGGAGAACAGGGTAGAAGCTGCTCCATTAGTGCGAATACGGACGAAGGCAGAGTTATAC
>Ga0209345_10001102_pt1 | contig 33365 bp, 25 predicted proteins | sample Cruoilmetagenom7_FD_187294 | JGI IMG/M metagenome (GOLD analysis project Ga0209345, IMG submission 187294) | Oil polluted marine microbial communities from Coal Oil Point, Santa Barbara, California, USA - Sample 7 (SPAdes) (version 2) | ecosystem: Environmental > Aquatic > Marine > Oil seeps ...
GATTACTGATGTTGCACGACGTGAGTGTATGGAAGAGGCGGGTATAGCCGTGCACAGTTTTGAAACAGTGCATAGTTTTTATTCTAGCCCCGGAGGCTGTTCTGAAAAAATTCATGTTTTATGCGCGCTAGTAGATAGTGATAAGGCAAAAGGTATACATGGAGTTGAGCATGAGGGTGAGGATATTAAAGTTTTTGTTATTGATTTCTCAGATTTACATGACTTGATGTCTGCAGGAAAAATAGGTTCAGCGATCCCGTTAATTGCGTTGCAATGGTTGCGGCTCAATAGAGAGCGTTTATTGGCTGAAAGTTTTGTTATGTAAATAATGTTAATACCCTGTTGCCTCTGAAATGATCTTGTGTGGTATTTTTTTATTGTGATAGCGGCGTACTAGCGAGCTAAATATTTGGACCGAGCTATATGTTTAGATAAGTGTTGCCCTTATTAATAATATGTTTGTAAGGGTTTATTTTTCTAATCAGCTGCTAGAATAAATATACTGCAATATATTTATATAGGCATCAGGTTTTTTAATGGTAGATATATCAAAAATAATTTTCAATAAAATTTACAACTTATTGAATTTAATGGGTTAATTTTAAAATGCTAGAAATAATTTACTCAATCAAGAATATTGAATCTGGGTACCGTCATGTCTGATAGGGTCTATAGAGCGATGATGGGGCTGGTTCTGCTAGTGGTACTGTATTTCGATTTAAATTACGCCATGATTGCTATTATTGTGCTTTTATTTTTTGAAGGCTTAACTAATTATCGTCTGCCTTATCTGGTTGGACTGGTGCGAAAGCATGTGCTCAAGCAAGACTATGACTATGCAGACCCGTTTCTCGTGGAAGGGGCAAAATATAATATTGAATCTGAGCGTGTATGGAGAGTAGTTGTCGGTAGTTTTTTATTTATGGGTTACTTTGTGATTGATGCGCTTTGGTTTTTCCCCTGGTTTATGGGCTTTGCTATTTTTGGTGCCGGTTTGAGTGGTGTTTGTCCCGTTTTGCTAGCAGTGCGTTGGCTAGGGTTTAAATGAGTAAAGCCAGGAGTAAAAATCAAAAGCAGCAACAGGCTGTTGGTATGTCCTTATCTGCCAAGGTGGCAGGCATTGTGTTTTGGGGGATGGTTTTAGTTGGTTTGCTCGTCGCAACATACATACTTAACCAGAGAGAATCACAACTTGTTGATGAATATAGCGAGAATATACACCATGTTGAACATGAGCTGGAAAGTCTCTATTTCTATCATCAGCCGTATATCTTAGATCATGAATACATGTCAATTGCAGTTGATGAGCTATTTGAAAAGCTTTCTGCACAATACCCTATAGGTTTTCTGCGTTATGAATTCGATGGTCATGTATATCAATTTGGTAAAAAACTTCAGGGTCAGGTAGAGAAGCACGGCGAATTAATAATAAGATTACGCTCTAATACGGATGTAGAGATAGTCAATTTAATCGTGTTTATGCGAAGTTTTGAGCTATCGATAAAAGACATTAGAAAGAATATGTTGCTTATTATTGGTGGTCTGGTCTTTTTATTCGGTATGATTTTGCAGCAAATACTACAAAAAGTATTATCTAAGCCTTTGTTGGATATGGTCTCATCAGCGCAGCAATTTGCGACTGAAGATCAATCAATGCGCTTCAATGAAAACAGAAACGATGAGTTTGGTTATTTAGCAAAATTTATTAACCAGGCACTAGATTCGGTAATTAGTCACCAGCATGAATTAGAGGCATCTCAAAGGGCTCTGTTTGAAGAAAAAGTTCGGGCAGAGGTGACCTTGCATTCGATCATGGATGGCGTGATTACCACTGATTCTGGTAATTTGATTCAGTATTTAAACCCTGTGGCAGAGAGGCTTTTGGGCTTGAATATAAGGCAGGCCAAAGATGTGGAGTTAAGTGAGGCAATACAATTAGTTCATGAAGATACCGGGGATAAAATACCTAGCCCTACCGTCGCCTGTTTAAAGAATCGCCAAATTGAAGTTTTAGTAAATCATACCGCACTGGTTAGAAATGATGGCCAAATAATTCCCATAGAGGCAACGGCAGCTCCTATGCGTAATGATGAAGGTGAGGTCATAGGTGCAGTGATGGTGTTACAGGATGTTAGTCAGGAGCGTAAATTAAGTCGTCAACTATCCTACCAGGCTAGCCACGATATGCTTACTGGCCTGTTTAACAGGCGTATGTTTGAGGAGTTGCTTGAGTCTGCGTTAGTTAATGTGGGGCTTGAAGGGCGACACCATGCACTTTGCTATGTTGATCTTGACCAGTTTAAAATTGTAAATGACACCTGCGGGCACGTGGCGGGGGATGAGTTATTAAGACAGCTCGGAGACTTGCTAAAGACCTGTATTCGGGGGGGCGATACCCTCGCCCGTTTGGGTGGTGATGAGTTTGGTATATTGCTGGAAAACTGTGCTCTTACACAAGCGACTCAGGTGGCAGAAAAAGTAAGAAAAACCGTTAAAGAGTTTCGTTTTGCCTGGCAAGAAAGAAGCTTTGAAATTGGTGCCAGCATAGGTGTTGTAGGTATTAGCGCAGATAATATGGAGCTGGCTAATATACTGGCTTCAGCTGATATGGCCTGTTATGCGGCTAAAGATATGGGGCGAAACCGGGTGCATGTATATGAGCCATCTGATGCGCTGTTATCAGAGCGCCACGGCCAGATGCACTGGGCAAGTCGTATAACCAAGGCACTTGAAGAGCGGCGTATGGTGTTATTTGAGCAACCGATAGTGGGTATAAAGGAGGGGGTGAAAGGCTCACAACACTGCGAAATACTAATTCGTATGCGCGATGAAGATAGCGCTATTGTGCGCCCGGATGCATTTATTCCAGCCGCTGAACGGTACAACTTAATGCCTACAGTCGATCGTTGGGTTGTCAGGCAAGTATTTGAGCATATGAGTTGTACTAGCTGTGAAGGTATGGAAAATATAGTAGCGATTAATCTTTCAGGTACTTCATTGGCAGATGATGGCTTGCTGAATTATATCCTGGAGATAGCAAAAGAGTATTCAGTCGACTTTAATAGAATTTGTTTTGAAGTGACAGAAACCGCTGCGATCAGTAACTTATCCAAAGCTACGCAGTTTATAACAGCGCTGAAATCCAGAGGATGTCGGTTTTCGTTGGATGACTTCGGTAGTGGGCTCAGCTCTTTCACCTACCTTAAAAACCTGCCTGTAGATTATATAAAAATAGACGGCTCATTTGTGGTGGATATGATTAATGACCCGATAGACAGGGCGATGGTCGATGCCATTGTGCGAGTGGGGCACGTGATGCAGGTAAAGGTTATTGCTGAATGGGTAGAGAATGAAGATACACTCAATTTATTAAAAGAAATGGGTGTGGATTTTGTGCAGGGATATCATTTGGGAGTGCCAAAAGAGGTGGTGTTGGAGTAAAGTCGAGTCATTTGGCCTTAGTCATTAATCGTTAATCAAGAGATCTTGTCATCCTGACGCGTAATAAAGCGTAGTGGAAGGATCCTGTTCCCAGTTCTTTGTTGTCCATTTCTAATCTCGTTCCCACTATCCCCGTGGGAATGCATATCTACCAGCAAATATTATAGTCAGCCAAATTGGTATGAATGCCCGCTCAAGAGTATAGAAGCAAATGAACCACATCTCCAAAACAGTGGTTTTGCGTAAGGTTAACTAACATGCTTCTATCAATCAGGCCCTATAAACATTAAAAATACCGACCAGAAGAGAGTAATTACTAAAAATCAGCTCTAATTCATATAAATGACACAAAAGGGTTATAGCATTTACTTTCAAAATCAGTAATCTGTAAAGAAAAAAGTTTTCATAAACCGTAGAGGGAGATAACGGTTTAAAATCTTTGCATCAAGCCCATAGATTCCCTATTATGTGGCGGTATTTAAACGGAACTATATTAGCGGTTATTAATGAATAAAATGAATGAATTTAAAAAGCTGTCAGTTTTTACTGTTATCTGTAAGGCACTGATTGTTGTTTTTCTATCAAGCTCGGTCGTATTTGGGGCAACACCTAAGGCAAAGCCATCAATTCCTATTTATAAGATAGGGGCGGGTGATGTTTTAAATATTTCGGTATGGAAGGAAGATGGGCTTCAACAAGAAATATTAATACGCCCCGATGGGGGTATGAGTTTCCCCCTGGCTGGAGATATTCATGCGGGTGGCAAAAGTGTTTCAGAATTACAGGAATTGTTAACTGGAAAGATTAAACGCTATATCCCTGACCCCGTAGTTACAGTCACTGTTCGTCAGATACAAAATAATAAAATATTTGTTGTAGGAAAAGTTAATCGCCCTGGTGAATATGTTGGCTCAGCCTACATCGATGTTATGCAGGCACTGGCAATGGCAGGTGGTTTAAATGCTTATGCTAGCGCTAATAACATTAAAATACTTCGTCGTATTAATGGCAAAATCAAAAGCATACCCTTTGAGTATGGTGAAGTTGCAAGCGGATCTAATTTACAGCAAGACATTATACTGAAAAGTGGTGATGTTGTTGTTGTTCCTTAAAACTTATATGCTGTGATTATGAGTTTTAGGATGAATATTTTTCAGAGTGGTTTTGCGGGCTTAAATGTACTGTTAATTTCAATGGTGTGTGCAAATGCCGCTGAATGGAAAGCAGAGCCCAGTATCTACTTGAAAACGCTATATAACGATAATGTTAGAATGCGTACTGATGAAGATAATCCTGAAGCATCAACGGGTGTTACTGTCGTACCAAGGATAAAGCTTGCAGCTGAGGAGCAGTATCTTTGGGATATGTCACTAGATACTCGGGGTAAAATCACACGTTTTCAGGACATAGAAGATGCTGATAGTGAAAATGCATTCATTGATTTTGACAGTGGGCGCAAAACAGAGCTTACAGAATGGCGATTAAATGCCAGCTTCGAGCGTAACTCTACTCTCGATACAGACTTTGATACGAAAACACCAGATTTGGGTTTAGATGACCATACCGAGCGTACTACGGCTTCGGTTTCGCCATCAGTTCGTTGGGATATGAGTGAAACATCACAAATAAGTTTCGGCGTTAGCACTACTGATGTTTCATATGATGAGGTGACTAATCTAAACTTTAGAGATTATGATTTCAATAGTGTGAATTTTAACGCGTATTGGGCTGTTTTAGAAAAACATCAACTAGGGTTTAGTTCTTCCTATGCTGAATATGAAAGTCCTGAAGCTGATTTTTCTTATGATCAATCTGTATTGCAGGTAAATTATACATATACAATAAGTGAAACATCAAATATAAGGTTGTCAGTGGGTGGGCGAAAACTGGACTCGACAATAACAGATGCAACTGTGGCATGTGAAGCCAATGGAGTCACTGTACCTGTAGACGATGTATCAAATACAGGGGTGTGCCCTGCTACTATTGGTAATATATTTACAGGGATTTTTCCTGTAACTCCTGTATTAGGTGATATTTCGAATGTGGAAAATGGAAGTGTATTCGATTTAACCTATAGTAGCCAAACTGAGACTCTATCTCATAGCTTAACCGCTGGCAGAACCGTGTCGCCCTCAAGTTTTGGTGGTGCACAAGAAATACTCAGTGCAACTTACCAATTGGATATTAAAAATACTGAACGATTTTCAACGAATTTAATATTAGATGCATCTGACTCAGAAACAGTTAGTGGTGTTAGCTCACTAAATGATAGAGAGCGATATCGTTTTGAACCCTCTATTACCCATAAATTAACTAGAAATTGGGCTTTGAATGTAAGTTATAGTTACATTAAACAGACTCTGTCGAATACTGATCAAGATAGTACATCAAATACTCTGTATGTGAGTTTATTTTTACATTGGCCAAAACTGGCAACAACTTATTAATAAGATATAAATATGGAAGATCAAGAAAAAAATATTCAAGATTACCTGGCAATAGTAAGTCGCAGAAAAGCTTCAATTATTACTACAGCTTTAGTTGTGTTTTTGTTGGGTCTAATTACTGCGCTTGTCTGGCCGCCCACTTATCGGTCATCTGCAACCATTCTTATAAAAGAGCAGGAAATACCGAACGAACTGGTTCGTTCAACTGTAACTTCATTTGCAGCACAACGTATTCAGACGATTAGTCAAAGTGTGATGACACGACCTAATTTAATGGAGATTGTTGAAAAATATAATTTATACGTAAAAGAAAGAAAGCGGAGTACTACAGAAGAAGTTTTAGAGGAAATGCGTGAAGAAATTGGTCTGGAAATGATCAGTGCAGAAGTTTTGGATCCTCGTACAGGTCGGCCAGGTGTGGCGACTATCGCGTTTACGTTATCATATGAAGGTAGTAATCCTGATTCTACGCAAAAAGTTACTGGAGAGTTAAGTAGCTTATTTTTAGCTGAAAACTTAAAGTCACGTAAAGATAAAGCATCTGAAACTTATACGTTTTTAACAGAAGAAACAAAAAAATTAGAAGAAAGAATTACTGAGTCAGGAAAAAAACTAGCAGAGTTTAAAGAAAAAAATGCTGATAGTTTGCCTGAAATGGCGACAATAAATTTAACCGTGTTAAATAGAACGGAATCAGAAATGGATGCGACGACTGCGGAGCTTAGAGCGCTCAAAGAAAGGCAGTTTTATCTGCAGAGTCAACTGGAGCAAATTAATCCGTTAACCAATATGCGTTCTGCTACGGGTGAGGCTATTTTAGATCCTTCATCCAGGTTAAAAGCGCTTGAATCTGAATATGCAAGCTTGTCAGCAAAGTATTCGGAGTTTCACCCTGATATTGTTAAAATAAAAAGAGAAATTGCTGGCTTACGTCAGCAAACAGGGCAGAGTGAAGATACGCAAGAGCTGGCTAAAGTATTAACGAAAAAGCGAAGTGAGTATGCTGCAGTAAAAGAAAAGTACTCTGAAAATCACCCGGATGTAATAAGGCTTGCATCAGAAATTGCGGCAATAGAAAAAACCATTGCTGCCAGTTCACAACAAATTGAAAGAAGGGTGATGACGCAACAGCCAGAGAACCCGGCTTATATCACTGTTCAAACCCAGTTAAAAACAGTTGAAACTGAAATTGTATCAAATCTTTCAAGAAAGAAACGACTAGAAGAAAAATTATTAGACCTCGAAGAACGGTTATCAAAAAGCCCACAGGTTGAAAAAGAGTTTTTGGTGTTGAGTCGAGAGCAACAAAATGCTTTGTTGCGTTTTCAGGATATAAAAGCTCGACAAATGGAGGCTGAAATTGGTCAGGAACTTGAAAAAGAAAGTAAGGGTGAGTCATTTGTATTGATTGATCCGGCTCAGTTTCCTGAAAAGCCCGTTAAACCCAATAGAGTGGTAATAATCTTTCTTTCTTTGATATTCTCGATTGCTGCAGGTCTAGGTGTTGCTATTTTAAAAGAGGCGATGGATGCTTCAATTCGAGGTATATCAGGGGTAAGTAAAATGCTAACGGCAGCACCATTAGCTGTTATTCCAATAATATACAATACGTACGATTTAAAGCGTAAACAACGTCTATACCGCATGGTTGTGGGCACAATAATAGGTAGTATCATCAGTGTTTTGCTGGTAATTCACTTCTTCTGGACACCACTAGATGTACTCTGGTTTAGAGGTATTCGTAAAGCAGAAGATGTGATGGATCTATAAGAGAGGTAATTATGGAACGTATTAAGCAAGCATTAGAGCTGGCTCGACAGGAACGCATTAGGAATGGTGGTTCAGTGGTTGGCGAGATTGAAAAAGTAAAAGGTGCTCAACTACGCGTTGAAGATCAGGATATAAAGTACACGAATACTCGTACTGTGCTAATGCCGGTTAACGAGTTAAGGGAAAAACGCATTATTACAGAGCAGCAAAATAGCATTTCTGATGCGTATAGAATTTTGCGAACCCAGATTTTGCAAAGACTTAATGAAAAAAACTGGAATACATTAGCAATTACCAGCCCTGGTAGTGGTGCGGGTAAATCAATAACCGCGATTAACCTGGCAATGAGTTTGGCGCGTGAAGTAGATAATACGGTTTTGTTGATAGATGCTAATTTACGCTCACCTAAATTAAATAATTATTTCGATTTTCATACAGACTATGGGCTTAGTGATTATTTATTAGATGATAAGCCATTAGATGAAATGCTCGTTAACCCGGAGGGTGTTCCTCGTTTTGTAGTGTTGCCTGCTGGAAAAGCCATTGCAAATTCATCTGAAATGTTAAGCTCACCAAAAATGCAGCGACTGGTAGATGAGGTGAAACACCGGTATCCATCACGAATTGTTATTTTTGATCTGCCACCACTATTAGAGAGCTCAGATACGCTAGCTTTTATACCTAATGCAGATGCTACATTAGTGGTAATAGAAGAGGGTGCAACTCAGGAGAAAGAATTAAAGCAGGCATTTGAGCTGTTGCAGGGTAACGAAGTAATAGGTACGGTGCTTAATAAAGCTTATACAACTGATAAAGACTATGCGGGTTTAGATTTAAAGCCGAGCTTGATTTCACGTTTTTTTTCAAAAATAGCAAGTCGATCGTCATCAGTCAACGCGGGCCTTTAATAAAGTAGACGGACAAAACGAAGCGAATCCGTCAGAGATAAAAATGTGAGTGAGTCTATTGAGTTTGATCTACTCAAAAGAGAATAAAGTATCAGGAATTAAAAAACGAAAAATAAATATATAATCCTAGTGTGCTTAATTGTTAATTGCGTAGGGGTAAATTTGCCCTTAAAAGCAGAAATAAGTAACCATACATTAGCTGTGCTGGTGAATGAAAATGATCCTGAAAGTATAGAAATTGCAAACTACTATCAAAAGGTCAGGTCAATACCCGATAGTAATATAATTTATTTAAACTTCAAACCCGAGGTGGATGATTTAAGTGAGGCTGAGTTTAAAAGGGTAGAAAAACAGCTAAAAGAAAAGCTAAACGATAAAATACTGGCATATGCATTAGCATGGAGAAAACCCTGGAGAGTAGGTTGCATGTCAATAACATCAGCCTTTTCACTTGGTTTTAGTAAAGAGTATTGTGCAAAAAAATGTATCGTAACAAAGTCAGTTAAGTATTTTAATAGCCAAAGTAAACAGTTATTTACAGACTATAAAATACGCCCATCAATGCTGCTTTCAGCGAATACTGTACAAGGTGTAAAAAGTTTAATTGACAGGGGTGTGGCAGCAGACTTTACAAGACCACAGGGGACAGCGTATTTATTGAGCACCAGTGATAAGCAAAGAAATGTAAGGTCCGTATATTTTAAAGCTGTTGAAGAGCAATTAGATGGCTTGTTAAATGTAGATATCATAGAAGCAGATGCTATAAAAAATAAAACAGATATTATGTTTTATTTTACAGGTCAGAAAAAAGTTAAATGGGTAAATAAAAATGATTATTTGCCAGGAGCCATTGCTGATCATTTAACCTCTATCGGTGGTCAGTTGTTTAATGGCGGCCAAATGAGTGCGCTTGAATGGATAGATGCAGGTGTTACAGGAACATATGGTTCGGTAGTCGAACCTTGTAATTTTGTACAAAAATTTCCAAACCCGGGCATTGTTATACAAAATTATCTGTCAGGGAATAGTTTGATAGAGGCTTATTGGAAAAGTGTACAAATGCCGGGTCAGGGTTTATTCGTAGGTGAGCCACTAACATCACCATATAAAAATTGTAAGTTGTTTAAGAATAAGCGTGGTCGATTGCAATATTTAGTAAGCGAACCTGATAATCTGGTGGAAAGAAAATCAAGAAATTGTAATTAACTTAAAAGTTACTAATCGTCGGGGGGATCAAGTAAAGCAAATCCACCTAAATAAGTAAAAAATCAAGGCAATAACATGAAAATTTTAGTAACAGGTGCGGCAGGCTTTATTGGTATGCATTTATCAAAACGTCTACTCGAAAGAGGCGACGAAGTTGTTGGCATAGATAACCTTAACGATTATTACGATGTGCAATTAAAACATGATCGCCTGAAGCAGCTAGAAAATTTCGAAAAGTTTACATTTATTAAAATGGATATGGCTGACCGTGAAGCCATGGCCGCTTTATTTAAAGAGCAGCAGTTTAACCGGGTAATGAATTTAGCTGCCCAGGCTGGTGTACGTTATTCATTAGAAAACCCATTGGCCTACGTAGACAGTAACCTGGTTGGTTTTGCTAATATACTAGAAGGCTGTAGGCATAATAAAGTTGAACACCTGGTATACGCCAGTAGCTCTAGTGTTTATGGATCAAATACTGATATGCCATTTAGTGTGCATGATAATGTTGATCATCCGGTAAGCTTATATGCAGCTACTAAAAAATCAGGTGAATTAATGGCGCATACCTATAGCCATTTATATGACCTGCCTACAACCGGTTTGCGTTTCTTTACCGTTTATGGCCCCTGGGGACGACCTGATATGTCACCTTCGCTATTTGCGGGTGCTATTATGCGTGATGAGGCTATTAACGTATTTAACGAAGGTAAAATGCAGCGAGATTTTACCTATATAGATGATATTGTAGAAGGTGTTGTTCGAGTTATTGATCAAGTGGCTACACCTAATGAAGGCTATGATAAATCAGCTCCAGACCCTGCAACGAGTTATGCACCATATCGGGTTTATAATATTGGTAATAATGAACCGGTAGAATTAATGGAGTTCATAGAAACTATTGAAGCGGCAGTAGGTAAAAAAGCAGAAAAAAACATGATGGGTATGCAGGATGGTGATGTAGTAGCAACCTTTGCTAATATAGATGCATTAATAGAAGCAGTTGGTTTTAAACCTGCAACACCATTGAATGACGGTATACAAAAATTTGTTGAATGGTATAAGAATTACCATAGTTAAAAAACATTTTTTAAAGGTTTTAGTTATTTGTAGGTGCTCCTTCAGGTGCACTATGGGAAAGCTTAAATAAAATGTGCACCTGAAGGAGCACTTACAACGAGAAATTATGAATTATTACGGTAAAAAATCATTTGCTAAAATGCTTTCATTAGAAGAAAGCGAACGGCTAAAAAAAGACATTCCTGTTAATTGTATAGTGACGTTAACGCAGCGCCAGTTGTGTGACCTGGAAATGATTTTAAACGGTGCTTTAAATCCATTAGCAGGCTTTATGAACGAAGCAGATTATAATTCAGTGTTAGAAAATATGGCGCTGAGCAACTCTTTATTATGGGCATTGCCAATTACTCTGGATATAACGAAAGAGCAGTTAGATAGTTTTAATGGAGCATCACAAATAGGCTTATGTGATGAAGAAGGTTTTATGCTTGCCGTCATGGAGCTTGAATCAGTCTGGAAAGCTAATAAGGAAGTTGAAGCTGCAAAAGTATATACTACAGACGATCGTTCGCACCCTGGTGTGGAGTATTTGTTTTCACAGGTTAAGGAATATTATATTGGCGGTGAAGTAACTGGTATGCAATTACCGACTCATTATGATTTTGAGTCAATCAGGCATACTCCTGAAGCATTACGTAACGAATTTAAAAAGTCAGGCTGGGATAAGATTGTAGCTTTTCATACCAGTAAACCAATGCATAAAGTGCATTATGACATAACTACAAATGCGGCTAAGTCAATTGGTGCCAATATTCTTATTCATCCTCTTTCCGGAGTAGGCAAGCCGGGTGATATGGCTTATTACAGTCGTGTACATTGTTATCAGGCAATTATGCAGTATTATCCAAAATATCTGGCTATGTTATCTCTGGTGCCTCAAGCCATGCGCATGGCTGGCCCGCGTGAAGCCATTCATAATATGATTGTTCGACAAAATTATGGTTGTTCACATTTTATTATCGGACCTGAGCATACGTCACCACCAGGCGTACGTTCTGGTAATCAAAGATTTTATGAAAGATATTCAGCTCAAAAACTAGTTTCGGAGTATCAGAATAAACTGGATATAAAAATGCACCCAGTTGAAGAAATGGGTTATTCGGAAACTCGAAGAATTTATGTACCCTGTAAAATGGTGCAAGAAGAAAAAATAGAAACTATTAATTACACCGAAAAAGATTTGAATCAGGCATTAGAGCATGATCAGCCAGTTCCTGACTGGTATTCATATCCGGAAGTAATATCGGAGTTAAGTAAAGTAAGATTATCACGTAAACATAAAGGCCTTACTTTATTTTTTACAGGCTTATCTGGTTCAGGAAAATCAACTCTAGCAAAATTAGTGTATGCCAAATTTATAGAACAGGGTGATCGTCCAGTCACACTACTCGATGGTGATGTAGTAAGAACGAACCTTTCTAGCGAGTTAACTTTTTCTAAAGAGCATCGTGACATAAATGTAAGACGCATTGGTTATGTAGCCAGTGAAATAACAAAAAACCGCGGTGTTGCGATATGTGCCCCAATAGCGCCCTATGAAAACACCAGAGAATCAGTAAGAAAAGCCATTGAAGAGTACGGTGCATTTATTGAAATATTTGTGGCGACACCATTAGAAACTTGTGAAGGTAGAGATAGAAAAGGTATGTATGCAAAAGCCCGTAAAGGTATTATTAAAAACTTTACAGGCATTAGTGACCCGTATGAAGAGCCGATGAATGCAGAGATAAAAATTGATACAACAGGCTCAAGTCCTGTGGAATGTGCGCAGAAAATAATGCTCTATTTGTTTAAAGAAGGCTATATTGGTTAAAAGCCAATAATTGTTGACAAGCCAACATAATGCGTAGGGTGGATCAAGCGATGCGGATACACCAAAATTGTAATAAATAATATTATGAATGCAGATAACATAAAAATATTAAACAAGGTAAAGAGATGATTATCCCAGTAATACTATCAGGCGGTTCGGGTACGAGATTATGGCCTTTATCCAGAGCTAAACGCCCAAAACAATTGCTCAGCATGGTATCAAACCATACTATGATTCAAGATACTGTTACTCGTCTATCAGGCATAAAAGATATAGCCGAGCCTATTATTGTTTGTAATGAAGAACACCGATTTACCATTGCAGAGCAAATGCGAGAAAAGGATATACATCCATCAGCAATCATCCTCGAGCCATTTGGTAAAAATACCGCACCGGCAGTGGCAATATCAGCATTACAATCTCAAAAATTGGGCGAAGACCCGGTACTGTTAGTGTTACCAGCTGATCATGTAATTGGTAATAGTGTTGCTTTTCATGCAGCGGTAGAAACAGGTTATCAATCAGCCCTTGATAATAAATTAGTCACCTTCGGTATAGTCCCCAATGCGCCAGAAACTGGATATGGTTATATTAAGGCAGGGGCTAAACTGGATAACGATCAAGTTTTTAGTGTAGAAAAATTTGTAGAAAAACCAGATGCTGATACAGCTCAGTCATACTTAAATGAAGGTAGTTACTACTGGAATAGTGGTATGTTTATGTTTAAGGCATCGGTTTATTTACAAGAGCTAAAATCACACAACAGTGAAATGTATAACATATCAGAAGCCTCGTTAAACGAAGCAGCAATAGATATGGATTTTATTCGTCTTGATAGTGGTAATTTTGAAAAGTGCCCATCAGACTCCATAGACTATGCGGTAATGGAAAAAACAGCATCAGCCGCAGTTATACCGGTTGATATGGAATGGAATGATATTGGTTCCTGGTCAGCGTTATGGGAGGTAGGTGAATCTGATGAATTTGGAAATGTCACTCATGGTGATGTTCTACTGGAAGACAGTAATAACTCGTATATTCATGCTGATAGCAGACTTGTAACAACAGTAGGGTTAAATGATCATGTGGTTGTTGAAACCGCCGATGCTATTCTGGTAGCACACAGAGACAAAGCCCAAAATGTAAAAGAAATTGTAGAGAGATTAAAAGCCGCTAAACGTGATGAGGCAATTATACATAATAAAGCATATCGGCCCTGGGGTGCATATGAATGCATAGATTATGATTCGCGTTTTCAGGTGAAGCGTATAACGGTTAATGTAGGTGCAAGCTTGTCGTTACAGTTGCATCACCATAGATCAGAGCACTGGATAGTGGTGCAAGGCACAGCAAGGGTAACTTGTGGTGATAAAGTGTTTTTAATGGCTGAAAATGAATCAACCTATATACCATTAGGTGAAAAGCATCGCCTGGAAAATACCGGTAAAATTCCACTTGAGTTAATAGAAGTACAAACAGGTAGTTACCTGGGTGAAGATGATATAGTACGGTTTGACGATGTATACGGTAGAGAAGATAGTTAGAGAACACGTAGGCTGATCAAGCGAAGTGGATCCGGTATGGTTAATAATTCTAATTTACAGAATTATAAAAAAGATAAAGCAAGTAAGCTGTAATCCCCTGTTTTTTTATCAGGGCTTCAGTAATCGTAAAACATAAATAAAGATTTATTATGAGCACAAAAATAGCAGTAGCGGGTACAGGTTACGTTGGTGTTTCAAATGCGATTCTACTTGCACAACACAATGAAGTAGTTGCTCTGGATATTATCCCAGAAAAAGTAGACATGCTTAATGCCGGGCAGTCCCCTATTGAAGATGTCGAAGTAGAAAATTACTTAAAAAACAAATCACTTAATTTTAGAGCAACACTTGATAAAGAAGACGCATATAAAAATGCAGACTTTATTATTATAGCTACCCCAACAGATTACGATGTAGAAACAAACTATTTCAATACAGCTTCAATTGAGGCTGTTATTAAAGATGTTATGCAGATTAACCCGGCTGCTGTTATGGTTATAAAATCAACAGTACCTGTGGGATTTACAGCGCAAATTAAACAACAATATAATTGTGAAAACATTGTTTTTTCACCAGAGTTTTTACGTGAAGGAAAGGCTCTGCATGACAATTTGTACCCATCAAGAATTATTGTAGGTGAACAATCTGAACGAGCTGAGCAGTTTGCAGGCTTATTAGCGGAAGGTGCGCTAAAAGAAGATATAACCATACTCTATACCGACTCCACAGAAGCTGAAGCAGTAAAGTTATTTTCAAATACTTATCTTGCTATGCGTGTAGCTTATTTTAACGAGTTAGATACTTATGCACAGGTGCATGGTTTAAATACCAGGCAAATTATAGAAGGTGTGAGTTTAGATCCAAGAATTGGTAATCACTATAACAATCCATCATTTGGCTATGGCGGATATTGCTTACCTAAAGATACAAAACAACTTAAAGCTAATTATCAGGATGTACCAAGTGATCTTATACAGGCAATTGTAGATTCAAACACTACCCGTAAAGAATTTATTGCACAATCTATAATAGATAAAGAGCCAAAAATAGTAGGTATTTACCGTTTAATTATGAAAAATGGTTCAGATAATTTCAGGGCATCCTCTATACAAGGCATTATGAAACGAGTAAAAGCAAAGGGTATAGAGGTTGTTATATACGAGCCCGTATTACAGGAGAATGAGTTCTTTAGGTCTCGAGTGATATCAGATCTTGAAGAGTTTAAAAAAATATCTGATGTAATAGTGGCCAACCGTTTGTCAGACGATATTTTAGATATTAGAGATAAAGTCGTTACAAGCGATTTATTTGGGCGCGACTCGTAGAGTGGTAGTGTCTAAAAACAGTGCATTTTTTAAGCAAGATGATATAGTTGTGGACAACATAATTATGAAAATCACGAGAATAAGCATAGACTTATATTGATAGTGGTAGTAGTGAATTTTTTAGTGGGAGTGGGTTTTCAATGAGTAATCACAAGCCGTTCTTGTAAGTAAAAATTTAAACATTAGATTTCATAAACTAATATTGTCTTATGACATATTTATTAATTTTTATATATCATAGATTTAGCTATGTCTAGCACAAATAATATTTATGAATAAGATTAGATAAGGGTATAACAATGGTAAAAAAAGCATTAATAACAGGTATAACAGGCCAAGATGGTGCATATCTAGCAGAATTTTTATTAAACAAAGGCTATGAAGTTCATGGTATTAAACGCCGTGCATCATCATTTAATACAGATCGTATCGATCACTTGTATCAAGACCCGCATGAGCAGAAGCAACGTTTCTTTCTGCATTACGGAGACTTAAATGACTCTATGAATCTAGTGCGTATAATTCAGCAAATCGAGCCTGATGAAATATATAATTTGGGCGCACAAAGCCATGTAGCTGTTTCATTTGAAAGTCCTGAGTACACTGCCGATACAGTTGGTATAGGTGCCCTTAGAATATTAGATGCAATACGAATTTCAGGTTTAGAAAAAAAGACGCGTTACTATCAGGCATCTACATCTGAACTGTATGGTGACGTACGAGAAACACCACAAACAGAAAAAACACCTTTTTACCCACGCTCCCCCTACGCAGCAGCGAAACTATACGCATACTGGATTACGGTGAACTACAGAGAAGCATATGGCCTATATGCATGTAATGGCATATTGTTTAATCATGAATCACCAGTACGCGGTGAGACATTCGTAACGCGTAAAATCACTCGTGCATTTGCACGTATTAAATTAGGCTTACAGGATAAATTATATCTTGGAAACTTAAGTGCAAAACGTGACTGGGGTCATGCAAAAGACTATGTTGAAATGCAATGGTTAATGTTGCAACAAGATCATCCTGAAGATTTTGTAATTGCAACAGGTGTTCAATATTCAGTAAGAGACTTTGTAAACAAAGCTGCAAAAGCTGTAGATATTGAAATGGAATGGAAAGGTGAAGGTATAGATGAAAAGGGTTACGATAAAGCTACAGGAAAATGCCTGGTAGAAGTTGACCCAAGATACTTTAGACCAACTGAAGTTGAAACGCTTTTAGGTGATCCTACAAAAGCAAAAGAAAAACTTGGCTGGGTACCGAAGATTACGCTAGAAGAAATGGTAACTGAAATGGTTGAAAATGACCTGATGATAGCGAAACGCGATTCATTATGTAAAGAAGCCGGTTTTAAAACAAACTCATACTTCGAGTAAGCTAGTTGACGTGTCACTCCGGCATGCTGTTGAGTTGGGCCCAGTGTCTTTAAGCTGGTTGTTACTTTTTTAAAGCAGTAAATAAGTCAGTAGGGTGGATCAAGCAAAGCTGATCCACCGATAAAATAAGTTTAACGCATTTGTCATCCCGGTTTTCTGTTGAGCCAGGATCCAGTGAGTCAAGGTTTTAAGAGAATGAACAAAGAAGATAAAATTTATATAGCAGGTCATCGAGGTCTTGTCGGTAGTGCAATTATTAGAAATCTTGAAAGTGAAGGTTTTAATAATATGATATTACGCACTAGTAAGGAGCTTAACCTTACAAGTCAGGTAGATGTGAATGCATTTTTCGAAAAAGAAAAGCCAGACTATGTTTTTCTAGCAGCAGCTAAAGTGGGTGGTATTCATGCGAATGATACCTATCCAGCTGATTTCATCAGAGAAAATTTGCAAATACAAACTAATGTTATCGATGCTGCCTATAGAAATAATGCTAAGAAATTATTGTTTTTAGGTTCATCATGCATTTATCCAAAGTTTGCTCCTCAGCCAATGAAAGAAGAGCATCTTTTAACGGGTGAATTAGAGCCAACAAATGAATGGTATGCCATAGCTAAAATAGCAGGTATCAAGATGTGTCAGGCTTATAAAAAACAATATGGCTTTAATGCTATTTCAATAATGCCGACCAATCTTTATGGCACAGGTGATAATTTTAATCTTGAAAATTCACATGTAATGCCTGCATTAATTAGAAAATTTCATGATGCAAAAGAGCAGGGAGTTAAAACTGTTGAAGTTTGGGGAACGGGAACGCCTCGACGAGAATTTTTGCATGTTGATGATATGGCAGATGCATCAGTCTATCTTATGAATAATTATGATGGAGAAGAAATTGTTAATGTTGGTGTGGGTGAAGACGTTACAATCAAAGAATTAGCAGAAATAGTTAAAGATGTTGTTGGCTTTGAAGGTGAGTTAAGGTTTGATACCAGTAAACCAGATGGCACACCTCGCAAATTACTGGATGTGACAAAGTTGAATGAGGCTGGATGGAAAGCGAAAGTTAAATTAGTAGACGGTGTTAATTCAACTTATAACTGGTTTGTCAAAAATATTGATTCATTTAGAACTTAATATATAAAATTATCTATAATATATGCTGGCTCAAAATAATCTACTACTCTCAATTTAGTTTGGGCATAAATGTTAATGAATAGAGTTATATCAATACTGTTAATAGCTGGTGCTATTGTCTCTCATATTTTGTTTTATGCAATTGCACAAGCAGGCACTAATGATTTGGATATTGTTGTTAATGCCAAGAAAAAAGTGCAACTCAACAAAAATGTATTTGGCGTGCACGGGGAAATGTTGTGGAGTCCTGTTAGATACGAGGATGAGTTGTTAGCAACATTATTTAATGATATAGGTTTTACAGGTGTTCGATTTCCCGGTGGGACAACGTCAAATTATTACATGTGGGAAAGTGGTAGTTTTGGCTGTGCAAAAGATGTTCCGGCCGATTCGCGATCAGTTTTAAGAGTGAAAGCATTTAATAATGGTTTAAAAAATAAAAAAAGAAGCTATTCAACAGATAATTTCCTGTCTTTTCTTGAGAATTCAAAAACAGAATTTTCACTTGTCTTAAACGTATTTTGTGATACACATGAAAGTAATTTGCGATGGTTAAAACGGCTCAAAAACGATGGGATTAATGTAAGTACAATTGAGTTAGGTAATGAGCTTTACTATAAAGAGTACCGTTGGGTTTTTCAAAATCCAGGTGATTATTTAAAGACGGCAAATAAATTAACAATGGAAATAAAAAAAATATTTCCAAATGCAAAAGTTGGTTTTATTGGCTCAAGTTCAGCCTTTAGAGCCAAACATTATCCAGATATTAAGCGCTTGAATAAGAGTGAGCATTATAAATATGGGTTAAGTCTAGATAAGTTATCTTCGCAATCTAAGTTGTCAGATGCAATAGTGGTTCATTTATATAGTACACCTGGCTTGTCAAAGTTTGAGAAATTTGTAGGTGCCGTTGATAGTGAGAAAATATATACTAATGCATTGTCACACTTTGATAGTAGAAGGAATGAAATAGTTGATCATTTTTCAAGTATTAACCCTGATAAGGAATTATGGGTAACTGAATGGGGTGTATTATTTTATGGTGATACATTGTCTTATGAGAAAAAATTTCAATCGAGCATTTATAACGCCTTGTTTTTAATGAATGGCTTATTAACATTTGCTTTGACAGATGAAGTTAACAGAGCCTATTACCATAATTTGCCACATTTTTTGCCTGATAAGAATGGGAAGGCAAAGGCGAGTGTTTCCTTGCTCGCTATGAAGGTGTTAAAAGAGTCGTTAAGTACGTCTGATATGGTTAGCTTTTTAAAAATAAAAGGTATGAAAACTCATCAAAGTACACATCAGGAGTTTGACGGAATAAGTGAAGATATAACATCAGTGTATTTAAGTGGAGGAGTGGAAGACTACTTAATACTTATTAATAAATTTGATACTGATTATATGATTCGTTCGTTGAAAACGGAATCTGATATCAATATCAGTCCCGTTCATATGCGTCAAATTAAACCCAGTGGGGCATTCTCATCAAATGGTAAAAACGTGCAGTCTGGAGTGGATTTTGTATCAGAGGATATCAAATCAACATCTAATATATTTTTACCTGGCCATTCTATAACAATAATTACTACATCGCAGTTATAACTTATGAAAACACTAAAATCTAAGATTCGAAATATCGATTTTATTTTTAAAATATATTTCTTTCTAAAAACAGAGTTGTCTATACTTAAATACAGGTTTGGTGCAACGCCAGTTCTTATTTATAACCTTGGCAAGGTTGGTTCGTCTTCAGTAAGGAAATCACTTGTCTCGTCAAATAAATATGCGGTGTTTAATGCCCATAAACTAACTGAGAATGGATTACTTAGACAGAAGAAATTTGAAGGAGTAGGTAAGAAACAGGCAGATTATAAAATGGCCACATATTTGGCTAAAAGATTAAAGAATATTTTTTTTAACAAGAATACTTCAAGATTAAAGATAGTGGCTTTAACAAGGCTGCCTGTTTCACGTGGAGTTTCAGCTATATTTGAAAGTATTCTTGTTGATAGGCCTACATTGCAAAGCGATATTCTTCAAAATAAAATAAATGTTAATGATTTGGTTTCTTATTATGAAAATGAATGTGTAATACCTGATAAAAATATGAGTTGGGATGATTTTCCTGCAGATTGGAAAGCTGGCCCGCTGGCATTTGACTGGGTTGAGAAAGAGTTGATTAATATGACAGGCCTTAATATCTATGAAACTTCTTTTGATAAAGAGAGAGGTTATAAAATTTATAAAAATCATAATATTGATTTGCTTGTTATTAGGCTAGAGAATTTAAAGGATGTAGCTAAACAAGCATTCAATGAGTTTTTAGGATGTGATGATTTTAGTTTAATAAATACAAATGTGGGTGAAGAGAAATTTTATGCACCTATTTACAAAGAATTTAAGAGAAATTTAAAATTAGACGAAGATTATTTGAATTCAATGCATACTACAAAATATGCAAAATATTTCTATACAGATGCTGAGCTAGAAAAAGAAAAATTATTATTTATTAAATGATGTTGTTTTATTAATTGTGTTAGTTAAAGCCATTAGGGATGAGTGTATAAAGAAGCTAAACAGATAAAAGTTTAGACATAAAAGCATTGTTATCTAGTGGAAAAAATACGGCGCAAATAATTAGTTAAAGGCTTTTCTATCAATAAATGTAACAAAATCCCACTTATTGAGCTCACAATTAGACCTAGGCATGCAAATAAAATAATTTCAATAGTAGTAGCTTCAATTGAAACAAGTTTTGACCACATAATTCGCAATACCGTAAGAGTATAAGTATGTGCAAGATATATAGAGTAAGACGCATCTCCAAGTAAATGTAGGATGCGACTCCTGGGTAGAGTGCCTGAACCCTCGATCATTATTGCACCGATTACTATTAGTGCAGCAGGCACTCCCCAGTAAATGGCCCTTACGCTATTCTGTGAATCTATATTGACTGTAGTTAGTAACAGGAATATCCCAAAAACGCAGATTGATATAGCTAAACTTAGAGGTCTATTATTTAGTCTGCCATCTAGAAATGCTTTTGCGATATATACACCTGCCACGAACTCAAGTAATAAATTATTAGTGTATGTCTTGAAAAGAGCATTTTCTGATTCTGTTATTACACCAATGAATACTAGGGTGGAAAAAAATAAGAAAAGAACTAATGATCGATTTATTGGTATGAATAATAGAAGGCCAAAGATTAGGTAGAAAAATATTTCATAGTTTAGTGTCCAGCCAGGAACAAGAATGGGCCAAATTTTTCCAGGGAATCCTAAGCTATAATGAGGAATAAATAACAAAGACTGTATTGTTTGTACTGGTTCGAAGCGGGTCTTACTAAATAGTTCTGGAATGAGTGTTCCTGCGATTACTATCATCAATGTTATGAACCAGTAAAGAGGAACAACTCGTATGATGCGTTTTAAGATGAATTCTCGCATATTGATTTTTTTATTGCATGTTGTTAACCAGATTACAAAACCGCTTATAATAAAGAACATGTCAACACCAGAAGCACCAATAGTTGTTGGTAACGCATCTCTGTATATGTCAATTTGAGCTATTGTATGAAAAAAACTACCATAAGTGCGGCTAATGCACGTAAGTACTGGATAGAGTGAATTGTGGATGGTGGTGTTGCCATGGTTGGGGTGATTCTTTAGTGTAATTCTTCTTGTTTACGTTAAATGAAAATTCAGTCGCTTTTAATTTTTTTTATTATAGCACCAATGGTTTTATTTAAATCAAGTAATGCAGCCAGGCTTAACCTTATATAGTATTGAAATTGTTTTTTTTCTATTCTATTAAGTATAGCTTCACGGTATAGCTCAGATGATATTGTTCTTGTTCGTGTTTTAAGTTTAGAAAATAAACTGCGGTTATTCCAGTATTTTAAAAAGTCCTCATCACTGTATTCTATGTTATCTTTTTTAAAGCTATGGTATCTTTTTTGTGCGTATTCCAGGCCTGCTAGAGTAGATGATGTGCCTTTCCATGCATTACTGTTATGGTGGATTCGATGATAATATAATACGTCAGGGAGTACAGCTAACTCACCATATCTTGCGGCATCTAATAAAAGGCTCCAGTCTTCACCTGGCCCTGAAAATGCGTAACCTTCAATACTATCAAGCAGAGTCTTTCTAAACATAATTGTTGGGTGTGATATCGTATGCCAATCTTTTAACATGCCACCAACAATGTCAGCGTTATTTGTTGGTAGAGATGATGTATGGCCTGTTCCGGTGTTAGAAAATATTTGATATTGGCAGCCAACTAAAACAGTTTTTGGGTGTTTCTCCAGAAATTCAGCTTGTTTTTTTAGCCTGTCTCTATGGCAGCGATCATCAGCATCCAGGCGCATAATGTACTTACCACTACATTGCTTCATCCATTTGTTGAGTGGTTTGCCCAATCCTTTGTTTTCCTGATGAAAGATTTTTAATCTGCTGTCTTTTAACCCGTCAAGATATTCTGAAGTGCCATCAGTTGAGCCATCATCAATGATCATAAATTCAAAATCAGTCATGCTCTGTTCTAATACTGAATTTACAGCATCAGATAAATATGGCATGCCATTATAGACGGACAATAAGACGGAAATTTTCATGTTTATTTAATAGATTTATTTAAGCTAAATCTCTCGAGTAGTTGTAAGTTCTTAATGAAGTGTGTTGTTACTCTAGTAAGATCAAATAGAAAAAAAAGAAAACCCTTTAGAGGGTTTGAAGCAGTGTCATATGCAAACCAGAATCTACTTGGAAAGTATGCATATGAACGTATATTTCCAAAATATGAAAATATATCCGATAACTTATACTTGGTGTCAGTATTCATATCACATGTTTCTTCAACAAAGCTATATATTTTAAAGTCATAACACATGATTAGACTATAACCATTATTATGCGCCCTTACAGGAAATTCAAAATCTCCACATTGAGGGTAATGTGCTGAGTTGTACAGGCCTATCTCTTTAAGTACATGAATTGGAATGAGAGTGCCTCTGCCTGTTTGTGTTGATACATGTTCGTAATGTGTATTCTTGAATTCATTTATCTGTTTTCCAGAATTTATCTGGAAATACTTAGCAGTATACCAATTGATTTTCCAGCCACCATTAAGAATGCTGTCCGTATTGTTTGCGTTCATTTCAACTGCTTGAATAAGAGTTTTCGGATGCTTGGTAGTTATGTTTGTAGCTGTTTCTATAAAGTCTTCTTTTACAACCAGGTCATCGTTTAACAGCATTACATAGTCGTTGTCATTACCGATTTCAATGGCGTGGCTTATGCCTAAGTTTGTTGCACCTGTCCACCATAGGTTACCGTCACCTTTTAATAGTATGATGTCTGGAAAATGGTTTGTAACTATTTCTGAAGTTCCATCAGTTGAGCCATCATCAACAACAATTATTTTATAGTTGTTGTTTGTTTGTACGTATAAAGTGTCTAAACAGCGTTTGGTAATGTCTTTTCTGTTATGCACTGGCATTATTATGTAGATCATAAGTGTTTATTTTAATAGTAGTTTTAGTGTTTTAGTGTATAGCCATCCATAAATAATTCTTGGGATGTCGGATAGTATTTTATTTGTTGAGAGTGGCTGGCTTGTTAATGAGCGTTTTATTTCGTTGATATCATAGCCCATAAATTTCAAATCTTCTTTTCCAATGTAATTGAGATATCTGATACACCAATACCTCCGCCATGGATTCGACATGGTTTTTTTCCATTTATCTATGGATTTGTCACTAATTGAGCTGTACTCGACAACTCCTGTTGGGTCACCTAACCGGCCCTTAAGATTCGTATTGGTAAATGTTGTAATCGCCGAATCATCTGCTGTTAAATCAAGATATTCTGTTAGCTCCTGATAATGTTTTTTTGGGTTTGTTACAAAATTTTCAAAATTTAATATGTGAACCCGGTCTTTATTATCTTTGGCGATTCGAATTAAGTTTTTCAGGCCTGTATGGAAATCTATGTGATGTCTGTGTAAATTCCATCGTCCATTACTCCATGTATCCATGGTTGAGGCGGCAATGGATAATGGGTTACGCCATAGGATAATAAACTTAGCTGACGGAAAAATTGCAAGCAATTCATCTACGATCAGATGGTATCTGGGGGTTTTATCTAAGAAATATTTGGTGTTTTCAGATGAGGTTTTACTATATAAATCTAGTGACAGGTCTCTGATAGCATCTAAATAGTCTTTTTTATTGTTTGGTAGCTGGGAGCAAAAATCTTCAATAGCCTGTGGAAAAAAACGCTGTGGATCATATTCAGACAGGGTGCCGTTTTTACGAAGCGAATATACCAAAGGTAGTAATATCCAAGGCTCAGACGTTGTTGTAATTTCTTGATGAGAAGCAAGTACGCGTTGAACTAAAGTTGAACCTGAACGGGGTAGTGATAATAGAAATATAGGTTCCATTGATTAATTATTCTCATGAACTACTTGTTGTGTGTGGAGTTGGGTGCAAGCTACCTTTTAGTATTCAAATATACCCCCTCCCGCATTGTAAACTAAATAATATAATTTCTAGAGTTATTTGTACCAAAATTAGTGTGTTAAAAACAAATGTGTAAAAGAGACCCAATCGTATTTATTTTTTATATATATGGTCAAATTTGTAACAATAGCATTATACTATAATACATTAATAGTCACGATATAGAAAACTTTGAGTCAACCAAAATCCATTTCTCAACGTCTTATTTCCGGTGGTTTTTTTGCAGCTAGTGGAAAAATAATCCTTGCTGTAAGTAGTTTGGCGCTAAATACTCTTATAACAAGACTATTAAGTCCAGATGTGGTGGGCGTGTATTATATAATTGCCAGTATTGTTGCTGTAGCTGCAATTGCTGTACAGTTAGGTTCACATCAAGCCATTGTTAAGCTGCTGGCTATAAATGAACCGGGTATGGCTTCAAATTCTATTCGAGGCTCAATAAAGGCCGCGTTTATCATTGCTGGGTTTGGTATCTGCATATTTAGTGCTTTTTATCTGCTAGGTTTTGGTAAATGGCTTGGTGAAGAGCTGTTTATGTCTGCCTTAGTTGTTGATATGGTGCTACCCACCACTTTGTGGGTTGGTTTATTGGCATTACAAATACTTTTTTCACAGATATTTCGTGGTTTTCATAATATTGGATATGCCAGTATTTTTGAAGGTGTATCAACTGGTGTATTTGCAGTCATTTCTTTGTTTGCTGTCTGGTTAATCTATGAATACAGTAGTCTCCAATTAGTTTTATGGGTAATTAATTTATCTTTATTGTTAAGCCTGGTGATAGCGTTCTTTTTATTTAGAAAAATTTATTTAGAAGCTCCAAAGACTAATGAAATTAATATTAGAGGTTTAACGCACATAGGGTTTCCATTATTTGTAGCTAGTATTGCAATTCCAGGTTTTACAGAAATGCACGTATGGATATTAAGTGTAAGCGCTAATGATGATGAGGTAGCTATTTATGGGGCTGCATTTAGGTTGGCCAAATTTGTTGTAGTACCATTATTAATTATAAATAGTGTAATACCACCCATGATTGCACAGTTTATTGCTGGCAATAGACTGCATGATGCAGAGAGGGTTTTGAGGTCAACCGCTGCAATTGCAGGGGTTTCATCTATTCTAATCGTAATATTTTTGATGTTTATAGGTAAAGACATTCTGTCACTTATATTTGGTGAGTTTTATGAGCAGGGTTCAGCTGTTTTGATAATACTGGCTTGTGCCCAGGCGTTAAATGCTTTAACAGGTTCACCAGGAGTGCTTCTAATGATGTCTGGTCATCAGTCAATATTTATGAAGCTAGCTATTATAAGCGGTATAATAGGAGCGGTTACAAGTTTCCTTCTTGTGTCTGCTTTAAATTATATTGGTGTTGCTATAGGCGTGTCGACTGCCTTAGTACTGCATAATCTTGCAATGTGGTTATATTGTCAGAAGCAGCTCGGTATAAGTACTCATATGGGGCTTTCTCATATGAATGAAGTTGTTGTTATATTGATGGATAAATTTGTGAGAAACAGATAGAAGTTATAAAAATAAGGTAAATATGATGTGGAATTATTCGCAAATAAAAGTCGGGTTATGTGAAGGTGGTTGAATGATATTACATGTACTTCCAATTTCTTTAAGTGTTATTCTCCTATTTAATTAAAAATTATTCTTTGTAGATCTATGTTTAATATTCGTGATAAGTTATTTTATATTTGGCTTTTATTGTTGCCATTTAGCTGGGTAATTGCAACTCTTGCTAATATTACCGCACCAGATAAGTTGCTAGCGCCAGTTTTAATGCTGCTGGGTATTATTGGTGTTTTTGGCTCTCCTTCTGCCCGACGTTCAAATAGAGTGTTTTTTTTAATATTCGTTGTTATTTTTTTTATTATTATCAAACACCTGTCTTTTATAGGTTCGAATGAGCTTTTCTGGCAGCTCATTCTCGATGATGCAATCAAGGTAGGCTATTTTCTGATACCCGTTTTTTGTATAGATGATATTAAAAAATTCCGAATTTCAGGCTGGCTTGTTCTGTTAGTGGCTATGAGCGGTTGTTTTTCTGTGTTTTTGGTGTCAACGGGTTTGATGACGTTACCATTAGAAAGGTTTGAAGATTCAAGGCTGGGGGTAGAGGGCTTGTTAAAAGCAATTGGTCTTTTCCCTTCTTATGGTGACCTTGCACAGTATATTGCATTTACTGTGTTGTTAGTCATTATTGCACCGGGAGTTAAAAATCGTAAAAATAAGTGGTTATTCTATGCAAGGGTTCTGGTTTTTGTTGGAGTAATTCTGGGTTTATTGGGTACGCAATCACGAAATATATTTATATCTTTATTTGTTAGTCTGGGTACATTGTGGTTTTTGAAAAAGCTATCCAGTAAGCAAGGTGTTTCAAAAGATACGATGATGATGATTGTAGTTGTGGTTTCCTTTGTAGGTATTAGTTTGATAGGAGTATTTATATCTAATTTTATAGATACGCTATCAAGTTTTGGTGGTACTAATGCAAAAAATACTGCTGGTGCAAGGCTAGAGCAGTATGCTGCAGCCTGGGAGATAATGAAAACATCTCCTTTGATGGGTGCTGATATTGAGACATATATGCGTCTCGGTCCCTTAATCGAGGGAATTCATAATGTTTGGTTGAGATTAATCGCTCAAGGCGGTCTTTTAGCAATGTTGATGATGGCGGCATTGCTTTGGTTTTGCTTTAAAGGGATTCGCAGTGCATCACGTATTCCAGAAAAAACACCTGAAACAATGATCGCGACCGGCTACTTCGCAGCATTAATGGTTTCAGTAATGTTTTATACAGGAATGGGCGAGATGTTTTGGGCCTTATTAGGTGTTGCGACGTCTATCTCTTGTATACCTCCATTTGTTAAGAGTAATAACGAAGCAACTGATAATGATGACGTGATAAACGAGAATGATAGTGCTGTGAAAACGTACAGTCGTTATCCTCAGCTTAGGTAGGGTGTTTCTAGTGCAGGTAAATTTCTATGAGTAATCGCTACAATGTGATTGGTAATAAAATAAGTCAACTGACTATGTCACGTGCTTTAGAGTCTGTGATAAAGCGTGTAAAGACTGGTGAGGGGGGGTATGTCTGCTTTACCAATGTGCATGTATCTGTTATGGCAAGAGAAAACCCGGATATCCAGACAATTATTAATCAATCATTTTTGACTCTGCCAGATGGCAAACCTGTTTATTGGGTTGGAAAAATGCAAGGTCTGGATGAGCTTGAGCATATACCAGGGCCTGATTTCTTTCCTGAGCTCATTAGTATTAAAGCAGATCCGCCATTAAAGCATTATTTTTTTGGTGGTAAGCAGGAAACTCTAGATACCCTTATCGATAATATAAAGTTAAAGTTCCCTCATGTTGAAGTGGTGGGGGCAGAATCGCCACCCTTTCGAGAGTTAACATGTGATGAGCTTGAATCTAGTTTGGCGCGTATACGTGATTCTGAAGCGGATGTTGTTTGGGTAGGGTTAGGTGCACCTAAGCAGGAGAAATGGATGTCAGAGAATTGGGAGACATTGAAACCGGCTGTATTGTTTGGGGTTGGTGCAGCATTTGATTTTCATGCAGGAAATATTAAACGTGCACCAGAGTGGTTTCAGCGCTTTGGTCTTGAATGGTTGCATCGCCTCTTAAGTGAGCCAAGAAGACTCTGGAAGAGGTATTTTTATACCAATACTATGTTTCTCTTTTACCTGATAAAAGATTTGTTCTCCTCACGTAAAGCGCGCTAGATTATGTCGGAAATTTTTTCACTTTATCTGTGCTTTTAATGTTGATAGTTTTTAAGTGCTTGCTATTAATAACTAAATTGGTATGGGCTCGATTTTTGCATTATTCTCAGCATCAATAATTTTTTTTGTAAAGGGAAATAAAATGAATAAACTATTATCAGCATTATATGCTTTAATTTTGCTTTCTATATCAGGGAGTGGTTGGGCTGCGATAGTATCTGTTAGTGGCGCAATATCAGAAATAAGTGCACCAACATCGGTAACACCTGGCTCGCTGGAGAGTTCTAATACCATTTGGGCTTTTGATGAGCAGCAAAACTATCAGTTATCCAGTGATCTTTTTGTTGATGAACTATCCGGTACATCAACTGCAGGTTCAATTGCTGCCGGCACAACCGTGAATAGCTATTTTTTACATGCTGATCCAGATGGAACTAGTGTCGATCCTGCTGATGCAGTTAATTTATCCGGCACGATACTATTTGATAAGAAGATTTTGGGTATTGTATGGAGTGGTACACCTTGTGCGCATTGTCCTTCAACCAACATGTATCTTGATGCGAGTGATTACCTTGGGGCGACGGGAACAGTATACCCAACGGGTGATTTAGGGCGTGGTTACGAGGTAGAAGATTTTTATGTGGCTAATGGAACACAAGACTTTGTCACTATTAGTGCTGATGGTTATAGCTTAACTATGGTTAGTTCAGCAGCTTTACCTTTATATTCTGATCAGTTACGAGTGATTACTTCTGTTGTACCTTTACCGCTGCCTGTTTGGTTGTTTGGTAGCGGTTTGGTAGCGTTATTAGGTTTTGCTCGTAAAAATAGATAAAAACAGGTTAATCTACTATAAATGTTCACAACACCTCTCCGAAGTAGTTTGTTCTTTGGCGAGGTGCTCATTTAAATTCTATAGCCATTAAGTTCAACTTATTTCTCTGCTGTAGTTGCTCCTAATTAATGATTGTATAATATACTGTATCTCATTATGAGGTATATTTTCAAAATCAATTATGACAAAGTGATTTTTAAAATGTAATTGTTAACGAAGTTATTGTAATTTATGAAATAAATAGATAGTGTCCTTCTTTAATTAAATTATATCAATCATAAAATTAGATGATACTAATATTCTAGGGCTAGCTACTTATCATATCTAAATGACAGTTTGTTTATCAGTGTCAGTTGAAATAGATCGTGGCAATATTAAATAACTCTAATATTAAATAACTCTAATGTTTAATGGAATAATGATTGAAATGAAATGTTGACATATTTTTTGGTTAAAATACCAAATTATAAGATATTTATGAATCAAGACTTACTCATCGTAAAAAATGTTAAGTTTTTTGTATGACAATACTTAGTGAAGATGAAGTAAATATCTAGATGTATTGTTTAAATTCTTGGAGTTTTCATGCAAGTTGAAAGTGATAGTAGTAAAAGTGTTTGGAAAGAAAGTAATGTTTTATGGGCGGCATTGACACTTGTTTTATTGGTAATGATATTTGTTTTCTATAATGGTCTTGAGGATATGGTGATCTTGTGGAATAGCAGACCAGAATATGGTCATGGATTTATGATACCTTTCATTTCCGCATTTTTTATTTGGCAAAAGAAAGATCAACTTGAAAAAATTGAATTTAATGAGTCCTGGCTTGGTGTGTTTATTCTGGCCTTTGGTTTATTAATATTTTTTGTAGGCACACTTAGTTCAATATTTGCGGTTATACAATATGCCTTTCTTATTGTTCTATTTGGCCTGGCTTTATCACTAACGGGGAGGAAAGCGTTTAAAGTTATTTTAGTACCTATGCTGGTGCTTGCTTTTATGATTCCGTTACCTAATTTCTTTTATAATAATTTATCATCTGAGCTACAGTTAATCTCTTCGCAAATTGGGGTTGCATTTATCCGATTGTTTGACATTAGTGTTTTTCTGGAAGGCAATGTCATTGACTTAGGCGTATTTAAACTGCAGGTGGTAGAAGCCTGTAATGGTTTAAGATATTTATTTCCCTTAATGACTCTTGGTTTTATCGCAGCCTATTTTTTTACAGGAGCATTCTGGAAAAAAACAGTAATATTTATATCCACCATTCCGATTACGATAATAATGAACAGTATTCGAATTGGTGTAATCGGTGTTACGGTTGAATTCTGGGGGCCAGAAATGGCTGAAGGTTTCCTGCATGATTTTGAAGGCTGGGCAGTTTTCATGAGCTGTATCGGTATACTCATTATTGAAATGTGGGTTTTAGCGCAGATTGGAAAAGATAAGCTTCCGCTTAGAGAAGCATTTGGTCTGGATTTTCCAGAACCTACACCGGAAGATGCGATAGTTAAATATAGAAAAATTAATAAATCTTTTTATGGTTCAGGTCTTCTCATTGTTTTAGTAGGATTATCTGTTTTTGCACTACCAGAACGTGCTGAAATTGAACCTGAGCGTAAGGTTTTCAGCGAATTTCCTTTAGAGTTGGAAACGTGGAAAGGACGTAGTAGTTATATAGAGCAAATTTATCTGGATGTATTAAAGCTCACAGATTATGTAATGAATGATTATGTTGATACTAAAGGTAACTCTATAAACTTTTATAGTGCATACTATTCTTCACAAAAAGCAGGTGCATCAGCGCACTCTCCCAAATCGTGTATCCCCGGGGGGGGGTGGAGAATATCTAGCTTTGGTGATCATGCTTTGGAAGGAGTAGAAGTAGATGGGATTCCTCTGAATGTTAATCGACTTGTTATACAGAAAGGTGAGACTAAGCAATTAGTATATTACTGGTTTCAGCAGCGTGGTCGAATTATTACAAATGAATATTTAGTTAAGTGGTATTTGTTTTGGGACTCATTGACTAAAAGTCGTACAGATGGAGCATTAATGCGTATAACAGCAGTGTTTGATGGTAGTGATGATATTGGCCTTGTTGATTTGCGTATGAAAGCGTTCATAGTGGAAATGAATAAAGAAATAGGTGAATACGTTCCGGGAAAATAGAAAAGTTTTTCTAATGTTCGTCTAAATAATTTATAAGAATGTTCCATGGATTGGAATTTGGTAAAAATGTTAAAAGAATTTATAAAAAATATTGTCACCTTCTAGACATGGCGTGGCAGAAATAGGCTAATTATATAGCCGCGTATTATTAATATATTAAATAGTTGGTATTAAATTGAGTAGTTTGCTTCTTTTTGTAACTGCAATGGTCATTAGTATGGCCATTGTTCCAATAATGATTCGATTGGCACCTCATGTGGGTATGGTTGACTTACCAGATCCCCGTAAAGTGCATACAACGCCTATACCGAGGGTTGGCGGGATTGGTATCGTTATTGGTGCAATAATACCTGTTATTTTCTGGTTACCATTTGAGCCAATAATTACATCATATATTTTTGGTTGTCTTGTTTTGCTTGTTTTTGGTGTTTGGGATGATTCCTGTGAACTAGGGCACTATGTTAAGTTTGTTGGTCAATTTGTTGCCGTACTTCCTGCTGTTTATTATGCAGATTTATATGTAGCAACACTGCCTTTGATAGGTGATATTCCAGAGTTTATTGGTAAGATTTTTACTGTTATTGCAGTTGTTGGAATGATTAATGCGACCAATCATTCTGATGGATTAGATGGTCTTGCCGGTGGTTTATCGATTTTAAGTCTTGCTGGTATCGGATATCTTATGTACATGGTGGATGATACTGCAATGGTTTTTCTTGTGGTGTCTGTTATGGGTGGGGTTTTTGGTTTTTTACGGTTTAATAGTCACCCTGCAAAAGTGTTTATGGGGGATGGTGGGAGTCAGTTTTTAGGTTTTTCTCTAGGTTTTCTAGTTATAGTTCTTACTCAAAAATCAAATCCGGCTTTGAGCCCAGCTTTACCATTGTTGATACTGGGTTTGCCCGTTGTTGATATTATCGCTGTATTTTATTTACGTATTTCAGGCGGAATGAACTGGTTTAAAGCAACGCGTAATCATATTCATCATCGATTGCTTGATCTTGGTTTTACTCACTATGAATCTGTAATCATTATATATTTAATACAAATGTTGTTGATTATATGTTCAATATTTTTTATGTATGAGTATGACTGGCTAATTCTGTCAGTATATTTCACAGTTGTTGTTACCATTTTTGTGCTTTTAACAACATCGGAAAGATCGGGTTTTAAACTAAAAAGAAAAAGCGGTTCTTCAGTTATTGATGTGTTTTTTAATGAAAAATTAAAAAGCAAACTGTTGATGCGTTTCCTGGGTGGGTATGTAGTTTTTGCAATAAGCCTGATTTTTTTATCGATAAGCTTTGCTATAGATTCAGTTCCCGCTGATATAGGATATCTGTCTTTGGGGCTTTTTTTAGCAAGTATAGCGGTGTTTGTGCTCCTGAGAAGTCAGCTTAGGAGTTTTACAAAATTAGTGCTTTATGTAACTGCCGCATTAATAGTTTACCTTGATTATATTTACCTGCATTTCGGCAATCCGGTGAATGTGGAGTTAGAAAAAGTAATATATATATTGATGGCTATTGCTGCCGTTCTGATTATAAAGTTTGATGATGCGCTTGATTTTGCAATGTCACCTCTTGATTATCTTATGGCTATTATAGTTGTTATAGCTTTTACAGTTTTCAATATGTCGCCAGATAATAATGATTATGGTAATTATATTTTAAAAATGATTTTACTATTTTATGGTTGTGAGATTATTGAAAGGAGTAATGTCAAAGCATTCAAGTTTGCTACCATAGCGTCCTTGTCAGCATTGATGGTGTTAGCTTCAAGATCGCTATTATTGTGAAGTGATGAATTAAATTAATCATGTTTAGTTGCGCTGCATTAAATAATTGCTATATTTGAATTATCTAATAAACCGAAGGGTGAGTATTCTGATTAATGAGTGTGGCTTATATTTGGTTAAACAATTTTAACCACTCTGTTAATTTAAATGAAAATAATTGTGCTCAATTTCCCAGAAGCGCATTTAGAGGATAGCGGTATTGGTGAAA
>Ga0209345_10001103_pt1 | contig 33361 bp, 29 predicted proteins | sample Cruoilmetagenom7_FD_187294 | JGI IMG/M metagenome (GOLD analysis project Ga0209345, IMG submission 187294) | Oil polluted marine microbial communities from Coal Oil Point, Santa Barbara, California, USA - Sample 7 (SPAdes) (version 2) | ecosystem: Environmental > Aquatic > Marine > Oil seeps ...
CGCTAATCGCCCACCTGCTTGAGCTGATCACCCATCGCTGAAGTGCTCGGCTTCCCCCTCCTGAACAGACAACAAAAAAGCGCTGTCCCGAAGGAGAGCGCCTTTTCCGATTTGGCCTGAAAGTCAGTGGGCTGTATCAGACTGAGCCACACCTCGTTTGCGACTGATCCAGTCGGATACATGCGCAATCATGGCGTAGAAACTCGGTACGAAGCAGCTGGAGATTATCGCCACGGACGCCATACCGACTGAGACCGCTGTGCCGATATGATGGCTGCTCACATCACTGGCACCACTTGCCAGCGCCAGCGGCAGGGTGCCGAGAATGAAGGCAAAAGAGGTCATCACGATTGGGCGAAAACGCAATTCGGCTGCAGTGACAGCCGCCTCATGGATCGACTTGCCCAGCTCCCTGCGTTGCAGTTCGGCAAACTCCACAATCAGGATCGCATTCTTGGCGGCAAGCCCCACCACCACCAACAGGCCGATCTCGACATAGACTGATACCTCCAGCCCGCGCAGCACAATCCCGCCGATGGCACCAAAGAAGGCGAACGGGGTAGCGGTCATGACCGCCAACGGCAGTGACCAGCTCTCGTACTGGGCAGCGAGTATCAGGAACATCATGATGATGCCGAAAATAATCGCCATGGACGCCGTATTGCCAAGGGTTGTTTCCTGATAGGCCGTACCGGTCCAGCCCATGCCCCAGTTGTCACCCAGCTCCTGCTGTACAATCTCGTTCATGGCCGCAATGGCCTGTGCTGAGCTGTACCCCGGTGCCGGTCCGCCCTGGAACTGGGCACCCAGATAGACGCCGAAACGGGATACCACCGCCGGACCAACCTGACGCTCCAGCGTCACAAACTCGGACAGCGGAATCCGTTCACCATTGCCGGCACGCACGAAGATGTTATTGATATCTTCGGGTTCGTCACGGTACTCGTCCTCGTTCTGCAGATACACCTGGAAGTTGCGGTTTTGATAGCTGAAATAGTTCACGAAACCGTTACCCAGCGTATTCGACAGGGTTGCGTTCAGATCGGTCAACGGCACACCATAGCTCAGGGCTTTCTGCTGATCGATGTTGGCGCGGAACGAGGGCACATTCACGTTGAAGGTGGTGAACACCCGCTGCAGTGCAGGATTCTGAGCGGCCGCCTGCATCACTTTCACCGATGCCATGTACAGCTCTTCTGAGCTGGCACCGCCAAAGGACTGCAGATAGCCGGTAAAACCGCCTGTCGTTGAGAGTCCCATTATCGGCGGCATGTTGAAGGCAATGGCACTGCCGCCATCAATCTGCGCACCCAGCTGCATCACCTGACCGACCAACTGGTTGACTGTCAACTCACGCTCTTCCCAGGGCACCAGACTGATGAACATGATACCCCGCGCAGTATTAACCGCACTGGAAAGAATGTCATAGCCCGCAATCGACACGACATGGTTAACGCCAGGAATCTGTTCAATCTCCTCACCCAGCTTACCCATGTACTTGCTGGTTCGATCCAGTGAAGCGGCATCGGGCAGCTGAACACTGACCAGCGCAATCCCCTGATCCGTTTCCGGTACCAACGAGGTAGGCGTGGTGCTGAACATCCACCAAGAGCCGGCACTGAACGCAGCGGTCAGCGCCAGTGCAAGCACCCAGCGCTGCACCAGCAGTTTAACGATCCAGACATAGGCAGTTGTAATGACCGCAAACACGCGATCAAAAAGGCGCAGTGGCGCATGCAGAACGTGCAACACACCCGAACCTTCAAAGCGAGACTTGTGTTTGATGAAAATAGCCGACAGGGCCGGTGTAAAGGTCAACGCCATCAAGGCAGAGAAGCCCACCGAGATCGCAACCGTCAGTGCAAACTGCTGGTAAATCTGGCCGGTAAAACCGCCCAGAAATGCTACCGGCACAAACACAGCCGCCATGATAAGCGAGGTGGCAATAACCGGGCCACCCACCTCTTTCATTGCACGAATGGTGGCATCACGCACGCTGATGTCATCATCTTCACTCAGCACACGCTCAACGTTTTCAACCACCAGAATGGCATCGTCCACGACGATACCGATCGACAGTACCAGCGCAAACAGCGTCAGCAGGTTGATCGAGAAACCGAACAGATAGAAACCGGCAAAGGTCGCGATAACCGATACCGGTACCACTGACATGGCGATCACGGTAAAGCGCCAGTTCTGCAGGAACACAAACAGAATCACGCCCACGATCAGGAACGCCTCGATAAAGGTCGTCACCACGGTTTCAACGGATGAGCTGATAAACAGCGTGGTGTCGTAGGGTACTACGTAATTCAGACCCGGCGGAAAGCGACCGGCCAGCTCTTCCATCTTGGCCTTGACCGCCAGTGATGTTTCCAGCGCGTTGGCGCCCGGTTGCTGGTTGATGATGATCGGCGTCATGCCTGCGCCATCAAGGCGGGCATCAATACCGTAGAAAGACGCACCCAGCTCGATGCGTGCCACATTTTTCAACAGCAGTGCAGAGCCGTCCGGGTTGGTGCGCAAGAAGATATTGCGGAAGTCATCCGCACTGGACAGGCGCCCTCCCGCTGTCACGGTATAGGTATAGGCACGCGGATGTGCATTGGGCGTTGCCGCCAGACTGCCTGCCGGCACTTCCGTATTCTGCGACCGAATCGCAGCCGCCACCTCGGTAGGGGTCAGGTCATACTGGGCCAGCTTGTCCGGGTCCATCCAGATGCGCATGGCGAACTTGCCACCACCCAGCACATCCGCTTCCCCCACCCCCGGAATCTGGCGCAATTCATCCAGCACATTCAGGGTGGCGTAATTCTGCATGTAGATATTGTCGTAGTCACTCTGGGGCGAGATCATCGCCACCACCATCAGGATGGAGCTAGAGCGCAGTTTGACCGTCACTCCCTGCGCCTGCACCTGCTCAGGCAACTGTGACAGCGCACCCTGCACACGGTTGTTGACGTTGATGGTGTTGGTATCACCATCCGTACCAATGTCGAATGCCACGTTCAGGCTCATGATGCCGTTGTCGGCACTGGTCGAGGTCATGTAGAGCATGTTCTCGACCCCGTTTATCGCCTCGGCAAGAGGGGCCGCAACGGTCTGGGCCACGGTTTCGGCATTGGCACCGGGGAAGCGCGCCTGCACCGAAACGGTGGGTGGCACAACGCTGGGGTACTGCTCAATCGGCAGCACCCGCATGCTGACGACCCCGACCAGCGTCAGGATGATCGCCAGCACGGTGGCAAAGATCGGGCGACCGATAAAGAAGTTGGAAAAATTCATTCGGCGTTTGCCTCCTCTGCCACTTTATCGGCAGCGGCTGCAGGCTGGATGGAGGTACCCGGCTTGATACCGGAAGGATCACCGGATACAACCTGCATACCCTCCTCAAGCCCTTCAAGAATAATCTGCCATTCACCGGCAATCTCACCCAACTGAACCGCCTGTGCACGGGCCTTGCCTTCGTCATCAACCACAAACACCTGAGGCCCCATAAGCCCCTGAGTAACCGCAATTTCAGGCACGGCAATCACGCTGAAGCGCTTGAGTCCTTCAATGCTGACGCGTACAAACTGCCCCGGCAGCACCTGTGCTTCAGGATTTTCAAAGCGGGCAGAGGCCTGCACCGTGCTGGTTCGTTCATCTACACGAGATCCCAAAAAGTCCATCTGACCCTGCAGGGTCAGGGACTGCACACCGTTGTTGCCAGCCAGCTGAAGCGAGGCACGAATCTCTCCGATGTCAGTCTGGCCGCCAGCCAGCTGTTTGCGGAGCTCAAAGGCATCCCTCTGTGGCAGCTGGAAGCGAACTTCAAGCGGGTCCAGCGGGGTGATAGTCACCAGCTCTGAACCAGCATTGACCAGATTGCCCAGATTGATCTGGCTGAGCCCAACCATGCCGGCAACCGGTGCCTTCACCTGAGTGTAATTCAGATCAATACGTGCACTGGCCAGCGCCGCCTCTGCCTGAGCAACACGGGCCTGAGCAACACTCAGTTCAGCCTCGGCCTGATCAACCTGCTGGCGGCTGACTGAATTGCGGCTAAGCAGCTGCTGATAACGTTCCGCATCGCGGCGAGCGCGGCCCAACTCTGCCTGGGCACTTTTCAGGTCTGCAGCCCGTTCGTTGACACGGGCCTGATACAGCTCTGGCTCGATGGTATAGAGCAGAGCCCCCTGCTCAACCCAGTCACCCTGCTCGAACTGACGTGTTTCCAGTACCCCGGTCACCCGCGCCACCAGCGTGACTTCGTCATCGCTGCGCAGCAGTGAAGAGTATGATTTTTGTAGCGGAATATCCTGTCGCTTGACGGTTAACACCTCGGTCGTCACCGGCGGCAGCGCCTGCCCACCGGGGACTGCCGCACCCTGGGGCGAATCGTCGCTGCCACAGGCGACCAGCAGCGACGCTGCCAGTGCCAGCAGAACTGCACGGCCGGTATGAAAAGCTGTTTTCATGACGTTTATCCCGTTTCCAGAAGCAGAGTGAAGAGATCGGGTATTTTACATTCATCCATGTATGGATGTAAATCGGACTATGCTGACAGAACACTTTCACGACAAAACGCGTACAGGACCACCGCAATCAAACCTTTTCACCGACCAGCGGTCTCTGTTGTCAGCTACAGCATGAAACTCTTTTAACCGACAGCAGGTCTTAATCTGTAGAACATAACGGGAGATACCCATGATTATCCGAACCGGATACTTTGCCGGCGCCGCTCTTGTACTGGCGTTGTCTGTATTTGTATCAACGCGGCTGACAGCAGCTGACGCCCCTGCCACACCTGACCTGTCTCAGTATCAGGTCGCCACCTTTGCCGGGGGCTGTTTCTGGTGTGTTGAAGAGGGCTTCGAAAAAATCCCCGGTGTCATCGAGGCCATCTCCGGTTACAGCGGCGGCACTGAACCGAACCCAACCTACGAACAGGTGTCCTCCGGCCAAACCGGTCACACCGAAGCCGTACAGGTCTACTATGATCCGACCCTCATCACCTACAAGGGACTGGTCGAAGGTTTCTGGCGTTTCATGGATCCCACCGACGCCCAGGGACAGTTTGTCGACCGGGGCCTGCAGTATCGCCCTGCCATCTTTTTTCATGATGAACAGCAACGGCAGGTTGCCGAGTCATCCCGTGACAACCTGGCCGCCTCAGGCCGATACAATGACCCCGTGGTGATCGAAATCACACCGTTCACCACCTTCCACGAAGCGGAAGGCTACCATCAGGACTATTACAAAAAGAACCCGGTGCGGTATCGCTTTTATACTCACAATTCAGGACGCTACCAGTTCATTGAAAAGGTGTGGGGGAAAGACCCGTCACTCGACTTCAGTCAGTTTCGTCCCGCTGAAACCCAGTCAGACAGTGCAGGCATGGGGCTGCCCGGAAAGGACTATGAGCGCCCGTCGGATGAGGTTCTGCGTCAGCGCCTGACACCGGAGCAGTTCAAGGTGACACGCGAGGATGGCACTGAACGCGCCTTTGAAAATGAATACTGGGATGAAAAACGTCCCGGCATTTACGTCGATGTCATTTCCGGAGAGCCACTGTTCTCATCCCGCGACAAGTATAAATCCGGCACCGGCTGGCCCAGCTTTACGCGGCCCATCAGCGAGGACATGGTCACTGAGCACGAGGACCGCTCATGGTTCATGACCCGAACCGAAATTCGCAGTGCGCTGGCCGATTCACACCTTGGTCATGTCTTCAACGACGGCCCTGCGCCCACCGGACTGCGCTACTGCATGAATTCGGCAGCCATGCGTTTCATCCCGCTTGAGGAGATGGAAGCACAGGGTTACGGCGACTGGATCGACGCGGTTCGCTGAGGCCCGTGACAGGCGCTGCGGTCAGACCGCCTCAGCGCCTGCGTTCGTACACGCTCAGGCTGACAGCCGTTGCCAGATTGAGCGACTCGATCTGGCCCACACCGGCAATGGTGAACGGATGTGCTGACAGGCTATCGAGCTGTTCACGCGGGACACCGCGTGCCTCGTTGCCAAACAGATAACAGTCACAGTCACTGAATGCGGGCGCACTCAGCGGCTCACCCTGCATGTCGAGACAGCCGATCCGGCGGTAACGACCCGCCAGGCTCTCCAGCGGTACCTCCAGCTCCAGCGGCACATGGAAAATCGCCCCCATGCTGGCACGAATCACCTTGGGGTTGAACGGGTCGACGCTGTTGGGACTGAGCAGGCAACGAAAGCCCCCAAACCAGGCCAGTGTGCGCAGAATCGTGCCCAGATTACCCGGGTCCTGCACCTCATGCAGATAGATGGCGATATCCGTTTGATCCGCTTCCGGCTGAATCGCCGCAATGGGCACCACCGCCAGAATTCCCTGTGGCGACTTGGTGGCGCTGAGTGCGCGCATCTGCCGGCTGCTGATCTCATGCGTCACCAGCGGCGTGGGCCAGTCTCGATACTCTTCGGTCAGATACAGTTCAGCCGCCTGTAACTCGGGACGCGCTTTCAGTGCCTGCTGCAACTCCAGCACCAAATGTTCACCTTCGACCAGACAGGTACCCAGTTCGCTACGGTACTTTTTCTGCTGCAGCTTCTTGATATCGTCCAGTTTCATGCCGTTTCGGTTTCCCGCTGTTTCAGGATGTCCAGCGCCACCGCTTCAGCGACCTTGATACCATCGATCCCGGCCGACAGAATGCCACCGGCATATCCGGCCCCTTCACCGGCAGGATACAGGCCACGCACATTCAGACTCTGCAGGGTTTCTGTGTCGCGGGTGATGCGAATCGGCGATGAGGTGCGCGACTCGATTCCGGTCAGCACTGCATCTTCGCGGTCGAAGCCCCGGATCTTGCGACCAAAGGCCGGCAGTGCCTCGCGCATGGCCTCGATCACGTAATCAGGCAACGCTTCGGCCAGGTCACAGAGTTTCACCCCGGGCTGATAGGAGGGCTCGACCTCGCCCAGCTTTTCGGAAGGACGACCGCGCAAAAAGTCCCCCACCAGCTGAGCCGGGGCACGGTAGTCACAACCCCCAAGCTGATAGGCGATCGACTCCAGTTTTTCCTGCAGTTCGATCCCGGCCAGCGGGCCACCGGGGAAATCCTGCTCCGGGTTGATGCCCACCACAATGCCCGCGTTGGCGTTACGCTCCTTGCGAGAGTACTGACTCATGCCATTGGTCACCACACGCCCCTCTTCCGAGGTTGCTGCCACTACCTGACCACCGGGGCACATGCAGAAACTGTACACGGCACGGCCGTTTTTGGCGTGATGGATCAGTTTGTAATCAGCGGCCCCCAACTCTTCATGGCCGGCGTATTTGCCCAAGCGCGCCCGGTCGATCATCGACTGCGGATGCTCAATACGAAAACCGATGGCGAAGGGCTTGGGCTCAATATGTACTTCACGCTGGTGCAACATGCGGAAAGTATCACGGGCACTGTGGCCCAGTGCCAGCACGATGTGCCGGCTGAACAACTGGGTGCCATCGGCCAGAGTAACGCCTTTTACCTCGCCATTTTCAAACATCAGGTCAGTGACTTTCGACTCGAACCGAATCTCCCCCCCCATATCAATAATGCTCTGGCGCATCCTTGATACCACTGTGGTCAGACGGAAGGTACCGATGTGTGGCTTGTTCACATACAGGATATTGTCCGGCGCGCCATGGTCGACGAACTCCTGCATCACCTTGCGGCCATAGAATTTGGGGTCCTTGACCTGGGAATAAAGCTTGCCGTCGGAAAACAGCCCGGCTCCACCCTCACCAAACTGTACGTTGGACTCGGTGCTTAACCTGTTTTGACGCCAGAGCGCCCAGGTATCCTGGGTGCGCTTGCGTACATCACGCCCCCGCTCAAGCACAATAGGCTTGAACCCCATCTGTGCCAAAAGCGTGGCTGCAAACAGGCCACAGGGGCCAAAACCGATCACCAGCGGCCGCTCATCCAGATCGTCAGGCGCCACGGCAACCGGGTGATAATCCGTATCGGGCGCGGGGGCCACATGCTGATCATCGGCAAAACGGGTCAGTACAGCGGCCTCATCTTTCACCTCCAGATGAATGATGTAGACGAAGGTGATCTCGGTATTCTTCTTGCGTGCATCATAGCTGCGCTTGAATACGCTGAAACCGAGCAGTTCGTCATCGGCCAGTTGCAGCCGTTTCAGAATGGCCTGACGCAACGCGGCTTCAGGATGATCGAGAGGAAGAGAGAGTTCGCTGAGACGGATCATGGCAAGGGTTCCGGCCGGTTTATCCGGCAAAGGGACAATAAACCGCGAATTATAGCGACCAACAGGGGTAAAGTCAGTCTGATACACCCGAGAACATGGCACCAACAGGCTCCGAGACGTACAATCGGGTTTTAATTTTCAGATGGTTTCAACCCGTATGGCCCGTTCCAAAAGCAGTGCACGCTGGCTCGATGAGCACGTCAACGACCCCTTCGTCAAACAGGCACAGAAAGACGGTTACCGTTCCCGTGCCAGCTACAAGTTATTGGCGATCAATGAAAAGGACAAGCTGATTCGTCCCGGCATGCTGGTGATCGACCTGGGCTCGGCGCCCGGTGGCTGGTCACAGGTCGCCTCCAAACTGGTCGGCGCCAGTGGCAAAGTGATCGCATCCGACATTTTGCCAATGGACAGCCTGCCCGATGTGGAGTTTATTCAGGGGGATTTCACCGAAGACAGCGTGTTCGAACAGATTCTGCAGGCAATCGGCGATGCCCCGGTCGATGTGGTGATCTCGGACATGGCCCCCAACCTGAGCGGCATTGCCACGGCAGACCAGGCGGCTTCCATCTACCTGATCGAGCTGGCGCTGGACATGGCACAGCAGGTCCTGAAGCCCAAAGGCAGCTTTATTGCCAAGGCGTTTCAAGGTGAGGGCTATGAAGCCTTCGTGAAGGAGGTCCGCAACCACTTTGACAATGTGGTCATCCGCAAACCGGAAGCGTCACGCTCACGTTCGCGCGAAGTCTATGTGGTGGGCAAAGGCTTCCGGGGCTGAAAATTGCCACCAATAAATTGAAGGAACCGTCGTTATCAGCCACACCTGTATCCAAATAATAAAAAGCGTAGCCAGTATGATTACATAAGATAACTGCCCGCCACTGCTCTCCGGAGGGGAGGAAGGAACAAAGCCCCACCCCCTCTTTCATGCTGGAGGATATCCGCTGGGCCAATCAGAAGCGGTAGGACCAGGCCAGCCCCAGAATATCCTGACCCATGCTCAGGTCCGCCTCGCCTCCACCGAATGCTGCAAGAGAACCGTTGCCTTCTACAGTCTCCTCCAGTGCTCGTGTATAGGCGAATGTCAGCTCCTGAGTTGGAGACGGCCGCCAGCTGGCACCAAAACTGACATGCTCCTGCACCACACCCGGCGCCAGAATATTGAAGAAGGTTTCACTGCCCGGTACCGGCTGATCCGCGTAGCTGTAACCGGCCCTCAACGTCAGTCGGTTCGACCAGTCATAGCTGACGCCCAGCTTGTAGACGTTGATATCCTGCCAGCCAAAACCCGAGCCGTTATCCTGCCCCAGCTGAGTAATCGGAATCAGCGGGTTGCCCACCGAAGCCACATCACTGTAGTTGATGCGCTGCCAATCACCCGCCAGGGTCCACTGCGGATTCACCTGCCAGGCAAAACCGAGACCATAGGTTTCCGGCACATCAAAACCGCCCTGTTCGGCAAACAGACCACGGTAATCACTGAAGCTGTCAGTCTTGATTTTGGATGACCAGCTGGCGGCCAATGTCAGGCTGTCGGTCAGCTGCCCCTGCCAGCCCAATTTAAGACCGAAACCATCGGAGCTGTCGTGGCCGTTGTTGCTCAGGGCAGCAGGATTTGAAGACATGTTTTCGAAGGCTGGACCATTAACGCCTCGGGCTTCAAACATCTGATACACATAGGTCAGACCGACACCCACACTGTGCCGCTCAGTCAGTCGATAGCCCACGGATGAGGTGACAAACAGCTGGGACAGATCCACCCCTGCATCGCCTGTTGCACCGGCGCCTGCATAGGGATTATCGGCATAGGAGGTATTCATGCCGCCATTGGCATACATGGCCACACCGTAGGCCAGGCGCTCCGAATGCTGGCGGCTGAAGCCCAGTTCCGGTATCCAGAAGCTTTTGTCACCGTTGCCGTCATACTGACCATTGAATGCCGGGTTGCCACTGATACGAGCATCGCGTTCCGGCTTGAACCAGGTCACGCCCAGATCCAGCTGATCCCCCAGTGCCGTCAATGCCGCCGGGTTGCTGGCAGCCGAGATGCTGTCGTGTGCCATTGCATAGCTGACACCGGCCATCCCCTGGGCCTTGATGCTGTTACCGTGGGTAAAGTAACCATTGGTTGCTTCAGCAGCCAGCGGCAGGGTTGCCAGCGCAATGGCCGCGGCGAGGGGATGCAGTTTGTTCACGACGCTCTCCGTTAAAACAGTATCTAATTAAGAACGTCATCATATTATTAAAAGTTATATAAGAAAAATAACTTTGATGCTTAAGATATATATAAAATGGTTATAAGCGACCACCTGCCCGTTCAATAGAACCGAATCAGCACCACACCCACCAGCAAAAACACCACGCCCAGCATCCGTCCCAGCGTAATATCGAGCTGGGGGAAGGTCGCCCAGCCCAGATGATCGAGAATCACCGATGTGATCAGCTGACCGGCTACAAACAGCGCGATCATGGTGGCTGCACCGATACGCGGTGCCAGAAAGACACCGGTCGTGACAAACAGCGCGCCCATGAAGCCACCGGTCCAGGCCCACCAGGGCGCCTGTTTCAGATCAGACAGCAGGGGCCAGTCAAAGCGCATCCCCACGACGACCGCAAACAGCACCAGCGTGCCGATCAGAAACGAGATGAAAGACGCCCAGATCGCACCCTGACTGTGCAGCGCCAGGGTGCTGTTCACACCCGCCTGCAGCGGCATCATCATGCCGGCCACAAAGGCCAGCGACAGCCAGAAAAACAGCATGGAGCCTCCTTTCATCATCAGGTTCTCGACATCAGGTCATCAGCGGCGGGTCAGGTAGACACCGCACTCCAGATGGTCGGTATAAGGGAACTGGTCGAAGATGGCGAACCGTTCCAGCTTGTGGGTCTGGCTGATCTGCTTCAGATTTTCGTGCAGCGTCTCTGGGTTGCAGGATATATACAGGATATGCGGATATTCGCAGATCTGCTCTACCGTATGTTCATCCAGACCGGCACGCGGCGGGTCCACCAGCACGGTGGTAAATTCGCACTCGTCCAGCGCCAGCCCCTGTACCCTGCGACTGGTTTTTTCGCCCTTGAGGATCAGTGACAGGTCTTCCGACGGCATGCGCAGCACATCAATATTGTCGATGCCGTTTTCCTTGATGTTCCATTCGGCTGAACGTACCGACACCTTGGAAATTTCGGTGGCTACCACTCGGCGGAAGTTCTGCGCCAGCGGCAGGGTAAAGTTGCCGTTGCCGCAGTAGAATTCCACCAGATCACCGCCAGCATGGGCACTGGCATCGATCGCCCATTCGATCATCTTCTCGCACACATGGCCGTTGGGCTGGGTAAAGCCGTTTTCGGTCTGCTGGTAACGGTAGGCGCGGCCGTTGATGTTCAGGGTTTCGACCACAAAGTCGTTGTCCAGCACGATCTTCTGCTTGCGTGAGCGCCCGATAATGCCGATGTTGAACTGTTCACGCAGCGGCTTGACCCGCTCGACCCACTCGTCATCCAGCTTGCGATGGTAGATCAGGCTCACCAGCAGCTCACCGGACAGGGTGCTGAGAAAATCCACCTGAAACATTTTGAAACGCAGTACCGGGTCGAGGCGAATCACCTCGATCAGCTCAAACATCATGTCATGGATGCGTTCGGCTACCATCGGGCAGCTGTCCAGACGCACCGGCGTACGCTTGTCGCCATCAAACATCACGTAATAGAGGTCATCGCCCTCATGCCAGGTGCGAAACTCGGCGCGCAGGCGGTAGTGTTGCGGCTGCGACGTGAAGACTTCGATTGGCGGCAGATCAAAATCGGCAAACTGGGCTTCGATGCGGGCCTGCTTCTGTGCCAGCAGGGCGTCGTACTGTTCAGGCTCCACGCGGGGAAGGGCCATCGGCTAACCTCTGTGTTCTGTTGCTCGGGACGGGCGGCGGATTTTAGCACAGCCACCCCCAGCCTTCATTCAGAGATCAATCCAGCGTAGAATGCAGGGCTTCATTTGTCTTCAACCGACTCAGAGCCAACGATGTCCGACAGCAAGCGCAAGATTCTCGTCACCAGTGCCCTGCCCTACGCCAACGGTCCCATCCATCTGGGCCATCTGGTGGAGTATATCCAGACCGATATCTGGGTTCGTTTCCAGAAGCAGCGTGGCCATCAGTGTACCTACGTCTGTGCCGATGACGCCCACGGTACGCCGATCATGCTCAAGGCCGACCAGCTGGGCAAGAGCCCGCAGGAACTGATCGATCAGGTCAGCGCCGAGCACCAGCGCGACTTCGCCGGCTTCATGGTCAACTTTGACAACTACTACTCCACCCATTCGGAAGAGAACCGCCACTTTTCGGCACTGATCTACGAGCGTTTGCGCGATGCCGGCCATATCACCCGCCGTACCATCACCCAGGCCTATGATCCGGTGAAGAACATGTTCCTGCCGGACCGCTTCATCAAGGGCGACTGCCCCAAGTGCGGCGCTCAGGATCAGTACGGCGACTCCTGCGAAGCCTGTGGTGCCACCTATCAGCCCACCGAGCTTAAAAACGCCTACTCCGCCATCTCCGGTGCGACACCGATCGAGAAGGAGTCCGAGCACTTCTTCTTCAAGCTGGGAGACTTTGAAGACTTCCTGCGCACCTGGGTCAACGAACACGTACAGAGCCAGATGATCCACAAGCTCAACGAGTGGTTCGAGTCCGGCCTGCAGGAGTGGGACATCTCCCGCGATGCGCCCTACTGGGGCTTCGAGATCCCCGATGCGCCGGGCAAGTACTTTTATGTCTGGATGGATGCGCCGATCGGTTACATGGCCAGCTTCAAGAACTGGTGCGACCGGAACGGGACCGATTTTGACGAGTACTGGAAGGAAGACTCCGCTGCCGAGCTGTACCACTTCATCGGCAAGGATATCGCCTACTTCCACACCCTGTTCTGGCCAGCCGAGCTCAAGGGCGCGGGCTTCCGCACCCCCACCGGCGTGTTCTGCCACGGCTTCCTGACCGTCAACGGCCAGAAGATGTCCAAGTCTCGCGGCACCTTCATCATGGCCGAGACCTATCTGAAGCACCTGCGCCCGGAATACCTGCGCTACTACTTCGCCGCCAAGCTGGGCTCAGGTATCGACGATATTGACCTGAGCCTTGAAGACTTCCGTTATCGCGTCAACGCCGACCTGGTCAACAAGGTGGTCAACATCGCCAGCCGCTGCGCCGGCTTCATCCAGAAGAAATTTGACGGCATGCTCGACTCCGAGCTGACCTACGCGTCGCTTTACCATGAAGCCGTCGCTGCCGGTCACGGCATCGCTGAAGCCTACGAGAAGCGTGAATACGCCCGCGCCATGCGCGAAATCATGCACATCGCCGACAAGGCCAATCAGTACATCGACAACGCCGAACCCTGGGTACTGGCAAAGCAGGAAGGCCGTGAAGCCGAGGTACAGGCCAGCTGCACTCTGGGCATCAACCTGTTCCGCGTGATCATCAGCTATCTGGCCCCGGTACTGCCGGAAGTGGCCAGAGAAGCCTGCGAGTTCCTCAATATCGACACCCTGGCCTGGGATGCGATCGAGCAGCCGCTGCTGAGTCACAAGATCAACAAGTTCAAGCCGCTGATGCAGCGCGTGGATGAAGCCACCATCGAGAAGCTGATCGAAGATTCCCGCCAGAGCCTGGAAGCCCAACCACAGGTTCAGGCGGCACAGCCGAACGCCGAAGTCACCCAGAACATGGAACCGATCGCCGACACCATCGAATTCCCGGACTTCGCCAAGATCGACCTGCGCGTGGCCAAAATCGCCAAGGCCGAGCACGTCGAAGGCGCCGACAAACTGCTGCGCCTGACGCTGGATCTGGGCGGCGAAACCCGCAACGTCTTCGCCGGCATCAAGTCCGCCTACAAACCGGAAGATCTGGAAGGCAAGCTGACCGTGATGGTTGCCAATCTGGCACCGCGCAAGATGAAATTCGGCATGTCGGAAGGCATGGTACTCGCGGCCGGCCCGGGCGGTGAGGATCTGTGGATTCTGGAGCCGCACGAAGGGGCTCAGCCGGGGATGAGAATAAAATAAAATGGCCTTGCATAGCTAACTTGTTACAGCGCGGCGCTTCCATTGCCCCTTGTGAGCAGTCGAGCATCGCAGCGGCAACAGGGAATAATGTTTGGATTGTCTGAGCCACGCAGTGGCGAGTTTTCCAAACATCCCTGTTGACGCGAGACGCGCAGAGTAGCCGAAGGCCTGCTCTTAGGGGTGCCCTTTCTTTTGGTTACTTTTCTTTGGGCACGCAAAGAAAAGTAACAATCTCATGAGTAGTCATCATCCGGATTCGCCAGCTTCACCTGCAGCGGTTCAATCTTCCCTCCCGGCATGCCGATCATTTCGTTATACGGACTTTCATGCACCAGCACGGTGTCGGTAATGCCCAGCCCCTTGAACTGAAACTTGGCATCCAGCTGGCTGTTGAAGCGCAGTATGGTGCCTTTGTCATCGCATACGTTCAGCAGCTCTTCACCCTGCTTCAGCTTGACCTGAACCAGGTACATGCTGCTTTCGAACGCTCTGAGCACCAACTGCTCGATCTGCCCAATCTGCTTTTTAACGTCTTCGAGTGAAATCTTCATCAGCGGCTCTCCTGTTGCATTTCTGCATTTACGTGCGCCCGCTGGATACGGTTTAACTGTGGCTGCATTTAGGGTAAAACAGGTGCCTGCTTGTGGGAGGAACAGGATGAAGTGTCTGATTATCGGGGCCGGCGGGATCGGCTGTTACTACGGGGCTCGGTTACTTGAGGCCGGGCATGCGGTCACCTTTGTGGCGCGGGGCGCACATCTGCAGGCGATGCAGCAACAAGGTTTGCGCGTTGAACATGAAGCGCTGCATTTTCAGGGCAGTGTGGATGCGCTGTCGATGGAGGTGCTGGTAACCGAACGAGCCTGCGCCGATTACGATCTGATCATACTGGCACTGAAGGCCGGTGCGACTTCCGACTGGCTGGCGCAAAGCGGTGACTGGCTGGCCGGTGCCGACACACCGGTGCTGTCACTGCAGAACGGAGTCGATAATGAGCCCCTGATCGCGAACCAGATCAGTGCCGAACGCACTCTGGGCGGGCTTGCGGTGCGGATCGGCGGTCACATCATCGCGCCGGGACATGTTGAGGCCAAGGGACCGGCTCAAGTGGTGATGGGCTGCTGGCCTGCCACCACGGACGACGACACGCGACTGGATACTCTGGCCCAAAGCCTGAATGCCGCCGGTATTCCCACCCGAGTCACGGCCAATATCCGCTATGAATTATGGAAGAAACTGCTGATCAACAACGGCGTCAACCCACTCAGCGCGCTGACCGGGCTGGATACACGCAGCCTGACCGCCGATCCGGTACTCGGCAAGACGGTGTACCGCATGATGCAGGAAGTGGCTGTTGCGGCACGGGCGGATGAGGTTGAGCTGAGCGCCGCTGATGTGGATGAGATGTTTGAACTGATCAGCAACTTTGACGCCATCAAGACCTCCATGCTGGTTGATCGCGAGAAGGGACGCCCGCTGGAGCTGGACGAAATCAGCGGTGCCGTGATTCGTCGCTGCAGGGCGCTGGGCGAAGATGCCCCCTGGACCGAGATGACCGAACGTCTGCTGCGCCTTGAGATCCGCCCCTTGCAATGGCGGCCGCAGCCCGCATAATGCCGCCTTTTGAATCGTCAACCCGAGGATACGCCGATGACGCCTGAAGCCTTTGTCGCCCGTTTGGGCACCGATGACAGCATCGATTTTGAAGATACCATGGCAGTGATCAGTGAACATTTTGATTATGCCCCCTGCGCCTTCAATAACGGCAGCGGTGATATGGCCGTGTTCAACGAGGCCGGTCAGAACGAAGGCTCCTGCAAGATTTTCGGCTTCGGCAAGCTGATGGGACTTGATGAAGCACAGACACTGGCCTGCTTTGGCCGTTTCTACCGTGATGTGCTGAATACTCCCGATGGCACTGACCACGGTAACATTCGCAACTTCATGCGCAGCGGCTGGGCCGGTGTTCAGTTTGAAGGCGAGCCGCTGCGCCGCAAAGGCTGATCACGCATCAGAGTCAAACAGCGGAAGCTGTACCGCTTCCGCACCCTCTTCCGCCGACTCCAGCCGATACCCCACTCCAACAAGCCGTACCGGTTTCTGGCCCCGCTGCCAGGCCTCTTCAATCAGGGCCATGAACAGCGCCCTGTCCGGTCGATGACTGCGGGTTTCGGCCGTGGTCTGGCTGAAATCCCTGAACTTGAGCTTGGCAACCGCGCCGATTATCCGCCTTTGCTCACGGTGCTTTTCATAGCGCTTCTCAAGGTCTGCCAGCAGTTCGTCCAGCTGGGCCTGACAGGCCGCCAGATCAGGCAGGTCACGGCTGAAGGTATGCTCGGTACTGACGGACTTGCGTTCACGACTCAGGCGCACTTCACGGCTGTCCTGCCCCCTTGCCAGTTGCCACAGACGCTCGCCAAAACGTCCAAACAGATCGGTCAGCTGCTGCCGAGACAACTGTTGCAGCTGGTCACAGGTCTCAACGCCCAGCCCCAGCAGCTTCTCCTGCGTACGCGGCCCCACACCCGGAATCTTTTTCACCGGCAACCGGGCGACAAATTCAGCCTGGCGTGCAGGATCCACCACACAGAGTCCATCGGGCTTATTCCAGTCACTGGCGACCTTGGCCAGAAACTTGTTTTGAGCCACCCCGGCCGAAACCGTGATACCGGTTTCCTCTCGCACCTGCTGACGGATCGCCTGCGCAATCCGTGTCGCACTGCCGTCAAACAGGGGATTACCCGTCACATCCAGATAGGCCTCGTCGATTGAAACCGGCTCGATCATTTCGCTGTAGCGCCGATAGATGGCAAAAATCCGCTCAGCCACATCGCGATAGCGTGCCATGTTGCCGGATACCAGCTTCAACTGGGGGCAGAGTTGCAGCGCACGGGCAGTCGACATGGCCGAATGCACACCAAAGCGACGCGCCGGGTAGTTGCAGGTGGCAATCACCCCGCGTCTCTCGGCCGCGCCGCCCACTGCCAGCGGCACCTCGGACCATTCCGGGTGGTCCAGCATCTCGACCGCCGCAAAAAAACAGTCGCAGTCCAGATGGATAATCTTGCGTGTACGGTCTGACATTACGACTAAGAAGGCCCCGACCCCTGTTTGATATGCAAAAAAACGACTAAGCTTTAATCCATTGAGGCAGCAAATTCGACCCGGAGCAAGCTCATGGCAGACACCCAGGAATGGCATGGTCGCAACCGCCGTACCCAACCGGACCGTCGCACCAACACCGATCGACGCGAAGATATCCGCTTTGAACCCGGCAAGAAAGACCGGCGCAAGAATCGCGGCCGGCGCAAGGAAGACAAAGACCCTTGGCTGGAGTCAATCAATCAGGGCTGACCCGCTGTCACCCAGCATTCATCTGAGCGTCACCTCAGTGTCAAATCGCCGCCATAGTGTAAAGGCAGTGAACTGAGGTGACCCAACATGCAGATCGATGTCGAACAGGTACTGGTCAACAAGTACCCTGCTTTTGCACAAAAACCCGCTCCCGTCCGCCGCTCAACACTGTTCTGCCTGCGCCGCCTGGTGCGCGAGCAGGAGATCAACCACTTCCTCGAAACCCATCGCGGTGTACGCGGCTTCGAGTTCGTTGACCAGGTACTGGACTACTTCAATTTCAGTTATGCGATCAGCCACAAGGAACGGATGAACATCCCCTCATCGGGCCGTGTCGTCATTGTGGCCAACCACCCGCTGGGCGCACTGGACGGGCTGGCACTGCTGAAGCTGGTGGGGGAAGTGCGGCGCGATGTACGTATCATCGCCAACGATGTACTGATGCACTTCGATGCGCTGCAAAACCTGTTTCTCCCGGTCGACAACCTCGGCGGCAACACCCGCAAGGACAATATCAACCGCATTGTAGAAGCGTTGCAGAATGATGAAGCGATCATCGTCTTTCCAGCCGGCGAGGTATCCCGCGCAGGCTTGACCGGCATCAAGGACGGACGCTGGAACAGCGGCTTCCTGCATTTTGCCCGTCGGGCCAATGCACCGATTCTGCCGGTGTATCTGGGCGGCAAGAACTCGACCCTTTTCTATAGCCTTTCGTACATCAACCGCTCCATGTCGACCCTGTTGCTGGCACGTGAAATGTTCAACAAGCATTCCGTGACACTGCCGGTACGGGTGGGGGAACCGATCGCCTTCAATCAGCTGGATGCACTGCCGGTATCAAACCGGGACAAGGCCAAGCTGCTGAAAAAACACCTGTATCGCATCGCCCGCAACAAGCCGCCACTGTTCCTGACCGAAAAGACCATCGCCCATCCACAAAACCGTCAGTCACTCAAGCAGGAGCTGAAGCAGGCCGAGCTGCTGGGCGAAACCGCAGACGGCAAGAAGATCTACCTGTTCGACTACCACCCCGACTCGGTGGTGATGCAGGAGATTGGGCGTCTGCGTGAAATTGCCTTTCGTACCGTCGGCGAAGGGACCGGCGAGAAACGCGATCTTGACCACTATGACCAGCACTATCGTCACCTCATACTCTGGGACGAAGACGATCTGGAGATCGCCGGTGCCTATCGTATCGGCGAAGGCCACCGTCGCAACAACGAGTCCGATTACCCCCTCTACAGCGAGTCCCTGTTCAACTACAGCGAGCAGATGGAACCCGTTTTTGCAGCCGGAATCGAGCTGGGGCGCAGTTTTGTACAACCACGTTACTGGGGCAAGCGCTCACTGGATTATCTCTGGTACGGCATCGGTGCCTATCTGCGCCGACACCCGGAAGTGCGTTACCTGTTCGGCCCGGTTAGCCTGAGCCACAGCTACCCGAAGCGCGCGCGGGACCTGCTGGTCTGGTTTTATCGGCACTACTTCCCGGATCATGCCTGGCTGGCACGCTCGCGCAGCCCATACCTGATCGACTCCGATACCGAACGCGCCATAGCGGACATTTTCTGTGGCAACGACTACCGCGAAGATTTCAGCCGGTTGCGCCAACAACTGGAGTTTCTTGGCGTAACCGTGCCGACCCTCTACAAACAGTACTCGGAACTCTGTGAGCCCGGCGGAGTCAGCTTTCTCGACTTCGGCATAGACCCCGACTTCAACTACTGTATTGATGGGCTGGTACTGGTCGATACCGAACAGGTCAAGCCGCGCAAGCGCGAACGCTACATCGGCCTAACGGACGACACCAACCGCTGAGCGTATTTTTGGCAAGGTTTTGTTAGAGTATCAGTCCACACCCTTTTCGGGAGAACCGGATGCATCCACTGGGACTGGTACTCTTTGCCCTGATCGTACTGGGCAGCTGGTACTGGTGGCAGCGACAGCCAAGCGGCAAGCGCGGCAGTGCCACCCTCAAACTGATTCTGATTTTCGTGACCATCGGCCTGTTGGCGATGGCGATAACCGGACGCATGCACTGGCTCGGCGCCCTGATTGCGCTGGTGCTGCCATTCCTGCAAAAACTGCTGCCACTGCTGCTGCGCTTCCTGCCCTCACTGGCAGGCACGCTGAATCGCAAGCGACAGGAGAAAAAAAAGCAGCGTTCGAACCGGCCCAATCAGCAGATGAGCCGTGACGAGGCACTGGACATCCTCGGACTCAAACCGGATGCCAGCCGTGAAGATATCATTCAGGCCCACCGCCGCCTGATCCAGAAACTGCACCCGGACCGGGACGGCAGCGCCTATCTGGCCGCCCGCATCAACGAAGCCCGCGACCGCCTGCTGGACTGAGCTAGCGCCACCAGTCCAGCTCGGGATGCTGCGTCATGGCCTCACCTGCAGGCAACAGCTCCAGCTCGTGGCCATAGGCGGGATGGAAGTGGGTGAGTTTCAACCGCCCTTCCAGATCAAGCTGAAATGTCAGTATCGAATCACTGCCCGAAGCCCCTTCTGAATCAAGCCGCAGCTGCAGCCTGCCTGTATTGGTCTGCTGCCAGCGCCCACTGAGCTCGATCACCGGCTGCTCATTAAGGTAGTCTTCCAGCAGAAGCGCCTTGCCGTCCGGCTCCAGTTGCAGGCTCAATCGGCGCGTGGTGAGCGCATCTGAAGTCCGGTAGTGAGTAAACAGCCGCCACTGCTCCAGGTCACCCAAACGCGCACAGCCATCGTAAAAACGACCATCCACCTCCGCCGACAGGGTCAAGGCGTACCACCCCCCGCGAGGCCCTTCGCAACCGCGTTTCTCAATTTCCATCAGCAGCTGATGTTTGCGCCGGCCTCCGCCGGTGGTCATCGTCTGCTGCCAGCGTCGCACAGCCCCCAGGCGCTCACCCTCTGGGCGCTTGAATCCAAGCTGACGCAGGCTGTCGCGATAGTGCACTCGAATCTGCTGTTCGCGCAGATCAAAAACGGCGTTGTCGCGTGTGGCAACGGCCCGCAGTTTGATGCCCGACAGATGAACATCACAGGCCTTGAGTGATCCGCCGACCAGCAACGGTTGGGTCAGCTCAACACCCTCGGTTGATACTCGGCCGAATGCCTCGATATAGACAGGCCAGCCATCTCCCAGACTTTGACGCGCATACTCACGCGCGAGTGGTTCACCCAGCAGGGCAACCGGGTGACGCGCTGTCAGGCCACAAGGCTCAAACCAGTACCCTTCGGCATTCTGCACCAGCGTTCCTCGCCAGAAGTTGCGAGGTTCGGCAGACTGATGGGCAATACCTGCACAGCCGGCCAGCAGCAGGCTGAACAGCAGTAACATGGGTCGTCTGAGTGTATCGCTCACGGCGTGCATCCTTGTTCTCAAAACGAAATCATCGGTTTAAGGATAATACCTTCTGGCCAATGGCGATATGATCCGCCCCATAATCTGGCCCGTTATGGATTTTGACCTACACTGAGATCACGTTATTTCAGAAGGAGATTTTTCATGTCGGACCATGTCTACAAGATCATCGAGATTGCGGGCTCTTCCGCCGAGAGTCACGATGATGCCATTCGTAATGCGGTTGCCAAGGCTGCCGAGACTGTTGATCACCTCAACTGGTATGAGGTCAAGGAGATGCGCGGACATATCGCAGACGGCAAGATTGCGCACTATCAGGTTGTCATTCGAGTAGGCTTCAGGCTTGAATAGCCGACCGCGCTTCATTGGCTCACCCGGATACTGCCCACGCCGCCGTATCTGGATGAGCCAAGCCCCGTTCACCCAAGGTTCATACCCGTCTGATTTATAATACATTCTCTTGAACCCTTACTTTGCCGCTCTGCAACAAGGCCCCTCCCGGAACAATGATCGCTCTGCCCTGGCATACCCACTCTCTCAAGCAGCTGGTTCTGCTCGCCTTCTTTCTGGCGGCAGTACCGTTGGCTGTGCTTGTATACCAGTCAGGCAATGCACTGGTCACCCAGTCCGCACAGGCACGCCTGCTGGCACGGGAAATGCTGGAAAGCAGCCAGCGTAATGAGCAGCTGCGCATTTTGACGGAAGATATCATCCGTGCCGCCCGGCAGTACGATATCGTCAACCGGGTCGAGTTGCGTCAGCGGCTGGAACATAAGCTGAACGATTACGCCGCGTTACTGGATCTGGCTGACAGTGCCGCCGCATCCCCCCTGTCGCGATTGGACCTGCATCAACTACTGGCCGATCTGCGGCAGCTATCCACCCTGGAACAACCGCCCCGCTTTGCCAGCGGTCGCCTTGAGCAGCTGATGCATGAAACGCAGCGGCTGATCAGAGCCAGTGATGCCAGCTTCAATGACCGGCTTGAGCTGCTGGAACAGCGCGTGCAGCAGGAGCAGCTTCGTACCGGCTGGCTTGCAGTGCTGCTGATCGCCACCTCCACGGCTCTGATCCTGTTTTTCAGCGGTCGAATCAACCGCCCTGTACAGCAGCTTATCCGCCATATTCGCAACATCGGCGAAGGGGAGCGCAACCCACAGCCGGAACTGGGCGGCCCGGAAGAACTGTCACAGGTGAACACCCAGCTGAACTGGCTGTCGCAGCACCTTGAGTCACTGGAGCAGGACAAGGTCCGGTTTCTGCGGCATGTATCCCACGAGCTGAAGACCCCCCTGACCACCCTGCGTGAAGGGGCTGACCTGCTGGCAGAGGAACTGGCCGGACCGCTCAATGCCAACCAGCGCGAAATCATCCAGCTGATGCAACAGAACAGCCTGACGCTGCAGGAGTTGATTGAGCAGTTGCTCGACTACAACCGTCTGAAGCAGCCGGGACAGCTGCAGTTGGAGAATGTGGTGCTGCAACCGCTGGTGGAGCGTATAATCAGGCCCTTCAAGCTGCAGATCGAACAGAAGCAGCTGCATGTCAGTACCCGTTTCGAGTTCGAGAGCTGCCATACCGATGCTCAGATGTTGCAGCGGGTGCTGTCCAATCTGGTTTCGAATGCCGTGCATTATGCAGATCAACAGGGCACTTTATCGGTTTCAGCCTGTCTCAATGGCCACGCTCTGGAATTGACCGTCGCCAATAGCGGCCCTCTGATACCGAACGAGGATATTCCCATGCTGTTCGAGCCCTTTTATCAGGGCAGAAATCGCCGCCGCGGTCCACTGAAGGGCTCCGGCATCGGCCTGAGCATCGCACAGCAGGCCAGCCGAGCACTGGGCGCGACCCTGGCGTTGAGTGAAAATGAAAATGCACGGGTAGCCTTCACCCTGATACTGCCGCCCGAGGATGCCTGAGCCATGTTATCGCGAGCCATAGCACTGTCTGCGCTGTTGCTGCTGGCGGGTTGCCAGCCAATACTACCATCCGGCTCAAATGCTGAATCGGTCACAAGCATGACGCAGCAGTGCCATATTGATAACGATCAGCTGCTTGGCTGGTTAAAATATGAACATCGTTTTATTTCGTCTACACTTAACGACAAACAACAATTATTGATCGACGCAGAAGCAAGACAGCCAAAAACTCTCTATCCTCTGTTACTGAGTACACCCGGGCAGTCGCCACAACATGTAGGCCGCGCTCAGGCAATGCTCAACGCACTGCAACTGCGACCCGCCGGGGTTAACTGCCGTGCCGATCAGTATCTGCAGCTGCGTTTGCGCCAACTGCAACAGCAGCTGAACACCCTGCAACAGCTTCAACAACTGGAGCTGGATAATCAGGAACTCAAGCGTCAGGTCGATGCCCTGACGGATTTGGAACGACAGATAACGCGACAGCGTGAGGAGCACTGACAGATGACGTCAACCCCCCGTATCCTGCTGGTCGATGACGATACCGCCCTGCTGCGCCTGCTTGAAATGCGCCTGCAGGCGTCCGGTTACGACATCAGCTGTGCCGAAAGTGGCGCAGAGGCTCTGGACCTGACTCGCCAGCACAGCTTTGACCTGGTTCTTACTGATCTGCGGATGGATGGCATGGATGGCCTGACGCTCTTCTCCTGCATCCAGCAGGAGCAGCCCGACCTGCCCGTGATCATTATCACCGCCCACGGATCAATACCCGAGGCAGTGGAAGCAACCCAGAAAGGTGTATTCGGCTTCCTGTCAAAACCCATCGACAAGGATCATTTGCTGGATACCGTGCGTGCGGCCCTCAACACGTCACAGCGCCACCGTGACCAAAGCTGGCGCGCCGGCATCATCAGCCACAGCGCACGCATGGAGCAGCTGCTGGATCAGGCTCAGCGTGTAGCCGCTTCCGATGTAAGCGTGCTGATCACCGGCCCCAGCGGCAGTGGCAAGGAGCTGGTTGCCCGTGCGATCCATCAGGCCAGTGCCCGTGCAGACCAACCGTTCATCGCCATCAACTGTGGCGCTCTGCCCGAGCAGCTGTTGGAGTCCGAGCTTTTCGGCCACACCAAAGGCGCGTTCACCGGTGCGGTTAACCAGCATGAAGGCCTGTTCCGTGCAGCACAGGGCGGCAGCCTGTTTCTGGATGAGATCGGTGATATGCCGGTCTCCCTGCAGGTAAAGCTGCTGCGTGTACTGCAGGATCGTACCATCCGCCCGGTTGGCTCGACCCAGAGCGTGCCGGTAGATGTGCGTATCATCTCGGCGACTCACCGCGATCTCGAAGCGGCCATGCTGAGCCAGGAGTTCCGTGAGGACCTGTATTACCGCCTCAATGTGGTGAATCTTGAGCTGCCACCATTGCGCGAACGGCCAGAAGACATCCCGCTGCTGGCCCGCCATTTCCTCACTCAGGCTGCTCAGAAACACAACCGCAAGGTCCGTGGCATCTCTCCAGGCGCGCTTCATCTGCTGGCTCAGGCGGCCTGGCCGGGCAACGTCCGTCAGCTTGAAAACGTGATGGAACAGGTGGTGGCACTGAGCCCGTCACCGATCATTCCAGAAGGACTGGTTTCCAAGGCACTGACCAATCAGGAGCGTGTCATTCCCTCGTTCAATGAAGCACGTGCCGATTTTGAACGACGCTACCTGATCAAGGTACTGCAGATTACGGAAGGCAATGTGACCCACGCCGCCCGTATTGCCCAGCGCAACCGAACCGACTTCTACAAGCTGCTGAACAAGCACCAGCTGGAAGCGGCCCAGTTCAAGGCCGATGCCAAGGCCGCGCTGGCCGCTCAACAAGAAGTACTGAAGCAAGTGGCCGAGCAGCGCAAGGTCAGCTGATCCCAGCCAAATTGGGCATAAAAGAAAACCGCGCCTGCCTTGTCAGCTGGCGCGGTTTTTTGTATTTGAGTACGCCGCTTATCGACCCAGCATTTCCAGTGCCTTGTCAGTCAAGTCGATAACATCCAGTACGGTTCCACGCCCTTGGGCAACACGTACCACGCTGTCACCCAACAGAATCAGCTCAGCCGCCTCAGAGTCATGGCCAAGACGTTCCAGGTAATGCTGGGGCAAGCGCTCGCCTCTGCGATAGAGATCCGAGTCCAGCACTTCACCGCGACGCACCTTGTCACGCCATCCCGGCGGCAGCTCACCACCACGAGCAAGCTTTTTCTGCAGGCCCGGCGGCAAAGACTTCATCTTGCCCGGTTCAGAACGAACACCATAGCGTTCCTCCAGAACCTGGTCACGCAACAGGCGTCGCTCCCGTTCGGTCATGGGCAAGTAACCGTCAACACGGTCATCCGAGCGGCGCTCATAACGCTCGTCACGCTGCTCCTGCCAGCGCTCAGCGCCACGCTCCTGAGCAGGCTGACGTACCCGCTCGGGCCACTCCTCTTGAGGTTTTCCATCAGGGCCGGCCCACGAAGGCCTGTCCGCCATGACCGGCATCGACATCAGACACGCTGATAGTATCAAGGTCAGTTTTTTCATTGCCATCTCCGATCCTTAAGGGCCATTCAGGCCCGGTGTTGGATTGTACTGCAGGCTTTTGCAGCTGCATTCCTGTTGGCATCATCTGACTACAGTATAGAAGTTGAATCTGAATGGGCCTTGAACCTTTGACTGTGCCAGCATAATGACAGCCCTCTGGATCAGGTCGAGGGCAACAGCGCCAGCAGTTGATTACACAGATTGCGCAGCTGCTGCAGCTGGGCGCGTTTGCCGTCGGGCATGGCAACGGCGGTTGCCGGCTGCTGACGCAGAATGCGTTCGCACAGCAGGCGCTGATCATCACAGCCTATACCGGCCTGATTCCAGCAAGGCAGCGTCTGCTCCAGTAGCCAGATCAGTGGCAACAGGCTGCTTTCCAGCGTCCTCTGAGCCTGGGCAAACCCTCTGAGGCGTTTCAGCGTATCCTCGTCAGCCACGGCCGGTTGCCAAAGACCGGCCAGCAGCAACGGCAAGCGCTCAGGCTCAAGATCCTGCAACGCCCCTGGCAGCCGTCGCAGCACGCTCTGGCCATACCAGTGTTGCGCCCTGGGCAGCCATCGGCTCACTTGGTCACTGACCGGCCGGATCACCAACAGCGCATGAGTACCGGCAACCGGATCACGCTGCTCGCCCAGACGCACCGGGTGATAGCCACAGCGATGCCAAAAGGCCAGTAAAGACTCCGAAGCCGCAAAACTGGCGCCCAGATAATCAACCCCGGCCGCCGCCGCCATCCGCTCCAGTTCGGCCAGCAGGCGGGCGCCCAGCCCCTGTTGCTGCAATGAGGGGTGTACGGCGATACGCATGATGCGCCAGGCCCGCCAAGGGGCCACCTCACCCCAGCCTTCCTGCGCAATCAGGGTTTGTGGCAACAGATGTCCCCGCGGCCGACGCCGTCCCTCCCACACCGCCTGTGCCAGCGCGCCCGGCAGCGCGCCCTCTTCTGCCACCAGCACACAGGCCAACGGCTGCCCCCGTTGCATCAGGGCATGGATCTGAAGGTTGGGGCTGTCGAGCAGAATCCTCAGGTCTCCGGGTGTTGTGCGATAGTGGGCCAGCAACAGCAGGGCAAACAGGTCACGCAGCAGTGCCGGCTCATGACTCAAGCGTGTCTGATCAATGGTTTCCAGCAGCAGTGATTGATCCGGCTGCGGAGGCGGCTGTGTATCCACATCCAGCAACAGCATACGGTTGCTCAGCTGCTCCAGCGGGTCTGGCCCGGCCCACCGAATCGGTGTTTCGAGTCGATACTCTGGGGTATTGGGTCGACGCTGCTCAAGCTGATCCCGAAAGCGCAGCGCAAAACCCTGCCCGTTACCTTCATAGCCATGCAGCGTGGTCGAGAACACGACCCGCGGACAGCACTGCAGCAGTTCGACCAGTATAGGCGTTGAAATGGCGGCGGCTTCATCAACCAGCAGCAGGTCAGCCTTCACTGACTGATGCAGCAACTCGTCGGGACTGGCAAACAGCAGCTGCGGCATACAATCCGGCGCGAGCGCCTGTACCCGCTCAAACACGGCACCCGTCGCGGCACGAGTGGGAGCTGTCAGCACGATTCGCTTTCCCTGCCGTAACAAACGAGCCGCCGCTATCCCCAGCGCCGCACTCTTGCCCCGCCCTCGGTCTGCGGTCAGTACCAGTGCAGCCCGGCGCTGATCGGCAATCGCGAGCACACGCGCTACGGCCTCGGCCTGATCAGGGCTCAGGCAAGGCGGTTCCACAGCTTCAGGGTTGACGGTCTGAGGCAATCGCGGCCAATCAACTCCGGTTTCACTCCAGCGCAGCAACTGATCACTGCACTCAAGAATGCTGCAGAGATGATGCAGAAAGTGACCTTCAAGATCGGTGGGCGCATGGGGCTCCACACAGAGGGATGCGTACTCGGGATCAGCATACCCGCGCCACTGGTCAGCAGCAGGCGTAAGCAGCAACAGCACTCCACCACCCCGAACCGTGCCACACAGCTGACCAAAGGCGTTGGGGTTGAAACCGGCATACGCATCAACAACGGCAAAGTCGAGTGTTGTACCCAGAACACGGGGCAGTTCGGCGGCCTTAAGGCATGGAATATCGTGCGCGGCAGCTGTCAGCGGCTGTCCCAGCAGCACACCCTCGCCGGTGCACAAGGGTGCAAGTGCTGTTTCAAGCTGGCGATGGCACCATTCCTGTTCGCCCTGCACCCAGATCAGCAATCGTTGACGCGACTGTTTCAGCTGACGCTGCAGCTGCTCCAGCAACGGCTGCGGGCTCATCCGTCGGTGTAGGTCATGCTGGGCGTTGCAGGGTCGGTTGCCGCTTCGGCGGAATAGAAAACACCCGGCGCTTCCTGCCTCGCCTCAAGCATTTTCTGCTCCAGTTGCTGACTGACCTTGCTAAGATTGAGATCTCCCCGCGGCTGATAGGTCTGTGCCACCAGCCAGACCGACAGGTCAGGGTTGGACGAGTGTTCACGGATATGCCGGTAGCAACGCTCGGTAAGCTGCTCGGCATGTTCATTGGTACAGGGCAGCACTGCCCCCAGGTCCAGGTCGGTTTCCCAACCGATGAGATCGCCCGGGCGGGACAGCTCTTCGCTCAATACCCGGATCACCTCCAGCAGGTGCTCACGTTTGGTATGTTCGCCCAGGCTGATACGCATCACGGTCAGAGGAGCAAACTCCCTCACTGCACGCCGACATTCCAGCGCCAGCATATGCCGGAACCAGTTTTCAGTAGCGATGCCGGTGTTGGGGTCAAGTGCCAGTACCGGTTCCTGTGCGTGGGTCACAGCGGCCGTCATACTGCGGTTACGCAGCATGAACAACAGCGCAGCCGTACCAATCAGCAGCACCAGTTGCAGGGCCACTACCCCTGCACCGTATTCACCACCGGCCAGCAGTGCCAGTGTCAGCATGTTGAGCAACAGCAACAACACAACCAGATGGCGGCTGCGTCTGAGCTGCTGAACGAACATCGAGTCCATGTTCAAAGTTCCTTGATCGTCTCGATTTGTCACTCAGTAAAGCGACTTTTCCCTCTCGATGCAATCAACTGCACCCGATCAGCGTCGCTTCTGATATTTTTCCCGGTTGTCGTGCCGTGCCTGCTCACTCTTGCGTAACATCAGATACACCGCTCCGGTTCCGCCATGATGCGACGGCGCCGAATGAAATGCCATGACCTGGTCCAGCTCGGGCAACCAATGGTTGAGGTAGGTCTTGAGCTGATTGGCATGCTCATCCGGACGCCGGGCACGCCCTTGTTGAATCAGTACACACCGAATATTCAGCTCAGCGCTCTGGCGTACAAAGCCTGCCACCTCATCACGGGCCTGAGCCAGGCTGCAGTGCTGCAGGTTCAAGCAGGCATCCGTGCTGTAACGGCCAAGGCGCAGATTACGAAACACGCCCTCCTGCACCCCGTCACGCTTCCAGCTGATCGGGTCAGCAGGATGCAACCACTCCAGTGGAGCCAGCGTCAGCCCTTCGGGGGCACCTTCAGCCAGCTGACGCCGAATGCTCTTGTTCGGGTCAACACGCAAAGGTCGCACGGAAGCATGGTCGCGTGCCGTATCGGCATAATGATGGCGACTGACGCCCTCTGCCAGCATCTGCTGCATGAAGTCATCGTGATTATCGGATCGCATGACGAACCCTCCTCTCGACAGCCGGACACCCCAGCCTTGCAACTGTGGATTGTGACAGCAGCCGCAACAAAATTGAACGCTTTTACCGAATCGACTTCTCATCTATGGTTGGAGTAAACATCAGCAGGAGTATGACCGATGCAGCGATTCATTATCGCCCTGATCATTGTGATATTAAGTGCGGCTATATACATGTTTCTTCAGCCCGACACATCAACACCTGCACCGCGCCCTGACCAGCCGCCTGAAGTGTCGGAACAGACGCGCTCCGAAGCACAGGCCCATATTGAGAGCCTGACCCGCCAGGCGTCCTCGGATGTGATCGAGATGGACAATGCACGCCATTTTGTCACCGGCGAGCAGCTTCTGAGCCTGCCTGCCAGAGAGGCGATCAAGGCCGAGCAGGAAGCGCTTGATGAGGACGGCAACGCCAGCAGCTTCGCCGTCGACATGCCTGCCCGATCCACAGACAACGCACGTCAGCCGGCCCCGGAGCTGGCCCTGGATCGGCTAAGACTGCAGGAACTGCTGCAGGACCCTGACCGTTCCGCCAATGAGGTGTTCTATATCCACTCCGTCCAGCCCGTCGACCGTCATGGCCTGTGGGGAATCTTGCGCCAGGGGCTGATCGAAACCTTCGCCCGAGGCATCCGTGTCAATGAGCGCTCTCGGGTCCTGAGCGTAGCCATTCCTGAAGATGCGGATACGCTGCTGGAAGACCGTCGCAGCTCATGGCTGGGCCGACTGCTGCATGACAAGGTTGAGCAGACCTGGGTCTATAACCACCAGCAGGGGCTGCTGGGGCAGAACCCTGATGTGATTCACCCCGGCCAACAGCTGGTGATCGTGCGTTTCAGCGAAGACGAACTGATCAGCATCTATAACCATTTCAGTGAGTCCACACGCTGAGGCGGTGGACTCCTGCCGCCGAAGTGCGTACAATTATCACCTTATTTCAGGAAGGCGGCACCTGAGCAACACACTCCCGCGGCTTTCCTCCTCTTCTATGACCCAGGTAATACTCACAGCATGTCCAACACTGAAACCAGCCCCGCCAGCTTTGGCGATTTGGGACTGTCCGCTCCTATTCTCAACGCTCTGGCCGACGTTGGCTACGAAACCCCTTCGCCGATTCAGGCCAGGAGTATCCCGCCACTGCTGGAGGGGCGGGATCTGCTTGGCATGGCTCAGACCGGTACCGGCAAGACTGCAGCATTCGCATTGCCGCTGCTGCAGCGTATTGACGCAGCCGCCACTCACCCTCAGGTTCTGATTCTGGCACCGACCCGTGAACTGGCCCTGCAGGTTGCGACTGCCTGTGAGAAATACGCCCACCATCTGCCAGGGCTGCGTACCCTGTCGATCTACGGTGGTCAGGGTTATGACACCCAGATCCGCGGCCTGCGCCGTGGCGCCCAGATCATCATCGGCACCCCGGGACGCGTGATGGACCATATCCGTCGCGGCACGCTGCAGCTGGACAAGCTGCAGGCACTGGTTCTTGACGAAGCTGACGAAATGCTGCGCATGGGCTTCATCGACGATGTGGAGTGGGTACTGCAGCACACGCCTGCACAGCGTCAGATCGCGCTGTTTTCGGCCACCATGCCGCAGGCTATCCGCAATATCGCGGAAAACTACCTGAACAACCCGGCCGTGATCAAAATCCAGTCACAGACCGCAACGGCCAGCACCATTCGCCAGCGTGTGTGGACGGTTCGCGGCATGAGCAAGACTCAGGCCCTGACGCGTGTTCTTGAGATGCGTGAGCATGAAGCCGCACTGGTCTTCGTCCGCACCAAAACCGCGACCGAAAGCCTGGCCGAAGAACTCACCCGCGCCGGCTTCCCGGCTGCAGCCCTGCATGGCGATATCGCCCAGGTTCAGCGTGAGCGCATCGTCAGCAAGCTGAAAAAAGGCGAACTGGATGTTGTAATCGCCACTGACGTGGTTGCCCGCGGCCTTGACGTTGAGCGCATCAGTCACGTCATCAACTACGACATCCCGTACGATAACGAATCCTATATCCACCGCATCGGCCGTACCGGCCGTGCCGGACGCAGTGGCGATGCCATCCTGTTCGTGGCACCGCGTGAACAGCGTCTGCTCAAACAGCTTGAGCGCACCACTCGCCAGCCGCTGGAAACCCTGCAGATGCCGAGCGCCAAGGAGATCAATGCCCTGCGCGCCGAACGTCTGCAGAAGAAAATTCTGGCGGCCGCTGAATCGGCCGACCTGAGCCAGTACCAGCCGGTCATCGATTCCCTGCAGCAGAATTCCGAGCTGACCCATGAGCAGATGCTGGCCGCGACACTGGCCCTGATGCACAGTGACAAGCCGTTGTGGATGAACGAAAACGAACCCGATCCCAACCGTGTGGTACGTGAACGCCCGGAACGTGGTGAACGCCCGGAACGCAGCCGTGGCAAACCGGGTCGTAACGATCCTGTTGCTGACGGCATGGAGCGCTACTGGATCGGCGTTGGTCACCTGCACGGCGTCAAGCCGGGCAATATTGTGGGTGCCGTTGCCAATGAGGCCAACCTGGAAAGCCGTCTGATCGGTCGCATCAACATCGCCGACGAGTTCAGCTGCATCGATCTGCCATCCAACCTGAGCAGCGAGCAGATTCAGAAGCTCAAGCGTGCTCGTGTGTGTGGCCAGAAACTGGACCTGCGCCCCTGGACCGACGCATCTGCGCCGCGCCGCTCGCGCAGCAGTAACAGCAGCACCAGTAACAGCAACAAGCCGTCACGCCGCGCCGCTCGCGCCAACTGATAGCCTGTAGAAAAAGAAAGGCTGCCTCCGCAACGGAGGCAGCCTGACAGGGCCGGAAAAGATTCCGGCTGATGGCCATGCCCGGTGGGCATGGTGATAAAGAGACACAGCAACCAACTTCCCTCCCAGTATAGTCAATCCGGTGGCCTAACAAGTCTGCCCGGCTCTATAATGCGTGAAACTTTTTCATTCAGGAGCATGCCATGACCACTCTGGGGACCCCTCTTTCCGCCACGGCCACCCGCGTACTGATGTGCGGCGGCGGCGAACTGGGCAAGGAAGTCGTGATCGAACTTCAGCGTCTGGGGGTCGAGGTGATCGTGGTAGACCGTTACGCCAACTCACCCGCCATGCAGGTTGCCCACCGTTCACACGTGATCTCCATGCTGGATGGTGCCGCACTGCGTGCCGTCATCGAGCAGGAAAAACCCCACCTGATCGTGCCCGAAATCGAAGCCATCGCCACCGATACGCTGGCCGAACTGGAACAGGAAGGCTTCACGGTCATTCCGACCGCCCGCGCCACCCAGCTCACCATGAACCGCGAAGGCATTCGCCGCCTTGCCGCAGAAGAACTTGGCCTGATCACCTCTCCCTATCGGTTTGCCGGCACTTTGGATGAATTTCGTCAGGCGGTGACCGAAATCGGCCTGCCCTGCGTGGTCAAGCCGATCATGAGTTCATCCGGCAAGGGGCAGAGCACTCTGCGTGAGACGGACCAGATCGAAACCGCCTGGCATTACGCTCAGGAGGGCGGTCGCGCGGGGGGTGGTCGTGTCATTGTGGAGGGTTTTGTTGAGTTCGATTACGAGATCACCCTGCTGACCGTACGTCACATTGGCGGCACCAGCTTCTGCGAACCGATTGGCCATATTCAGGTGGATGGCGACTACCGCGAATCCTGGCAGCCACAGGCGATGACAGATGCTGCCCTGCAATCCGCACAGGCGGTTGCCGAGAAGATCACAGACGCATTGGGCGGGCATGGCCTGTTCGGGGTGGAGCTGTTCATTCGAGGTGACGAAGTGCTGTTCAGTGAAGTCTCACCCCGCCCGCATGATACCGGCATGGTGACGCTGGTTTCACAGGATCTGTCCGAGTTTGCGCTGCATGCCCGCGCCATACTTGGCTTGCCGATTCCGGTGATCCGTCAGCATGGTCCATCGGCTTCAGCCGTCATACTGCCACAGGGCGAGTCCACCCAGACCAGCTTCGGTCACCTGCAGGCTGCACTGGCTACGCCGGATACCGATTTGCGCCTGTTCGGCAAGCCTGAGATCCATGGCCGCCGCCGCATGGGGGTTGCACTGGCCCGTGGTGAAAGCGTTGAAGACGCTCGCGAAAAGGCTCGCAACTGTGCTCAGAGCGTGCGCGTAGAGTTCTGATCAGGTATCCACCAACGCCAGCTTTCGGTTACGGGGCAGGCGTTTGAGTGCTGCCTCTCGCTTGTGGGCACTGCTTCGGTCGTGCCCCGACTCCTGCCAGACCATCCCT
>Ga0209345_10001104_pt1 | contig 33324 bp, 29 predicted proteins | sample Cruoilmetagenom7_FD_187294 | JGI IMG/M metagenome (GOLD analysis project Ga0209345, IMG submission 187294) | Oil polluted marine microbial communities from Coal Oil Point, Santa Barbara, California, USA - Sample 7 (SPAdes) (version 2) | ecosystem: Environmental > Aquatic > Marine > Oil seeps ...
CGATCTAACGCCTTTGTATTCTTCGGCTTCATGGCCTTCCATAACCCACAGCGACGCGCCGCCGATGATAGTGTTCTGCGGGCTGTTGCCGACACCTTCCCAATATGGCAGGGGACGCACGTCAAATTCGAACTCTGCTTCGGACTTGATGCCCGCGTAGCCAGCCGAGCTTTCGGTGAAAAGCGCACATTCGCCAGACCGGAAGTTCGCGCCACCTTCATTGCGGCGGCCGGTGTAGATGAACTTACCATCCTTGGCCCACTCACCCATCGCTGTAAGGTGGGCCACTTGGGCTTCGCCGTTCAGCATCAGTTCGGTATCCGTCCCCGCAAATCCGTTGTCTTTGGATGCGAAAGGTACGTCATGATAGGCCGACAGGTTTTCGAGGTGGATCCAGCTTTGCCATGCGGTAACCAGCGGGCATTCCTCGCCACCAGCTTTCAGCGCATCCAGTGTTTCGCCGACTTTCTGCCATGTGGACAGATCAGTGTCGGGATCTACGCCTGCCGCTTGCATTGCATCGCGGTTTACCCAAAGCACAGGTGTGGAGGAGTTGAAGGGCAGGGACAGCATGTCACCGTCTGTGGATGTGTAGTAGCCTTTGACCGCGCCGATATAGGCGTCCTGATCGAACTCGGCACCGCTTGCTGCCATGACTTCGTAGACAGGGCGAACAGCGCCTTTTGCGGCCATCATTGTTGCTGTGCCGACTTCGAACACCATCAGGATGTGAGGCTGCTCTCCCGCGCGGAACGCTGCAATACCGGCGTTAAGTGTCTCGGAGTAATTACCTTTGTGATTCTGGACGACGACATATTCGTCTTGGCTGGCGTTGAATTCTTCAACCTGAGTAGCAACCAATTCGCCCAAGCGGCCCGTAAATGCGTGCCAGAACTGTACCTCTGTTTCGGCCATTGCCGCGATGGGTGACAGAATTGTGGATACGGCAAGCGCGCCGATTAATGATTTCTTCATATTTCCTCCCTTTCACCAAAATGGTGATGTGTCATGAGATGCTTTGAGTCACTGACCTGCATCGGTTTTCGACTTCGAAACGATACACTTGCTTTGCTATAATTCAAGACCACAAAATATTGAAAAAACATAACACCGTGTTATGGGTGTGGCGTTCTTCATAAGAGGTCTATTCATAGTGAAACAAATTCCGCGGTTACGTCAGCTTGAGGCCCTTATGGCGGCGGTGCGTTACGGTTCTGTGACACGCGCCGCAAAAGATTTGGGAATTAGCCAACCCGCGACCAGCAGGCTTTTGTCCGACCTTGCGCAGTCATTCGGATTTGCCCTTTTCGACCGCCGCGACGGGCAGTTGGTGCCGACGCAAGAGGTGCGGTTCCTGCAACCAGACATCCAGCGCGTCCTTGAACTAATGGAACAGATCGGTGAGGCCAGCCAAAGCATTACAGAGCGCAAGGCAGGTCATATACGTATTACGTGCCTGCCCGGGTTTGCCACCAGCCATCTCCCGATCGTGGTGGCGCAATTCTTAAAAGAGCGTCCCAACCTCAGCATCACCATTGAGCCCGACCGACCGGAGCGCATCCTTGAATGGATCATCGGAGAGAAGTTCGATTTTGGCATCACGGACAGCTTTGAGGGGCATCCAGCGGTGCAGAGCAAGGATATCGATGTGCGCACCGTGTGCGTGTTCCCCACCGGACATAGGTTGGAGACTTGTAAGGTCGTGACGCCTGCCGATCTGGACGGTGAACGTATCATCCACACCCGACGCGACAGCGCATTTTTCAAAAGCCTGTCTGACCTATTCAAGTCACAAGGCTACCAATTCAACACGCTTGTTGAAATCCGTCAGTTCACGGCAGCCTGTGCGTTGATATCGCAAGGCATCGGTGTCGCGGTGATAAGCGAGCTGGATGCAGAAAAGATCGCGTCAGATGCCGTGCAGTTGCGCCCATTTGCTCCGTCTCTGCCGCATCGGCTTTCGCTATTGCAGCCAACCTTAATGCGCCCGTCCTTGGTGGTGCAGGAATTCATTGAAGCATTCGAAGCCAGCCTTGAACCTTATCGTGTGACACCTTCAGGCGGCTGACCGTCATCTTTGCTGATTAATTGATAGGCGCTGCGAAATTTAACTGCCTAATTTTCTGGCAGATGTCATTGGTGGGCCGATGAAACATGATGAATCGTGGCATAGGTTTTCGGGCTGGTTCTAACTGACGCTGCCCATCAAGGGCAAAACTGCCGCGTAGAAGGGCGTCCGGGAAGACTTCTCCCTCTACGCGACTGCAACAACACTGCTGCGCTATCTGGCTACACTGTTCAGAACGCTTTTGGAAAGTGCTTTTGGCACCTCTGAAAGTGCGCGCGGCGACAATAGGGATAAAAAAATGACATTGAAAATCACCTCTCTCTCGCTTGCTGTTCTGATGGGGACAACATCATTTGCCGCTGCTGAATGCGCTGATCCGATCAAAGTGGGCGTTCTGCATTCGCTATCCGGCACAATGGCAATCTCCGAAACGACCCTGAAAGATACGATGCTGATGCTCATCGAAAAACAGAACGCCGCCGGTGGTGTGCTGGGCTGCCAGATTGAACCTGTCGTTGTTGATCCGGCCTCTGACTGGCCGCTGTTCGCCGAAAAAGCACGTGAGCTTTTGACGGTGTCGGACGTCGATGTGATCTTTGGCAACTGGACGTCTGTGTCGCGCAAATCCGTGCTGCCGGTGATTGAGGAACTGAACGGCCTTCTGTTCTACCCTGTTCAGTACGAGGGTGAAGAAAGCTCCAAAAACGTGTTCTACACAGGTGCGGCGCCAAACCAGCAGGCGATCCCTGCGGTAGATTACTTTCTTGAAGAACTGGGTGTAGAGAAGTTCGCGCTGTTGGGCACAGACTATGTGTATCCCCGCACGACCAACAATATTCTTGAGCAATATCTGCAAGACAAAGGCATCGCAAAGGAAGATATCTTTGTGAATTATACGCCCTTCGGTCATTCCGACTGGGCGACAATCGTCGGGGACGTCGTCGCGCTGGGCGCAGATGGTAAACAGGTGGGTGTGATTTCCACCATCAATGGCGACGCGAATATCGGCTTCTATAAGGAACTCGCCGCGGCAGATATCTCTGCTGATGATATCCCCGTGGTCGCGTTCTCTGTCGGTGAAGAAGAGCTGTCGGGTCTGGATACCTCCAACCTAGTTGGCCACCTTGCGGCATGGAATTACTTCCAGTCGGCCGATACCCCTGCAAACGCCGAGTTCATCAAGGAATGGAAAGCCTTCGCTGGCGAAGAGCGTGTGACCAATGACCCGATGGAGGCGCATTACATCGGCTTCAACATGTGGGTGAATGCGGTTGAAGCGGCAGGCACCACCGATGTGGATGCCGTCCGTACGGCAATGTATGGTCAGGAATTTCCGAACCTCACAGGCGGCACAGCTGTCATGCTGCCAAACCACCATTTGGCCAAACCAGTCCTGATCGGTGAGATCACCGCAGAGGGCCAGTTCGACATCATCTCCCAGACTGAGGAAGTGCCGGGCGATGCATGGACGGACTTCCTGCCCGCGTCAAAGGTTCTGACCTCTGATTGGAAGGACCTTGGTTGCGGCATGTACAACACTGAAACCAAGACCTGTGTCCAGCTGACATCCAACTACTAAAACACCTCGCGCTGGGCCTGTATCCATGGGCCTCGCGCATCCTTAAATTCCGAAAGTCCCGCCTTATGCGCCCCCTTTTTCTGGCTCTTGCTGTTTGCCTTGCTTCCGTGACCAGCTCACAAGCTCAAGACCTGCAAGCCATCTTGCAAACCCATGCGGACGAGCTTGCCAAACCCTCGCGCAATTCGGTGGGGGTGGTGCTGGACGATCTGGTCGCTTCCGGTTTGCCGCAAGTTCCGACGTTTCTTGAGCAGTGGTCAGAAAAGAATGTCTGGCAGCAGGAAGATGGCATGTTCTTTATTGCACGTGAGCAGGGCGATGATCTGGCCCTGCGCGATGTTGATACGGGGGCGGAGACAACACAGCCGAAGCACAGCTTTACCCAGCTCAAGCCGAACGGAGGCGTGCGGCGGGTGATCGGAACGGCCCTTGTCCAGTTCCAGCTAAGCGATCCCGATCTGGCGCGGCGCGAGACGGCGGTTGCCTCAATCGCGCGCAGGCCGGACGCGACCCAGCTAGCACCGCTTCTTGCATCGATTGAAGGAGAGGTGGATGCCGCCCTGAAGGCACGCAAAATCCAGTTAGCCAATTTCATGTCTGCCAGCTTTGCCGATACACAGGAGCAGAGGATTGCGGCGATCAACAGCCTATCGACGGACACCAGTGTCGAGGCGCGCGCGGCGCTGAATCAAATCCTCAGCACAAAAGCAGGGGTGGCAACGAACCTGCCAGATAGCACCGAAGCTACACTGCCAGAAGGCAACATTGCGCGGGTAATCGACCCGACTGATACGCCGCTAGCCTATTACGCCCAAGCGGTAGAGGCTGGTCTCGCCCCGCAGATGACCACTCGGCAAATGATCCGCACCGCCTTGGAGGCGCACATCGATAATGGCCGTGTGGGTGGCGTGCCGCTGGCACAGCTGGACACCGATGACATGCGGGCCAAGGCCTACGCCGCGCTGGCCGAGGCAGAATTGGTCCCGCCTTTGGTTACAGAACAGACCATCGCATACACACTGCCATTCTACGCTTTCTACGAGATTTATGATGAACCTGACACCGCCGTGACAGATGCAGCAGAGGCAGCACTCGCGTCGGTCGAAGCGCGTGTCGGGGTGGCCCAGACCGTTGATCTGGCGCTTGATGGTCTGTCGCTTGCCTCGATCTACTTTCTCGCGGCCATTGGCCTTGCCATCACATTTGGTGTGATGGGGGTGATCAACATGGCCCATGGCGAATTTATTATGATGGGGGCTTATACGGGCTATGTGGTGCAGCTGTTCGTGCCCGATTACACCCTGTCGATCATCATTGCCTTGCCGCTGGCGTTTGCCATCACATTCGGGGCCGGTGTCGCGATGGAGCGGTTGGTGATCCGCCACCTCTATCACCGCCCGCTAGAAACATTGTTGGCCACCTTCGGCATCTCGATTGCCTTGCAGCAGTTGGCAAAGAATATCTTTGGCACGCAGGCGCGTCCGCTGACCTCCCCTGAATGGCTGGACGGCGCGCTGATGTTTTCTGACGTAATCCAGATCAGCTATATCCGCATCGCGATATTTGTTCTGGCTCTGCTGTTTCTCGCGCTGATCCTTTTCGTGCTCAAACGCACGCGACTGGGGCTTGAGGTGCGCGCGGTCACCCAGAACCCCGGTATGGCCGCCAGCATGGGCATCAACCCCGACCGCATCAATATGATGACCTTCGGTCTTGGCTCCGGCATTGCGGGGATCGCGGGCGTGGCTATCGGGCTTTATGCCAAAGTGACCTCTGAAATGGGCGCAGATTACATCGTGCAAAGTTTCATGACCGTGGTTGTCGGCGGGGTTGGCAATGTTTGGGGCACGCTTGCTGGTGCCTCGATGATCGGCTTTTTGCAAAAGGGGATTGAATGGCTCAACCCCTCCAACACATTGGCGGCACAGACCTATATGATCCTATTCATCATCCTGTTTATCCAGTTCCGGCCAAAGGGCATCGTTGCCCTCAAGGGTCGCGCGGCGGCGGATTGAGTATGCGCATCGTAATTCTCCCCGCCCCGACGCCAGCTTTTGAGCATCTGGTCGATACCCACACCGTCTTTTGTGACAGTACCGCCCCCGCCGAAAGCTGCCATCGCTTGCCTGTATCGGCATTGTTTGGTCCTGATCTGACAGTCTGGGGCGCGTACGAAAGGGATGAACTGATTGGCATGGGGGCCCTGAAACGGCTGTCTGCCCACCATGGGGAAATCAAGTCCATGCACACGCGCGCCACTGCCAGAGGCAAGGGCGTAGCGCGTGCCATCATCCAGACCATCGTGACTGCGGGCCGCGATGAGGGGCTCAAAACGCTTTCGTTGGAAACCGGCGCGCATCCCGCCTTTAGCGCGGCGCGCGGGCTTTATGCCGCGCATGGCTTCACTGAATGTGACCCATTCGGCGACTACGTTACCGATCCCCATTCGATCTTTATGACCATGACTTTGGAGGCGGATCAATGAACCGCTCTTTTATATCCCAAAACCCCAGTGTGATGTACTTTCTGGCAGCACTCGGGATCTTTACCCTTGGCGTCGCAATGCTGTCCGAAGTCACTGGCATCGGCCTGATCTCTACCTCATTCGTCAAGGTCTTGGGTAAAACACTGTGCCTGTGTCTGATCGCGATCGCGATGGATGTCGTCTGGGGCTATTGCGGCATCCTGAGCCTTGGGCATTTCGCCTTCTTCGGCATCGGCGGGTATGCCATTGGCATGTGGCTGATGTATGCACGCACGGAAAGCATCGTGCTGGATAACCTTGCCGCGCAAACCATTCCGCCCACGCCCCAAGAAATATCAGACGCCATCGGCAACCAGATTTTCGGCGTCGTTGGCAGCGCGGAGTTCCCTCTGATCTGGAGCTTTGCAGACAGCCTGTTTCTGCAACTTGCCATGGTGGTTCTGGTCCCCGGCCTGTTGGCGCTGGTCTTTGGCTGGCTAGCCTTCCGGAGCCGCGTTACTGGCGTCTATCTGTCGATCCTGACCCAAGCCATGACGCTGGCGCTTTCGCTTTATCTTTTCCAGAACGACAGCGGGCTGCGGGGCAACAACGGTCTGTCGGGACTGCAAAACATTCCCGGCTTTGAGGATACCCCGCAGGCTGCCATATCGATTGTGTTCTTCCTTGCGTCCGCGGCGGCACTGGCAGCGGGCTATGTATTTTTTGCTTGGGTTGTCTCGGGCAAGATGGGCAGCGTGGTCAAAGGCATCCGCGATAACGAGGCGCGCGTGCGCTTTCTTGGCTACCACGTGGAAAGCTACAAGCTGTTCATCTTTACCATCACCGCTGTCGTCTCCGGCATCGCCGGTGCGCTTTACTATCCGCAAGCGGGCATCATCAATCCCGGTGAAATCGCGCCGATTGCATCAATCTATCTTGCCGTCTGGGTGGCAATCGGCGGACGCGGGCGGTTGTACGGAGCTGTGATCGGCGCTGCATTCGTTTCGCTTCTCTCAAGCTGGTTCACCGGCGGCGGGGCACCAAACATCAACTTGGGCTTCTACACAATCCAGTGGACGGATTGGTGGCTGGTTCTGCTTGGCTTCAGCTTTGTGGCGGTCACTTTGTTCTTTCCAAAAGGCATTGGCGGATTGTTCGACTATTTGGTGAGGAAGCCGCAATGAGTATGCTGTTGGAAGTCTCGGGCGTCAGCGTCAGCTTTGACGGGTTCCGCGCCATCAACAATCTGTCAATCAACTTTGCCCCTGCCGAATTGCGCGCGATCATCGGGCCGAACGGCGCGGGTAAAACGACGTTCATGGACATCGTGACAGGTAAGACCAAGGCGGACGAAGGCACCGTTATCTGGGGGGAGCGTAATATCTCGCTGCTGGGCATGTCAGAAAGCCAGATCGCGCGCGAAGGCATCGGCCGCAAGTTCCAGAAACCCACAGTATTCGAAGAACAGACGGTGCGTCAGAACCTTGCTATGGCATTGAAAAACCCGCGTGGACCATTTGCGGTTCTTATGCACAAAAAGACCGCTGGAAATGCCGCACGGATTGAGGAAGTCGCCGAAGAGATCGGTTTGTCTGATAGTCTGACCCGTCGCGCAGGTGAATTGAGCCATGGTCAAAAACAATGGCTTGAAATCGGGATGTTGCTTGCTCAAGAGCCGCGGTTGTTGCTGGTGGATGAACCTGCCGCCGGTATGACAGTGGAAGAACGTGAAAAGACGACAGATATCCTGCGCCGCGCGGCACAGACGCGCGCCGTGGTGGTGGTGGAACACGATATGGAATTCGTTCGCCGCTTGAATTGCAAAGTGACCGTGCTGCACGAAGGCTCCGTTCTGGCTGAGGGCAGCCTTGATCACGTCACCTCAAACCCGCGTGTGATCGAAGTTTATCTGGGGCGTGCCGATGCTTGAAGTTCAGTACCTTGACCTGAAATACGGGCAAAGCCAGATACTGTTTGATGTCTCCATGACCGCTGCAATGGGGCGCATCACCACCGTGATCGGCAACAACGGTGTGGGCAAAACCAGCCTGCTGAAGGCCATTGCAGGGCGGCATCCGGTGGCAGGTGGCACAGTGAGCGTAGAGGGGCGCGCGGTCAGGCTGGCATCGCCTGTGGATGCCGCACGCGCTGGCATTGCTTATGTCCCGCAGGGGCGCGAAGTCTTTCCGATGATGAGCGTACTTGAGAACCTCGAAACCGGATTTGCCTGTCTGCCAAAATCCGATCACGTCATCCCCGAAGCAATATTCGCGCTGTTTCCCGTGTTGAAAGAAATGAAGTCACGACGCGGCGGCGACCTTTCCGGCGGCCAGCAACAGCAGCTCGCAATCGCGCGGGCACTGATCACCCGTCCACGTGTGTTGTTGTTGGATGAACCGACAGAGGGCATCCAGCCCAATGTTATCCAGCAGATCGGGGATGCCTTGCAACACTTGCGCGCGCAAGGTGAGATGGCGATTGTGCTGGTCGAACAGAACGCCGACTTTGCCTTTCAGCAGGGCGACAGTTTTGTGGTGATGGAGCGCGGGATGATCAAGCGGACCGCCGATAAAAAAGACTACTCCATTGCCGCCCTGAAAGATGATCTGGCTTTGTAGACCGGTAAAGGACACGTCCTTTGCGGCTTAGGAAGCGTCATCCAGGATCAGGTCGGACGCGCGATGCGCGAGCATCATCGTCGGCGCATTGGTGTTGCCGGATGTGATGTTGGGAAAGACAGACGCATCAACGACCCTCAGCCCGTCGATCCCGTGGACAGACAAGCGGGGGCTGACGACAGATGTGGCAGCGTCCGCCCCCATCCGGCAGGTGCCGACCGGATGAAACACCGTGCCGCAGCGTGCGCGAAAGTCGGCCAATATATCGTCTTCTGTCATGCGGTACAGATCGGGCTCCATCGCGCTTTGAACCAGCTTTTTGAGCGCGTCGGTGATCATCAGTCTTTGGCACAACTGCCCGCCGGCGATGACCTGTGCGCGGTCTTCATCGGTGGCCAGCGAATTGGGCCGGATCAGCGGGGGCGCGTCCGGATCATTGGTGCTGATATCAATGCGCCCGCGGCTTGTGGGCCGCGACGGCTGGAAGCTGATGATAAAGCCGGGGAACGGGTCCGGTTGCACCACACTGCGTTTGTCGCTGGGCGATGTAGAGTAGCTGACCGGATTGAAGTAAAGTTGCTGGTCGGGACGGGCAAGCGCCGTATCCGACCGGAAATAGCCACCGCACTGGTTCACTGATAGGGCCAAAGGTCCACGCCGCTTCAACGCATATTGCAGTGCGGCAATCACCTTACCGTGAAACGGCCGCAGCGCATCATTCAGCGTCGGCTCAGTGGCGCGGAAGTAGTAGTTAACGCCAAGATGGTCTTGCAGATTGCCGCCCACGTGGGGCGCGTCCAGCAGAGGTGAAATGCCCAGTTCCTTCAATCTGTGTGCAGGCCCGATCCCCGATAGCTGCAAGATACGCGGAGAGGTTACAGCACCGGCTGACAGGATGATCTCGCGTCCCGCGTACAGGGTTACTGTTTGGCCCTTGTGGCGCAGTTCAACGCCGGTGGCACGTCGGCCTTCAAACACGATCCGGTTGACCATAGCGCCCGTTAACAGGGTTACATTGGCCCGCTTGAGCGCTGGTTTCAGGAAGGCACGCGCGGAATGCATCCGCCTGCCGCCACTGGTATTGATCCTGTAAACGGCAGCGCCTTCGCTCTGCGCGCCGTTGATATTTGGCGTTCGCGGCAGGCCCAATTCCTCTGTCGCCGCAAAGAAGTGGCGGTTTACCTTGTGGATCTGGTCCGAGACATCCTGCACGTGCAACCGCCCGCTGCCGGTACGACTGCCATCGGTGCCTAATTGGGTTTCCATTGCTTCATAGGTGTCACGCACCGCAGACCAGTTCCATCCGGTGGCCCCAGCTGCTGCCCAGTCGTCAAAGTCATGCGGCAGGCCGCGTGCATAGACCAAGGCGTTTATCGCACCAGAGCCACCAACGACCTTTCCGCGAGGCCAATAACCGGCACGCCCGTCCAGCGCCTCTTCCGGAGCGGATTGGTATTTCCAGTTCACATCTGGGTCAAAATAGGTTTTGCCATAGCCCAGCGGCAGTGCGATCCAGGGCGATCGACCGCGCCCGCCGGCCTCAAGAACAAGTACCTTGTGGCGGCCTGACGCACTTAGCCGTTCGGCCAGCACGCAACCCGCAGATCCGGCACCAATGATGATATAGTCGTAGTCCGCCATAGCTTCGCCTGTTCGTCTGATATCCAAAGAACCAAACCCGAAATCTATGGGCAATTGCCAGCAAAAAATGACCATATCGGCAGTAGTTTCCGCAAGGTAGGATATAGATCGAGGCAGCGGTCAAAGCGCGATGGCGTCACTTGGACTGTGTGGCGATCTGGTTGCGCGCCACAGACATCGCTTTGAGGATGACATGCACCTCGCTTCCCGTTTCGAGCGCAAGTGCCTGAACCGCGCGTCGGGTGATGCGGGCAAGGATTTGATCCTCGCCCAAGGCCAGTTCGACCATGACGCCTGGGCCATCGCCAGGGCGGATATCGGTAATAGTGGCAGGAAGAATGTTCTGTGCCGAAAGACCGGTTGGCCGTTCTCTTGCAAGGAGCACCTCGTGGGCCAGAATGCGCACCCTGACGCGCGCGCCAACCGGTGCTTCAATCCGCGGCAGCCAGATCGGCCCCGTCGCTGTATCAAGGCGGGTCATACCGTCCTCTTCTTGTTCCGCCACTAGGGCAGGCAACAGGGCGGCAACTTCGCGGATGCCCATTGTGCGCATGGCGTGTGGGTCAGACATGACCTCGGCTGTCGGGCCGTAGGCGACGGCGCGGCCCTCACGTAGGACAAGCACGCGATCTGCCAGCAGCTGTGCTTCGTTCATGTCATGGGTGACGATGATGGTCGGCATCGAGAGATGCTCCCGCAGGCTGATGAGACTTGCCTGCAACTGTTCACGGGTGGCGCGGTCCACTGCTGAAAAAGGTTCGTCCAACAGCAATGCTGCGGGGCGGCGGGCCAATGCGCGCGCCACTGCAACGCGTTGCTGTTGGCCACCAGACAGCTGCGCAGGCTTGCGATCAGCCAGATCATTCAACTGCACAAGGTCAAGCAATCGCAGTGCCTCAGTCATGCGCTGGACAGGCGGTAGATGATCGATAGATGTGATAATGTTACGGGCCGCGGTCATGTGCGGGAACAAGGCGTAGTTCTGAAATACCATGCCGACCCGTCTCTTGTGCGCTGCCAGATCAATACTTGCGCCTGTATCCAGCCAGGTTGCGCCGTTTACAACAATCCGCCCGTTATCTGGATGGCAGAGGCCGGCAATGCTGCGCAATAGCGTGGTCTTGCCAGAACCAGAGGGACCGACAAGAGCCAGCACTTCGCCGGGTGCCACGCTGAAGTCGACATTCAGAGGAATAGGACCATCTGCTTTTGCCATCACCTCAAGCGTCATGACAGCCGCCGTCCGACGCGCGCAGACAGCCAGTATGTCAGCGCAATCGTGAACAACGATATCGCAACCAGCGCTGCTGACATGACAGCCGCGCCGTGGGTATCAAAGGCTTGCACACGGTCGTAAATAGCGATGGCAATTGTACGCGTCTCACCAGAGATCGAGCCGCCAACCATCAAAACAATGCCGAACTCACCCAAGGTATGTGCAAACGTCAGCACCATCGCGGTCATCACACCGGGCCATGCCAGCGGTAATTCCACCCGCCACAGACTGCGCAGCGGGGACAGGCCACAGCACGCGGCGGCCTCGCGGACCTCGGGGGCGATCGCCTCAAACCCGCGTTGGGCGGGCTGGATGGCGAAGGGCAGGTTGAAAATCACCGAAGCAACGACCAGTCCTTCGAACGAAAAGACAAGTTGCTGGCCAAACAGGTCTTGCCATATCGCGCCAACAAATGAATTGCGCCCCAGCGACACAAGCAAATAGAAGCCCAGAACCGTCGGTGGCAGAACCAGTGGCAGCATCACCAGCGCCTCAAGCAGGCCCTTGCCCACAAAACTGCGGTAGGCCAAAAGCCGCCCCATGAACACCGAAACCGGCAGCAAGATGACTGCGGTCCATCCCGCCAGTTGCAGCGATAAAAAGAGTGCGCTCCAGTCCAATGCTTAGTCCTCTGGCCGCTTGAAGCCGTAGCTTTCCATGATGGCGCGTGCCTCCGGGCTATTCATATAGTCGTAAAATGCTTCGGCGGCGGGGCCTGCGTCCTGTAGCAAAACCATGCGCTGGTGCAGCGGCTCATGCCAGTCCGCAGGGATAAGCGCATAGGTGCCCAGCGCCGACACCTGCGGTGCAAGTGCCAGAGAATAGGCTATGATCCCGCCCTCGGCATTCCCTGTCGCTGCAAACTGCGCGGCTTGGCTCACGTTTTCACCTAGCACCAACATCGGTTGCAGCGCTTGCCACAGCTGCTTGTGCTTAAGCGCTTCCATCGCGCGCACCCCGTAGGGGGCATGATCCGGGTTGGCGATAGCAAATCGCGTGATCTGTCCCTGCGCAAGGGCATTAGCCAGACCATCCATATCACCGTCCACCGTCAGTGCTGAACCGTGCGGGGCAATCAGAACGATGCGGCCCTGGGCATAGATAGCGCCGTCATCATGGGTTAGCCCGTCCTGCGCCAAATCCAGAACGTAGCTTTCGTCGGCGGCCATAAATACTTCAAACGGTGCGCCTTCGCGGATTTGCCGTGCGAAATTGCCTGTCGAGCCAAAGTTCAGCCGCACGCGGTATCCGGTTTGCGCCTCAAAGCTTGCGGCGATGTCGGTGACCGCGAACTGGAGATCAGAGGCCGCAGCGATGATCGGCTCATCCCCTGCTTTTACCTCTGCACCAAAAGCGCAGAGACTGATCACACAGGCTGTTATCGCAAAGAGCAGGCGCAGGGTCATGGAGGTTCCTTGGATATATACCGCAGAACATATCAGTGACTGGGTAGCTGAAGGTCAATCGTTATTTCTTTCGGAGAATATCCCCCACCATGGATTTAAGCGTTTGAAAATTCGGTTCGGTTGCTTTGGCAGAGGCCGCTTCGGCGCGGCGGTATCCGGTCAACGCGGCGCGCCCTGCATCTGTCAGAACCGCGCCACCACCACCGGGGCCACCTTTGCCGCTGTGCAAGACGGCGGCGCGGAACATGGCATTAAGGGTTTCGACCAGCATGCATGCCCGCTTGTGACTCATGCCCATTTCACGCTCTGCTGCGGCGATTGATCCGGTGGCTTCGATCCTCTCTGACAGCTCGGTCTTCCGGGGGGCCGATCTCTCACCCTCGCCAAAGACGCTGCGCATGCGCAGGGCAGGGCGATGTGTTTGTTTATCAAGTCGCTATCTTCCGTTGGTTCCACCACAAGGATCAAGTGCCATTCTGTGCCATCGGATCAAATTTCGATTGACGGCATTTTGTGGGACACGCACTTTCATACCAGATGGATAAACATATTTCCCCCCCGCTCATTCCCCTTTGGCTGCTGATCTTTCTTCAAGCGGCCATTTCGGCGTCCAGCCTTGTGGTTGAGATCGTCGCGGGCCGGATGATCGCGCCCTATGTCGGTATGAGCCTGTATACGTGGACCTCTATCATCGCAGTTGTGCTTGCCGGATTTTCGGTCGGGCATTGGTGGGGCGGGCGTATTGCGGCGCGCGCCACGGCGTCAGCCCTGAGGATGACCGGATGGACCATGGTCGCTGCGGCGGTCTTCACTGCGGCTGCGACCCTGCTGTTGCGCGCATTTGCAGGACCGGTGGTTGAAGGGATCGCTCACCCGCTTGTCGCCATTACCGCGCTGACGTCGCTGGCCTTTTTCCTGCCCTCTCTTTTCGCGGGTGTGCCTGCGCCGGTCTTGACTGTGGCGGCCATGCGCGGTCGCGATCAATCCGAACGGGCGCTGGGCGCAATGTTTGCATCAGGTGCGATTGGCGCTATTGCGGGCACGTTGATGGCAGGGTTCGTCTTTGTGCCGCTGCTGGGGTCGGTGACGACTTTGTTGGTGATTTCGGCGATCTATACGATTGCAGCGATGATGTGCTTTCGGTTGGGCGCGGTATCGCTCCGCGGTGCTGTGGCGCCCTTGATCGCGATTGCGATAGCAGGTTTCATCGGTATGCGCGCGCTGGCCTTGCCCGCCATCTGTGATCATGAAAGCAGCTACTATTGCATCAGAACTGTTGATTTGTCGGAAAATCCCGGCGATCCGGTTCACTTGATGGTGGTGGATCATTTGGCACACGGCATCAGTGCAAAAGAAGCACCGCGCGTGATGTTCACACCGCATGCAGCGATGCTGGATGCCTTGCCGCGCATGCGGATGGGGTCTGCTGCCTTCACGTCCTTCCATATCGGAGGCGGATCATACTCGGTTCCCAGATCGTGGGCAGACCGCGGCATTGCAGGCATTACCATCGCCGAAATCGACCCCGAAGTGACAGCCACCGCGATCGACAACTTCTGGTTTGATCCCACGACCGTGACGATCCTGCACAGCGATGCCCGCGCAGCATTGCGCCAGAGCGACCAGACTTTCGATGTAATCGTCGGCGACGCTTTTACCGATATTGCTGTGCCTGAACATTTGGTGACGCTTGAGTTCTTCCGGCTTGTCGCTGCACGGCTGTCGCCGAAAGGGGTCTATGCCATGAATCTGATCGACAGCGTTGACAGCCTTGCAGCCCTTTCCGCCGTGGTCGCAACCCTGCGCGAGGTGTTTCCCAGCGTCGAAGTCTGGACAGCGGCCGGACGGCCAGATGCAGGGGAGCGGCGGGTGTTTGTCCTGCTTGCCAGCGCGCAAGACAGCGCGCTGTCCGCGGTTGATACCCGTGCGCCGGAACTGACCCGGTTTCAAGCGCTTGATACCGGATTTATAGACAGCATCGTTGCGCGCCACGGATCACGCATTCTGACCGATGATCATGCGCCGTTAAGCTATCTGATGGGGTTTGACCGCGTCGTTGATTGACCCGTTCTGTTCAATCAAGCAGATCGGAAAATGACGTATTCGCGTGGCATGAAAGGGGCAAATTTCTCTTACTTTTGAGAAAAGCTCAAAGGTCAAATATGTCGAAATTTTGTTTCGAAATGGTGATGCGGCCGGTATTTACCCCGATTTACCTACCCTAGCGTGTAAATGGTCACGCTTTGGGCAAGCCTGCGCCTAATTTTATTCAATTTATAGCCGCGTTATGCGCCCATTTCCCTGCGATATTCCGACTGTGAACGAGTGGCCGCGAAACGCGGCAAATTATGTGATTGAAAGAATACCGAATGGCGACTGCAACAGAGTTGAGCATCAGCACCGGCGCTGACGCGATCACCCTTGCCCAGACAATTTTTGGCAGTGGCGTCACTGTAACCAGCGCCACCCTGACGGGCGCTGCCGGAGCCTCTGCCACTTATACCGGCGCTGATGCTACTCTGGGCGGTATTGCCCCGGGGGATAGCGGGATCATCCTGTCGACAGGGCAGGCGGCGAATTTCACCAATTCGGACGGCACTACGAACACCAACACAGCAGAAAACGGCGCCAGCACCGACAATCTTAATGCCGGTGATGCACAGCTTGACGCAGTTACAGGTCAGGCCACGCAGGATGCTGTGGTCCTTGAAACCACGTTTACGACGACTGGTGACTACATCACGATGTTGTTCACCTTCTCTTCCGAGGAGTATCTTGAATACGTAAACGGTGGCGTAAACGATGCGTTCGGCGTTTGGGTCAACGGTACGTATGTGCCATTCAATCCGGTTCCCGGCGGTGTTGTTTCGATTGATACCGTGAACAGCACCACGGCGTCCAACCTGTATTTGGACAATCCGGTTGCTGCCGATACGTATAATACCGAAATGGACGGCACAACACTTGTGCTGTCGATCAAGGCTCCGGTCAGCTCTACCGGCCCGAACACGATGCGCATTGCGTTGGCCGATGGCGGCGACGGGTTCTATGATTCCAACGTTCTGATTGCGGCCAACAGTGTTCAGAGCGTCGCGCTTGTCTTCGATGACCAAATCACGATGGAGGCGAATACTGCGACGACTGTTGATGTTCTTTCCAATGACATCGATAACACTGGTTCTGGCCTGACCATCACCGAGATAAACGGGATTGCGGTTGTCACGGGCCAGACTGTGACCCTCCCGACGGGAGAACAGATCACCCTCAATGCCGACAACACGCTGACCATTCTGTCGGATAACGATCTTGGTTCAGAACCATTTACTTACGCGGTCGAGGATGGGGCAGGTAACGTTGATATCGGCTATGTCACGATTACGACCGAAGCGGATATTCCACTGAACTACGTGGTTGAGGGTACCTCTGGTGCTGACACGATTGATGCCGGATATGTTCTCGATCCTCAGGGCGACAGGATCGACGCAGGCGATGCGTTGGATGGCTCAAATGACGATTCCATTCAGGCTGGTGCAGGCAATGATATCGTCCGCTCAGAGCTGGGTGATGACACCATTGAGGCAGGTACCGGGAACGATAGCGTTGAGGCCGGGCTGGGCAATGACAGTGTTATCGCGGGTGATGGCAACGACACGGTTTTTGGTCAGGGCGGCGATGATACGCTGCTGGGGGGAGAAGGGGCCGACAGTCTTGATGGCGATGACGGCAACGACAGTCTTGATGGCGGAGGCGGCAATGACACCCTGATTGGCGACGCAGGCAATGACACATTGCTTGGCGGCGCCGGCAACGACGAAATCTATGTCTCGACCGGCAACAACTATATCGACGGCGGCACCGACAATGATCTGGTTTTTGGCGGCGATCTTGCTGACACGATCCTTGGTGGCACCGAACTGGACAGCCTGTATGGCGGCGGCGGCAATGATAGCATCAGCGGCGGCGGTGATGCTGACGTCATAAGCGGTGACGACGGAGACGACACCCTTTTGGGCGGGTCCGGCGACGATACAGTTTCAGGCGGTTCCGGCGACGACTTATTCCTGCTTGAGAACGGCTTTGGCAATGACCAGATACTCGGCGGCGAACTCGGTGAGATAGCTGGCGATACCCTTGATCTGAGCGCGGTTACCGATGCAACAACGGTTGATCTTACATCCTCGATCCCCGAAGCGGGCAGTGTTTCGGACGCCACGGGCACAGCGACGTTTCAGGAAATAGAGAACATCGTGCTGGGCGGTGGCGTTGATACGGTTGTCCTTGCTGATGGATCAGGCAGCGACGCTGTCACAGGGTTCACGGCACCGACCGTGGATGGTTTTAGTGTATGGACTGGGGTAGACCAGCTTGACGTTAGCGGGCTGAGCGATCTGAACGGCGGTTTGGTGAACACCGACGATGTTACTGTTTCCGATACTGTCGGCGACGGGTCGGGGGATGCTATACTGACCTTCCCAAACGGCGAAAGCATCACGTTGATTGGTGTGTCAGCAAGCACGCTTACCGATCCGCTGGCGCTTGAGGCTATTGGTATCCCGCTGCCGAACTACGTCGTCGAAGGCACCACCGGTGCCGATTTCATTGACGTGTCCTATACCGGTGATCCAGAAGGCGACATGGTGGATGCGGCAGATAATGCCACGGGTTCAAATGCCGACAGCATCATTGCAGGGGACGGCAATGACACCGTATTTGGCTGGCTGGGCAATGACACCATAAGCGGCGGCACCGGTGCCGACCTGCTCTATGGTGAAGACGGCAACGATAGCATCGTTGGCGACGCAAATAATGACTCGATCTATGGTGGGGCCGGTGCAGACACCCTCAGTGGCTCTGGCGGAGCCGACTATCTACAAGGGGATGCAGGCGCTGACTCGCTGCTCGGCGGCGTCGGCAACGACAACCTGAACGGCGGTGACGATAACGATACCCTGAACGGCGGTGCCGGTAACGACAACATGACCGGTGGCGCGGGGGCTGACAGCCTTATCGGTAGCACAGGCAATGACAGCATGTGGGGCGGCACCGGTAATGACTTCCTTTCTGGCGGTGATGGTGACGATGCCATCTACGGCGGTGAGGGGAATGACAGCATCATCGCGGGCGCTGGCACCGACTACATCGCTTTGACCTCAGGCAATGACACGGTGTCTGCCGGAGATGATTCCGATAATATCAATGTGATCGCCGGCGGTTTTGCCGATGGTGCAGTCGTCACAGCTGGTGGCGGCACTGGCGGTGTCGATAGTGACACGCTTAATCTGTCTTCCTGGTCTTTTTACCGTGCCCTGACGGAAACGACAGATGCCGATGCCGATAGCACGTCTGGCAGCGTCGAGGTTCAGGACGCTGCGGGCAACTGGATCACAGTCAACTTTACAGAGATCGAGACCCTCAATCTGCCGCCACCCGCACCGGACTATATTGTCGAGGGCACGGCGGGGGATGACAATATCAACAGCTCCTATCTGGGTGATCCAGAAGGCGACATGATTGACGCCAACGATGCGCTGGATGGCTCCAACGATGACAGCGTTGAGGCGGGTGCAGGCAATGACACAGTGTCGAGCGGGGCCGGTGACGACACCATCCTTGCAGGCGACGGCGATGACCTTGTCCAAGCTGGCGACGGCAATGATCTTACTTTCGGTGAAGCCGGCGATGATCTGATGTTCGGCTTTGACGGCTCCGATACGCTTATCGGCGGCGATGGCAGCGACATCATCAACGGGATGACCGGTGCCGATCTGATTGAGGGTGGCGCGGATGCAGACACCTTCGTCGTTGAAGCGGCCTTTGGTGCCGATACGGTCTATGGTGGTGAAGACGTCAGTACCGGTACTGACTTTGATACGATCAGGGTGAATACATCGTCGATCGCGGACCCATTAACCGTGACTTTCACCGAAGATGAAGCAGGCACGCTGACAGACGGCACCGACACGCTGGGTTTCTTTGAAATCGAACGGATCGAGCTTGGCAACAGCAATGACACGGTGGATGGCTCAGCCACGACCACTGGCATCAACGTTAACACCCGGGATGGCGATGACAGCGTGCTGGGCGGTGACGGTGCCGATACCATAGATGCGGGCAGTGGTGCCGATACGGTTGTTGGCGGTCTTGGCGCTGATTCCGTGAACGCAGGGGCAGGTGACGACAACATTCAGGCGGCGCAAGGCGACACCATCAGCGGCGGTGACGGTGATGATACCTTTACTCTGGTCGATCTGGGCGATGCCGGTGCAGGCACAGTCACGATCGTTGGCGGTGAAGGCGGCGAGACAACTGGTGATAGGCTTGATCTAAACGGTCAGGCGGACCGCACCACGCTCAATATAACGGTGCCAAGCGAAGAGGCAGGTGGCCAGTCTGGCACCGTGCAGCTGTTGGATGGCACTGTTGTCAGCTTTTCCCAGATTGAGAACATTATCTGTTTTGTGCCGGGCACGCTTATCGCCACACAGGCTGGCCTGCGACGCATCGAGGATTTGAAGGTCGGCGATCCGGTTATCACTCAGGACAACGGCATCCAGAAAATCGGCTGGATTGGCAAAACCACGGTCAGCGGCCGGGGCCGCTTTGCGCCTGTGCGGTTTGCGAAATCTGTTTGGCCGGGTGCAACGGACGGCCTGACAGTGTCACCTCAGCACCGGATGCTGGTAAAGGGCTATCAGGCGGAGCTGCTATTTGGCCGGACCGAGGTGTTGGTTCCGGCGGTGCATATGATTGACGGCACCGACATCGTGCGTCAGCGCGTTGAGCGCGTCACATATATCCACATCATGTTCGAGCAGCACGAAATCATCTTTGCCAATGGTATTCCCGCCGAAAGCTTCCACCCTGCCAGCTACGGAGTAGGCCAGCTGGCAGAGAATGCCCGGGAAGAATTGTTTTCCCTGTTTCCAGAGTTGCGCAGCAACATGGGCGGCTACGGTGACACCGCGCGGATGACGATCAATGCCAAAGAAGCAAAAGTGCTTGGCGCATTTTCGGCTAGAAATGCTGGCGGTTTGCAGGCGTTGGTTAGTTGAATTGTCTAATGCAGTTCGGTGTGCTGGATCAGGGCGGCATATCGTCCTTGCCCTGTCCTTACGGGGGAACTGAAGCCGCGGCCAAAAGCGGTTAACCAAGGCCCGGTTTGGCGGCAATTCAGCCTATGTTGATCTTGTTGATCAGGGTTGCCACAGCTTTGTGTCTTTCTACCTCGGAAGGGGAGCCGGTTGCATGTTCATGCGCGGCTGCGGCATCTTTGAGGATGCCGATAATCTCGCGCTGGGGGAGTATTTTTGCGTCGTTCAATGCAAGTAATATCGCCTCGCAGATAGAGAGAGCGGCCATCCCTGAATATGTGTTTTCCTCGGACATGGTTTCTCAGCCTTTCAAACTTTTCGCGCTTTGACTTTGCTATGCGCAGGGACTGTAGCAAAATAGGCAGAATTTTTTGTCGCCCGCGCTGATCGATATCAGTTCGAGCCGTTTGCTCTTTGGTAGGGAAAGCCTATGGCGCAAGAAAACGGGCATCTCATTGAAAGCAAAGCACTGGCGCGTAAGCTGGGGGCGTTTGTTGCGCTTTCGGACGCTGAGCTGACTGTTCTTGATGGATTATATAAGCGGCGGCGCAGTTTTTCTGTCGGTCGTGATCTGGTGCATCAGGGTCAGACAGAGCAGGTCGCATATATTCTCACCTCCGGTTGGGCCTGTTCGTATAAAATTTTGCATAACGGGGAACGCCAGATCGTCGATTTCCAGATACCGGGCGATTTTCTGGGCCTGCGCAGCATTCTTTTGCACACCTATGATCATAGCATTGAGCCTGTGACCGATATCGAAGTGATCGAGGTGCATTTACCCGATCTTCTGGCGGTCTTCGCGGCGCAGCCGCGCCTTGCCACAGCCGTACTTTGGGCGGCTTCACGGGACGAGGCGATGGTGGTTGAGCATCTGGTCGACGTTGGTCGGCGCGGCGCGGCAGAACGGATGGCACATTTCCTGCTTGAGCTTGGCGCGCGGCTGTCTCTGATCGGGATGGGAGATAAGGCAGGGTATGTCTGCCCGCTAACCCAGTATCTTCTGGCCGATGCCCTTGGTCTGAGTGCGGTTCATGTCAACCGTGTCCTGCGTCAATTGCGCGAAGCGGGTATGGTCACATTCCGCGATGGCATTGTCACATTCCACGATTATGACAGGATTGTGGAATTTGCAGCCTTCGAGACGACGTATCTTGATCAGGTCGGACCGCTCATGCCTTAGGTGCTGCGTTTCGCCGTGCCATCGGAACCTGCCTTTGAAGGTACGTCCACCAGTCAGCAGGCTGACGCAAATCAGCAGTTCGTAAGCGCATGTGTGGCGCGGGCAATGACGGCTTCCTCATCTGTCGGGATAACAAGCACGTCGATCTTGGCTCCCTGCGGACTGATCCGCACGGCATTCTGCGCATTTTCATCTGCGGCTATCTCAACACCCATCCATTCAAGATGGGCGCAGATGCCCGCCCGCACCATGGCAGAATTTTCTCCGATGCCGGCTGTGAACACCAGCGCATCCAGCCCACCGATTGACGTAACAAGGGCGGTCAGTTCACGCGCGGCGCGAAAGCAGAAAAGGTTGATGGCTTCGCGGGCATGAGGATCAGTGCTTGTTTCCAGTACGCCCATGTCATTGCTGATGCCTGACACGCCAAAGAGGCCAGATTCACGATACAACAGGTTTTCGATTTCCGTCGCCCCCATCCCCTTTGACTGCATCAGGTACAGCAGGACGCCCGGATCGATCGCGCCACAGCGCCGACCCATGACCAATCCGTCCAATGTGGTGAAGCCCATGCTGGTTGCTGCGCTGCGTCCTTCTTTCAAGGCACACATGCTGGCACCACTGCCCAGATGTGCAACAATCACACGGCCATTCGCTTTGTCCTCGATATGCTTGGGCAGGACGCTGGCAATATATTCATACGACAGACCGTGAAAGCCGTAGCGTATGACGCCTTCTTCGGTCAGATCGCGCGGCAGGGCGAACATTTTGGCCAGCGGGTGTTGGGTCTGGTGAAAACTTGTGTCAAAGCACACGACTTGCATAAGGTCGGGTGCTGATGCCGCAACACAGGCAATCGCATTGAGGTTTTGTTCTTGATGGATTGGCGCAAGGGGGATCAATTCCGCAAGCTCTGCAATCAGTGTATCCGTGACAAGAGCAGGACCTTTGAACTGGCGGCCGCCATGCACCACACGGTGTCCTGCTGCCTTGATATTCACGTCACCAAGATAGCTGTTCAACCATTCAATCAACATGGCGATAACAGTGTCGGACCCCACTGCGTCATCCATCTTTGCAAAATCGCCCTGAGGGGCGCTGTTGCCCGCTGCATCACGTGCCGAGAAGGTCGGCTGGGTGCCGATCCCTGCAATCTGGCCACGCAGGAGTGCGCCTGTGTCATCGTCTTTTTCCGGATAGACTGCAAACTTGAGGCTGGAAGAACCTGCGTTCAGTACAAGGATCGCGTTGGTCATAGGATGAATTCGTCCAATATGAGAGGTGATGCAGTAAGCAGTTGCGAAAGGTCCCCTGCGAGGTTGCACTATCGGTAGAAAGGGTCAAGCTTTGGCGCTTCGAATGCTGTACTCGCTCACGTCCCGATCAGCGCAAGAAACCCTGAAATTTCTCCGCACATGCCCATCGCTTTGCCTTGCCGACAGCCGAATACCTGCGGCCTTACCGCTGCATCACATAGGTTCCGGGCGCATCACACAGCGGGACATAGTCACCCTTGGCTGTGCCCATCGGGGGGGGAGCCACAGGCGTGCCCGACCGCTCCGCCAGCCATTCAGCAAATGTGGTCCACCACGACCCTTCCTGAGTCGGATTTTCACTCATCCAGTCGCAAGGATCGCTGTAAGGGTCATCTGCAGAAGTATGCGCAACACGGTAGTGCCGGTTCGGATGGCCCGGCTCTGATACGATGCCCGCGTTATGGCCCCCGCTGGTCAGTACAAAAGTTATGTCAGTGTCGGTGAAGAGGTGGATTTTATAAACAGATTCCCATGGCGCTACATGGTCGTCTTCTGTCCCTACAGCGAAAATGGGCACGCGCAGATCCGACACAGCGACGGCCTTGCCTTTGACGCGATAGCGTCCTTCGGACAGATCGTTGTTCAGGAACATTTTACGCAAATATTCCGAATGCATCCGCGCGGGCATCCGTGTCGCATCCGCGTTCCAAGCCATCAGATCAAATGCGGCGCTGCGGTGCCCCAACAAGTACTCGCGTATGGCAGGTGCCCAGATCAGATCGCGGGCGCGCAAAAGCGTGAAGGCACCGGCCATCTGCTCGGATGACAGGTATCCCTTCCGCGCCATCATGTCCTCGATCAGCGTTACTTCACTGTCGTTGATGAATAATCTCAGCGGCCCTGCTTCGGTGAAATCGACCTGCGCTGCAAGTAAGGTCACAGACGCGAGACGCTTGTCTTTGTCGCGGCCCATCGCCGCCGCCGCAATCGACAGAAGCGTACCGCCGAGGCAATAACCCATCGCATGAAGTTTTGGTGCTTTGGTGATCGAAAGCGCTGCGTCAATCGCCGCCATGACGCCCATTTCGCGGTAGTCCGCCATGCCTAGATCACGGTCTGAAACCTGCGGGTTTTTCCATGAAATCATGAACACCGTAAACCCTTGCGCGACAAGAAACGCGACCAGAGAGTTCTGGGCAGAAAGGTCGAGAATATAGTATTTCATGATCCACGCCGGTACGATCAGGATAGGCTCTGGCCGGACTTTTCCTGTCACGGGCGCATATTGAATGAGCTCTATCAGGTCGTTGCGCAGGACAACCTTACCCGGTGTCACAGCCAGATTATGCCCAACTTCAAAGGGGTGGGGGTCTGCAGGAAGTGCGTTGTTGGTTTTAGCGATCACATCATCGAACAGGTTCTTCGCGCCGCGAACAAGGTTCTGCCCCTGCTCGGTAATCGTGGCTGATATGACATCAGGGTTGGTTGGCGCAAAGTTCGACGGCGCGATGGTGTCAGAAACAAGCCCTGCCGCAAAAGCCATCAGGTTTTCATGTTCCGGGGTCACGCCATGCACACCGGTTACGGCATCTTGCCACCATTGCCACGACTGTTGGTGCGCGTGGCTTAAAACGTTGAAAGGATATTTTTGCCAGCCTTCTCCGGTAAACCGCCGGTCATCTGGTATTTCGGGTGTGCTCAGGCCAAGGCTTGCGGTCCAGATTGACTGAGCGTTTTGCATGCCCTGTTGTATCAGTTGCAACTGTTTGCCTGGTGAGACGGCCATATGGGTTGCCCAATCCATCCACGCCTCTGCCAGCACAGATGGCGAAACACCCGATGTTGCCGTGGCGACATTCGCGTGGGCGAAGCTGTCGATCGTGTCATAGACGTTGCTAGAGTCTGTAGCGGCATTTGATGTGGTCATATCCTTGCGGGGGGCTTTGCTATCCAAAACTGAATCTCCTAGGTCGGCGGACGATGTCGCGCCCTGTCTTTGCGCCAAGTTAGCTTTGTTGCCGCAGTGCAGCTTTGATCTGGATCAGCGCAGCGTATTTTTCCAACCGTTTATTGATCATCGCGCTGGTTCGGCTGAGGCAGTGCCTGTTCCCAATTCAATAATCTCTGCGGTGATTGCTTCCTGACGGACACGGCGGAGCTTGGCCTGAAAGGTCTCAAGCTCACGCGCAATCTGGGCACCTGCCGATGCCATTGCTTCCATGCGCGCTTCGTTTTCGGAGGCAAAAGCATGCAGAGCAGCCTTGCAGACCTGAGCATTGAAGTAGTCTTGTCCCAGCGCGGCGATCAGCGACTCTTCGGCCAGATGTGTCATCGGGTGTGTCGCGGTTGCAGGTGGCAGATTTTCCAGATCGATTGGAAACAGCGGTTGGCGCAGAAGCACAGGCCGTCCGTTCACCCATCCGGTAAACAGCGCATCAAGACAATTTATGCGCCTTTCTGCGACCGCCTGATAGATTGCGGTTGTGATCCGGTCGGCAAGCTTTGGAATTCCGGGCGTGTGCGAGGGCAGCGGGGCCGTCCAGTACGGCGCCAGCCCGCGTGCCTGTGCAATAGCCGCACCACGCGTGCCGATAAGGAACAGTAACTCCGGTTCGTCCTCTGCTGCGAAGGCTTCCAGAACCCGTTCGCTGAAAGCGCCGGCAAAGCCTTGTTCGGCGGTAAACACCAGCATCCCGCGTTTGGCTGATCCGCTGTCAAAGCTGTTATGAGGAGTATTCATGGAAGTATGCAAAACCGACGCCATGGCACCCGCGATTGTGTTGGCATAGCTGTCTACGGCCTGCACCTGTGTCCGCGCCACATGCGCGCGCGCACCGGCAATACCTTTCATTGCGTTGACCACTGCGCCGAGCTGTCGAATGCCTTCAATCCGCGCGCTGATATCAGCCAGCCGTTCGGTCATGGTGCACCAACCTCCGCGCTGCCGTCAGCAAGTGAATCCGCAAGATGGTTGAGCGCCTCCAGCACTTTATCGTGCATTTCAGGTTCAAGCTGGCCTGTCTGATCCAGCGAGAAGTTGAAATCGGGAACCTCTTTGTCTAGCATGAGCGGGAGAGCCGCACGAAATGCCGGGATTACGCCAAGCGGAATGGCGTCCAACACGCCGGATTGTACTGCAAGCATCAGAGCAACTTCATCACTTAAACGACAGGGCATATGCTGTGACTGTCGAAGGGTCTCTCTGATCCGCGCGCCACGTGTCAGCTGGGCACGGACACGGCCATCGGGCATCCCGCCAAAGCGCGTGAACACCTCCAGCTCCAGAAACTGCGCATAATCAAGCCGCAGCGTGCCTGCGGCCTTGCGCAACACAGGGGCTTGCGTTTTTCCGCCCACGCGGCTGACGCTTAGCCCCACATCCACTGCGGGCTTCTGGCCTTGATGAAACAGGGCAGCATCCAGCACGATTTGCCCGTCCGTGATCGAGATCAGGTTGGTCGGAATATAGGCAGACAGGTTACCGGAATCCGTCTCCGCAATCGGTAGCGCGGTCAGGGATCCGCCCCCGCGTGCTTTGGAAAGTTTAGCTGCACGCTCCAACAGTCTGGCATGGATATAGAAAACATCGCCGGGATAGGCTTCGCGGCCCGGTGACTGGCGGGTTAGCAACGCGATCTCTCGGTGGGTGGCGGCGTGTTTGGATAGGTCGTCGATCACAATCAGCGCGTGCTGGCCTTTGTCGCGGAAATACTCGGCCATTGTCATGCCGGCATAGGGCGCAATCCATTGCAGACCCGGCGCGTCAGAGGAGCCTGCGACCACAGCAATGCAGCGGGCGAAATTTCCCTGCGCTTGTAGCGCATCGATCGCGCGCCGCACGCTTGAGGTCTTTTGCCCGACCGCAACATAGACGCAGACCATATCGCTATGGGCCTGCGCAATCATGGCGTCGATCGCCAGCGTCGTCTTGCCGGTAGAATGGTCCCCGACGATCAATTCACGCTGTCCACGACCAAGGGCAAACAGCGTGTCCACCACCGTAATTCCCGTTTGCACAGGCTCGGTCACCAGATCGCGTTCAATAATCGACGGTGCGGGTTGTTCAATCGGACGAAACAGATCGCTATGTATCGGCCCCTTGTCGTCCAGCGGACGGCCAAGCGGGTCCACGACACGGCCCAGCAACGTCTCTCCGACAGGCACGCGCGTGATCTCGCCGGTGCCAAAGACAGCGTCACCTGCCTGCACATCAGTGACCGCATCCAGCAGGACACACCCGATCAAATCAGGGTCCAGAACGCGGGCAAAGCCGACTTGGCCGCCTTCAAACCGCAGCACCTCGTCCAGCCGCACGTCTCGTAAACCTGAAACAAGCGCCACGCCATCGCCGATCTCTTCAACCCGCCCGCGGTGTTCTGTGCGTGGTCCCAAGGTTGCCTTCCGCAAGGCAGCGGTCGTGGCTTCGATCCAGGTCGTGCTGTCATGCGGCATCGGTCACCGCCTTTTGGACTTGTGTCAGGTCGGCTTGCCAACTGTTGCGTAGAACAAAGTGGGTGCTGCGCAGTTCAAGCCCACCTATCAGCGCGGGATCAGCGACAAATTCTAGCTCCGGTTCGGCACCCAATGCTTTGTGGATTGCTTTCACGATAGCATCGCGATCTGTCCCGATATTCTCCGGGGCCACGACCTCGATTGTAGACTGGCTGCTCAACAGCGCCGCCCGGTCGACGTCGGACATCCTCGTGATTGCATCGACAAGCTGCGCCAGAAAGGCTGACTGCGCAGTCGGGCCGTTCAGGTGTTCCAAAAGTTTACCCGCGATCTTGAGTGATAGTTCAGAAGCGTGGGCAGCATGGGCCTTTTGTGCGGACAGTGTTTGCTTGTGAATGGATTGCTCAGCCGCTTTGCGCATTTCTTCGGCGCGGGCCTGCGCATTTGCCAGCGTTGCCTTGGCAGACGCTTCCGCCTCCGCTTTGGCAGTTTCAAGCAGGGCAACGCGTTCGGCTTTGATGTTGGCGCGGGCTTCGGTCACCTCTGCGTAGGCCTCATCGGCCTTTTCCCGCATGGCTTGCGCCGATCCTATCATCTTTTGGGCGGCTTCCTGGCGCCTTGTGATGGCCGCCGCAACAGGCCGCCAGAAGACACGGCTCAGAATCCAGACCAGAATTAGAACGTTGACTGCTTGCAGTCCCAGCCCCCAGAAATCGATCGTCATTGCCCTAACCCAGCAACGGGTTGGCAAATAGCAGCAGCAGCGCAATAACCAGACAATAGATCGCCGTTGTCTCGATCATGGCAAGGCCGACGAAAAGGGTGCGTGAAATGCTGTTTGCCGCCTCGGGCTGGCGCGCAATGGCATCCATGGCTGACGCAACCGCGCGCCCCTCTGCGATCGCTGGGCCAAGCGCGCCGAATGACACAGCAAAGGCGGCTCCGAGAATGCTGGCAAGAGCGAGATAATCCATTATGTTTCCTTTTGATTTTCAGTGAGAGATTGCTTCGACGTGCCATCGGCAACGGTAGATGCGATGAAGACCATTGCGAGAACCGCAAAGATATAGGCTTGCACCAGCCCCGTAAGCAGATCGAGCGCCATCAGAGGGATGGGCACCAGTAATCCTGCCAGCGAGGCGACGATGCCAATGACGAAGACGCCGCTCATGACGTTTCCGAACAGACGCACGAACATGGAGAACACCCGCGTCAGGCTTTGCAGAATGTTAAGGGGGATCATCAAGGGATTAGGGGCAGCAAAGGACTTGAGGTAGCCGCCAACACCGTCCCCGCGCACGCCGAACCAGATCACAGAGACGAAAACCAGCAGCGCAAGAGCGGCATCTGTCTCCAGCTGTGCGGTCGGCGGCTCTACTCCCGGCAGAAGAGAGGACCAGTTCGCTGCAAGAATGAAGATGAACAATGTACCGATGAAGGCGCGGTAAGGGGCGGGCCGAGCGCCCGTGGTCTCAGCGATCTGCGTGTCCAGCGTGGCGACAATCAGCTCTATCGCGGCTTGCCAACGGGTAGGCCGCAGCGTCAGTCGCCGGGTAAGCACATATGCGCCCAAAACAAGCAGCGCCATGATGACCCATGTCGTCAAAATTGCCTGCGTGACGGGGATGGGGCCAAGCTCGAACAGTGCTTCGGATTCAAGCGGGGAATTCATGCGACTTCCCTTTGCATCCGGCGCATCATCAGCGACTTTGCACATATCAGCCCCGCCAAAGCGGCAAGCAACGCAGGGCCGCCGGCAAGCACAGCGACGAAAAAGCCGACAGTGACCAGAGCAAGCCGACCAAGCGTCAGCGCCAGCGCCTTAAGCGGCGGGCCTTCACCGACAATGAGATTGGTAGTCTCCAGAAGGGCGCGGAAATATCCGTGCCCGATAAGAAGCCCGCCCAGAAAACTGACGGGAAGGGTCACCAATAGCGGTAGGGTTGTCAGATCAGTCATCTTGCATTCATCCATCTCCAGGCAGTCCAGCCACCAAGGCAAAGACCAAGCAACATCAACGGCGCGCTCCAGAAAACGCCGGTTTCAAATCGTGCATCAATCATGCGGCCCAGAAATAGACCTGCCAGTGTTGGCACCACGAATATCCAGCCCAACACGCCGATCTGTGCCAACCGGCGGCCCACAGACATGTCGCCCTCACGCAACCAGCGCGCGCGGCGGTCGCGGCGCAATCGGGTCTGCACGACAAGCGGATCTTCGGCTGTGTCGTCTTCGGATTGATTGCTCATCGGAACGCCCCTGTGTCTGCGCCTGCTTTCAAGCGGCTGACCATGTGGCGAATGGCGTTGAATTGCAGGCGCATTGTCTCGGTGTGTTCAACCCGTTCCGTGTTGGCCTCGGCTTGAAAACGCGCCAGAACCTCGTTGTCGAGAGTGCCAAGGTGCTCTCCGGTGATTGCCTCTCGGGTGGCTATTTCAACGTCAGAGCCGTCTCCGACAGTCATCACGCCCCCCCGCAGCGCGCAAAAATGCTCTGCGTCGGCAGTGCGCCAGCTAACAATAGAGATGGCAAGAGACGTGACAAAAGGGGCATGACCCGGAAGGATGCCAAAGCTGCCGGTCGCATCCTCGGCGCGCAGGCATTCAATGTCTTCATCGACGAGGGCGGCCAAGGGCGTGTTAATTCTCAGTCTCATGCCGCAGCCTCTTTTGCGGCTGCCGCTGCTGCCTCTTTCCGGCGCGCGTCCTCTAGCGTTCCAACCATATAAAGAGAGCTTTCAGACCAGTTATCGGCCACGCCGTTCAATATCGCGCGGCACCCGCTAAGTGTTTGTGACAGCGGAACACTGGCGCCGGGTGTGCCGGTAAAGGCTTCGGTCACCATGAAGGGTTGCGTCAGGAAACGCTGCAAACGTCTTGCACGTTTGACGATCAGGCGGTCCTCGGCGCCCAGTTCTTCTACGCCCAGCAGCGAGATGATGTCCGTGAGTTCACGAAACCGTGCCAGCGCCTGCCGCACGTCTTCGGCAGTTTTGTAATGCAAGTCCCCCACCACCAGCGGATCCAGCAACATAGAGGAAGAGGCCAGCGGATCAATCGCGGGATAGAACCCCTCGGCTGCCTGTGCGCGGCTTAGCACGATGACGCAGTCCATGTGGCTGGAAATCGTGGTGACAGCCGGATCGGTGAAGTCATCGGCGGGGACGTAAACCGCCTGAATGGCCGTGACAGCAGACCCCGCGACAGAGGCGATGCGTTCTTGCAGACCGGCAACCTCGGTCGCCAATGTCGGCTGATACCCCACGCGTGAGGGCAGGCGGCCAAGCAGGCTTGATACCTCCGCGCCCGCTTGCACAAAACGAAAGACGTTATCCATCAGCAGCAGTACGTTCTGGTGTTTTTGATCACGGAAGTATTCCGAGATTGTCAGCGCCGTCAGTGGTGCACGCCAGCGCGCACCCGGAGGTTCGTTCATCTGGCCGTAAACCATGACGGTACGCTCCAGCACGCCAGAGTCGCGCATTTCGGTCAGCAACTCATGCCCCTCGCGGGAACGCTCCCCCACGCCAGCAAAAACAGAGATGCCTTCATATTTCTCGACCATGGCGCGGATCAGCTCCATCACCAGTACCGTCTTGCCCACGCCAGCGCCGCCAAACATAGCGGCCTTGCCGCCCTGTGCCAGGGGTGTCAGCAGGTCGATGACTTTGATACCGGTTTCGAACACGTCGGTGGTTCGGGTCTGGTTGCGCAGTGCCGGCGCATGGGCGTGGATCGACCGGCGCGGGGTATCATCGGGCAGGGCAGGTCCGTCGTCTTTGGGGTTGCCCACCACATCCAGAAGCCGCCCGAGAACGGGCGTGCCAACAGGCACCGCAACCGCACCGCCTGTCGCGCGCACGGACACTCCGCGGGCTAGTCCGGCAGTTGACTGGAACGCGACGGCGCGCAACCTGGTCAGGTCAAGATGGCTGTGCACCTCAATAATCAGCGGAGTAGGTCGGTCCCACTCTACAATCAGCGCTGTGTTGATCGCAGGCAGCTTGCCGCTGTCAAAAACAACATCCACAACTGCGCCTCTGACCGCATGAACAACGCCGACGGATTGTTGGGCGGGATCGGTGGTCAAATCAGGTTCTGGCATGTGTCCGGGTGGCTTTCTGAGTGGAATCGACACAGTGTTTTTAGCACAGAAGGAAATCGTGCATTCTGATCAGCGTCAGCCGTGCATCGATTTTTGGCACTCTTTATTAACAGGTCGCCGATGGCCGCTCACTAACCCTGATCAGTGCGCTTGCGTATACAGTGGGAGAAACTGTCAGAATGCTGCCGGTCGGCGGCTTCATTTGGGAGAAAACCATGAATGGATACTTTGGAAATATCGAAGAGTTGGCCGAAGAGAATACCAATTTTCGTCAGGTCCTGTATTCGGGTACCAAGCTACAACTGGTTTTGATGTCGCTTGAACCGGGGCAAGAAATCGGTGGAGAGATACACGCCGACACCGACCAGTTTTTCAGGATCGAGGACGGAAAAGGGCGCTTTTTAGTAGATGGCACACCACATAAGATTGGACCCGGCGATGGTGTCGTGGTGCCAGCAGGCGCGCATCACAACGTGATCTGTACAGGGCATTTGCCGCTGAAGATGTACACAATATACGGCCCCCCGCATCATGAGGACCAGCTTGTCCAGAAGACGAAAGAAGAGGCGGATGCCTCTGACGAAAGCTTTGAAGGACAAGCCACGGAACAATCCGGCGACGTTGTGCAAGTATAGCCAGAGGCCACGGCCCACTTCCGGGCGCGTCTCCTATTCAGGTAATGGAGGCACGCAACAGTGCGCTATAGCGGGACGTTGTCAAAGAGATCATAATCGTCGGCATCGGGTGGAGACTCTGCCGATGGTGCTTTGCGCTGGGACGATTTTTCAGGGGCTTCCGTCACCTTTTCATCGGGATGGAACGCAGGTTTGTCTGATACCTGCTGCTTTGTTCTGTCGGTATCTGTCTCTTTCATGGCAATCTCGCTTTTATCAAAAGTTACAGTACACCGCCTTTCGGCACTGACTGGCGGCAGCTTGGCATCTACAGATGTCATGGATGTGACAAACAGGAAAATTTACGGTTCTGGGTGTTCATGGAACGCGTTCTCGGTATTTCCAAATGCATGCGGCGCCCACAGCCCGATTTGAACCGCAGGCCGGTTTGCTGACACAAGTTCAGGATAGTTGCGACCGGATCTGACTGAATGTCCCCACAAATTTCGGTTGTTCGTTGGCTGACTTGTATGCAACCTTAGTGGCCGGACCTGAGTGCAAAATGCTTTTTGGACCATCGGCAGAGCAGCCGCTCTAAAGAGACGCCAATGCGCGTGTCGCTAGCTAACATGGATCAGTGAAGCAGGCGGCGATGGCATGGCATTCAGGCAAAAGAGGCCATGTGCAGATCACGGATTTTGGTGGTCAGGCCGGGCCAAAGTAAAGGAACGCGAATGTCCAACGACCCATACGAAGCGCTTGGCCTAACCAAGACCGCCTCGGCAGATGATATCAAGAAGGCCTACCGCAAGCTGGTCCGCACCAGTCACCCCGACCTGCACCCCGATGATGCGGGCGCTGAGGCGCGGTTCAAGGCAATTTCAGCAGCCTATGATTTGTTGAAAGACCCCGAGACACGCGCGCGGTTTGACGCCGGAGAAATTGACGGGTCGGGGGCAGAACAGCCGCAGCGCCAGTATTACCGCGATTTCACGGATGCCCCCGAGAACAGATACCAGCAAAGCCACGGGTTTGGCGCTGATGCAGATCCAGCAGACATCTTTGCAGAGATTTTGCGCAATCGCGCGCGTCAGGGCGGCGAAGACAGGTTTGGCGGGCGCGGGTTTTCTGCGGCGGGCAGGGATGCGCGCTATACGCTCAGTGTTCCGTTTCTGGATGCAGTACGCGGAGCAGACACTGGCATAACCTTGCCTGATGGTGCGCGCCTTTCGGTGAAGATTCCGCGCGGTACAGAGGACGGTCAAACTCTGAGGTTGCGTGGTAAAGGCGCGCCGGGTTTCGGCGGTGGGCCAGCCGGTGATGCGCTGATAACGATCTCCGTCGTTCCCCATCCTGTGTTTACCCGCGATGGAGATGATATTGTGCTGACGCTGCCCATCACCATTGATGAGTCAGTGCTGGGCGGCAAAGTTACGACACCTACGATTGACGGACCCGTCGGCCTTACCATTCCTGCCAATGCCAGTTCTGGCCGGATCTTGCGCCTGCGCGGACGCGGCGTTGCCAAGGCGGGAAAAAAGACGCCGGGCGATCAGCGCGTTGAGCTGAAAAGAT
>Ga0209345_10001105_pt1 | contig 33311 bp, 37 predicted proteins | sample Cruoilmetagenom7_FD_187294 | JGI IMG/M metagenome (GOLD analysis project Ga0209345, IMG submission 187294) | Oil polluted marine microbial communities from Coal Oil Point, Santa Barbara, California, USA - Sample 7 (SPAdes) (version 2) | ecosystem: Environmental > Aquatic > Marine > Oil seeps ...
CCATCAAACAGTAACTCATTACATTATGACAACCAAACTACAACAAACTCTGCAACATATTGACCTTGCTAATGCTAGCGACCCAACAAACGGTACAGAAATTCTTTATTCACAACGCATGTTAGAAACCCTTCAGGCTTTTGAGCCAGATGCATCCGACCCCCTTACATTGGCTTGCTATGCCCAGCATGTGTGTCGTTGGAAACTCGCTCGAAAAGATTACCCTTCTGGTCTAACAGGCTATTTAACGTGGCGTACCGACTTGGCTAAATTACATGCAAAAATTTTAGTTAACGCGATGCAAGAAGGCGGCTATGACAAAGCCGACATTGAACGAGCTAACAGTATTATTCAAAAAAAGAAGCTTAAATCTGACCCTGAAGCACAAACATTGGAAGATGTGTCTTGCTTGGTTTTCTTAAACCATTATTTCGATGTTTTTGCTAAAAAGCATAGTGAAGAAAGAATCATAGATATTGTGCAAAAAACTTGGGGGAAAATGTCAGATAAGGGCCATCAAGCGGCATTGGCCTTAACCTTACCTCCTCATTTAGAAAAATTAGTCGCTAAGGCGCTCGCTTAATGCGTGAGCCTGCATTAGGCTTTTTTATATTAGGGCTTTTCTTTTTATCTGCTCTGACGAGTTGCGCTTCGCCAAAAAAAGAAGCTGTGACCGTGCCCGCTGACGCCTTTAAGGTCTGTTATGGCTATGGTTGCAAAACAGTTCAAACTGTTACTCTCAATAGCGCGCAATGGTTCACCATTAAACAGGTTTTTTCACCCAAAGCGACATCGGCCAAAAAAGAACGTCAGCAACTATCACTAGCAATTGCTCAAATGGAAACCTTTATTGGTGAGATAACACACACCCAAGAAGATTTACCGGGTACGTTTGCAGCTTTTTTCCAAGATCGGAGCCATCAAATGGACTGCGTTGATGAGGCCACTAATACAACGTTATACCTAAGGCTTTTTCGTGAGCGCGGCTTAATGCATTTTCATAAAGAAGACTTCCGTATTAACCGCGGCTTCTTCTTAAACGGTTGGCCACATACGTCTGCGGTCATCGAACAACTAGAGTCTGGCAAGCGATTTGCTGTTGACTCATGGTTCCATAAAAATGGTATTAAGCCAGAGATAATTCCCATTGACTTATGGTATTCTGGTTGGCATCCAACACCGGATGAATCATAAAAATAACCTCGGAGAAACCAAATGAACCTAGGCAGCAGAGCTTTTTTATTATTTCTTTCTTTACTCCTTTCCAGCCAAGCTTATGCTGGATTTTTAGACCAGGATTTTTCAAAAATCACACTAAAAACAACGCACGTACGCGGCAACATTTATATGCTTGAGGGTGTTGGTGGCTTTGCTGGTGGCAATATCGGTGTGTCGGCTGGTCCAGATGGCATCTTACTGGTTGATGACCAACTTAGCCCTATGTCCCAAAAAATTGATACCGCATTAGCCGGTATCAACAAAGGTAAGCTTCGCTTTATTCTTAATACTCACTGGCACGGTGATCACACTAGCAATAATGCTTATTTCTCAAAAGAGGCGACCATTATTTCTCATACTAATGCTAGAAAGCGATTAATGAGTGACCAAGAAAACTTCTTTGGGAAATCGCCCGCTTCACCTAAAGATGCTTGGCCCATCATTACCTTTGAACAAGCTATTAACATTCATTTTAATAATGAGGACATTCAATTTATCCACCATGCACATGGCCACACTGATAGTGATGCCGTCGTCTATTTTCCAAAAAGCAATGTTGCTCATTTAGGTGATCATTTCTTTAATGGTGTTTTTCCGTTTGTTGATTTAAGTACCGGTGGTAACGCCTTTAGCCTAACGCATAATGTGGGCGAAATAATTAAAGCATTACCTGAAGACGCCTTAGTTATTCCGGGTCATGGTGAGCTCTCAGATATAAAGGGGCTAAAAACCTATTATGCAATGCTAACCGATACAACTCAGTTCGTTAAGCAACAAGCCGCTTCAGGTAAAACACTTGATGAGATCCAACTTGCTGGATTACCTAGTAAATGGGACGCCTGGGGTGGTGGTTTTATCAACGAAGCAAACTGGGTTAAAATAATCTTTAACAGCCTGCCCAAGCAGTAATAAATTTATCTATATATAAAAAAAACGGCTGACTTCTTCAGCCGTTTTTTTGCCACCTAAACCATCAATATGAAAACTCTCTTTGCCGTACTGACTTTATTATCCACTTCGCTATTTGCTTTTGACGACAACCGCATGACAGCGTGTTTAACCAACCTAGTAAATACTGCAAACGATAGCGTAACGGTGGGGGAAATGAGGCAGCAATGCCAAGATAACCTTACCTCAAAAACAGAGAATTTTTCTGCATTAAAACGCCGCCAGCTGTACGAAAAAAGCTCCAGCTGGAATGCTTTTTCATTAATGCCGCATAAACCTAATTACATTATCGCAAGCTATAACAACAGCGAGCCCAACAAAAAGCCTTTTGAAGAAGCCTTTCCAACAAATAATCCCGACCTGCAGCACGTAGAAACAAAGTTTCAACTCAGCATGAAGCTACCCATTGCCCAAGACCTCATTTTTGGACACGGTGACCTATATGCTGGATACACCAACCGATCTTTTTGGCAGCAGTTCAATAAAACCCACTCTTCTCCCTTTCGTGACACCAACCATGAAGCTGAAACATGGCTGTCCTTCGACACCGATTTCACTATTTTAGGGTTCCGTAATTCAGCCATTTTGACAGGTTTCACCCATCAATCGAATGGCCAAGCAGGCTTATTATCAAGGAGCTGGAACCGCCTCTATACAGACTTTATACTAGAAAAAGGTGATATCTACCTGTCTTTTAAGCCCTGGTACCGTATTCCTGAAAGTGAGTCACAGGATGATAACCATGATATTGACGATTTTTTAGGCAACTTTGAATTAAGGGGTGTATACAAAAAGGAGCACCACAACTTTTCACTTTTATTCAGAAACAACCTCAACACAAGCAGTAATAAGGGCGCAATCGAACTGGGCTGGAGCTTCCCAATACATAATAAAGTCCGCGGTTATGTGCAATGGTTCAACGGATACGGTGAGAGTCTTCTCGACTACGACAACCATACCAATAGCATTGGCTTTGGAGTCCAGTTGAGTGATTGGTTGTAAACCACTACCTTTTTTGTCAGGTATAATTTTACCCATCAAACCCAAGGATATAAACATGCAAGCTGAGCCTGATAACGACTGGAAAGCTAAATTAACCACTGATGAATACAATATTTGCCGTCAAAAGGGCACCGAGCCGGCTTTTTCTGGCGTCTATGTCGATAGCAAGGCGGCTGGCGTTTATAACTGCAAATGCTGTGACACACCCTTATTCGAGTCTGACAGCAAATATGATTCTGGTAGTGGCTGGCCCAGTTTTTGGAAACCAATCCACCCAAATGCGATTAAAGAAAACCAAGATAGCACTCACGGTATGACCCGCATTGAAGTTGTTTGTGCCAAATGCGATTGTCATCTCGGTCACGTATTCCCAGATGGACCACAGCCAACGGGGTTACGCTATTGCATTAACTCTGCCTCACTTAACTTAGAAGCAACGGAGTAACATGCAAACCGCACAGCAACACGCACAAGCATTGCTTCAGTATATTGATGCAAGCCCGAGCCCTTGGCATGCTGTGCATACAAGCGAAAAAATGCTGAATAACAAAGGGTTTATTGAGCTATTAGAAGGTGACGCTTGGTCGTTAAAACAAAGTGGTCGCTATTACGTTAAACGAGATGACTCGAGCATCATTGCTTTTACCACAGGTACCAACAACCTTGCTCAAGAGGGGTTTAGGCTGATTGGTGCCCACACCGATTCACCTGGGCTACGCGTTAAACCAAAACCCGACCAACAACAAAATGGTATCAACCGCTTAGGTGTTGAGGTATATGGTGGCCCCATATTAGCGACTTTTACCGACCGTGATTTAAGTCTAGCAGGGCGCATACATATCGAACAAAACGGCTCTTTCATATCCAAGCTAGTGCGTTTTAAAAAGCCTTTCCTGCGCCTGCCTAACCTTGCTATACATATGAATTCAAAGGTTAATACCGATGGTTTAAAGCTTAATAAGCAAACTGAATTACCACTTTTGCTATCGGTCGATCATAAGCAAACAAGCCTGGCTGACCTACTCGCTACTGAGCTAAGTATTGACGCCACTGCCATTATTGCTTGGGAGTTACACGCCTACGACACTCAAGCCGGCGCTCTGTACGGCCTAAATGACGAGTTTTATGCCAATAGTCAGCTCGATAATTTAGCTTCGTGCCACGCTGGATTAAGCGCACTATTATCTGATCAGTCACTCAACTCACAGCAATTTAATGTTTGTGCATTTTTTGACCATGAAGAAATAGGTAGCAACAGCCATAAAGGCGCCGATGGTAGCTTCCTACCCGATGTTCTTGAACGAATTGCTGGCTCACTAAACCTGTCTGCAGAGAGCTATAAACGTACGTTATCCAATAGCTTTATGATTAGCGCAGATATGGCACACGCCTATCAGCCAAACTTCCCTAATGCCTATGAGCCCGATCATAAGGTCTTTGTGAACCAAGGGCCTGTTATCAAGGTTAATGCTAATATTCGCTACGCCTCAAACAGTGCTTCACAAGCTCGCTTTATTCAATTATGCGATCAGTCTAACGTCCCTTACCAGCAATATTCACATCGAACCGATATAGGCTGTGGCAGTACCATTGGCCCTATGACGTCAGCTCAACTAGGCATTCAGACCGTCGATGTTGGTTGCCCTATGTGGGCGATGCACAGTATTCGTGAAAGTGCTGGTGTTATCGATCATGACTATATGACCCGCGTATTTACTCAATTTTTTAGTTAAAAAACATGAAATTTAAATTCACAATATTAATATTTGCGGCCGCTCTTGTGACCATCTTTTTTATGCGTCAAGAAAACTTTGTGCCACGGACCTCTCTTGATATCTATCAGAACTTTATTGATAAAACAGAAGCTGATGCCATCGCTGGACTAACTGCCCAGTCGGCGTTAGAAATTCAAAAACACGTCGTTTATGCGCTATCTGAAAATTGGGGTGGCATTGCCGGTTACAAAGCCGCAATAACGAACCCCAGTGTTCAAGAGAAAATGGGCATCAAAGAGCCCTTATTAGGCATTTTTCTAAACAAAATGCTACTCGACAGCCCTGCCTCAATCAACATCTCAGATGCTACGCATCCATTTGCCGAGGCCGGCCTCGTAGTCCGTATAAAAGACAGCTCAATTAACGAAGCAAAAACAGATGAAGAAATTTTAGCCGCTATCGACCAAGTCATTCCTTTTATAGAAATACCTGATCGCCTTTTTTCAAGCAAAAAGCCTTTAAATGCAGACATGCTCACCGCTATTAATACTGGCGCTCGTTATGGCGTCATGGGCGAGCCCATTCCAATGACTGCAATAGATACCCTTAATTTTTGTCAGGTGGGAATCGTGTACGAAGACCGCAGTCATTTGCAAACAGGCGCTTGCTCCTCACTAATGGGCAACCCTGTTAATGTTATTCGCTGGTTAAGAGATAAGCTCTTAGCCCTAAATTATCCTTTAAAACCCGGCTCTTATTTATCACTCGGCAGCCTTACTTCGCCTATCCCCATTAAAAAAGGCCGTTTAACAGCAATTTATACAGGCTTGGGGACACAACCTCACGTTGCAGTTAGTGTGACATTTAAATAGCTTAAAAAGACCTTTATGACGATTAGTCTTGCTTGTATCCATTATGTAGAGGCCAGTATTATAAATGCCCCCAAAAGGGGGCATCAATGGTGTGCTGATTCCATTAAAACCAGCAAACTACCCGCTAAAAGCTTGTCTTTCAGACTCACCCCATTGAGAATTAAAAATTTGCTCTAAAACCATTTTAGTTTTTTAAAAAACCATACTTGAATTAAAATAATCAGCGCCAAGATGCCCATAAAGATCCAAAAAGCAGCCTCATTGTCTGCCCCGGGTATACCGCCAACATTAATCCCTAACAGCCCGGTTAAGAAGCCTAGGGGCAAAAATATAGCGGCCACTACCGATAGCATATACATATTCTTATTTAAACGATCAGAAAGGCCAGTGACCAGCTCATCTTTAACTATTTGAGCCCTCTCACGAATCGTATCCAAATCTTCCACATACCGTATTACACGATCTAATGCCTCTTGCAAGCGACGTTTATGAATTTGATCCAACCACGACTGATCAGAGACACGAAGACTTGAAATCACGTCTCTTTGAGGGCCAATATAACGTTTAAACATAATGGCGTCTTTACGAATAGAGGTGATTTCCTGTCGCTCATTTGTATCAGGGTTTTCCATAACACTTTCTTCAACCTCGTCTAGGTTCTCATCTATTTCAGAAAAAATAGGTTCCATCCGCTCAAATAAACTGGCTATTAGCGTGGTCACAAAATCACCACTATTTTTAGGTCCTCGTCCAACTTCCAATCTTCCTTGGATCTCAAGAATGGCCTTTAATTTACGACGTCATAAGCTGATAATATTATGTTTATCAACCCATAAGCGGTTAGAGACCATATCATTCGGCTCTGCGCCGGGGTTTAAGTTTACCCCGCGTAAAATCAGCAGCGCACCATAGTCAAATTCAAGAATACGGGGTCTCGTCTCATCGGCGCATAAAGCATCAACCACAAGGCTATCTAAATAAGGAAAGTCTCTTTCAAACAATCGGCGACTTTCTGGGTACTCTGCCTCTAAATGAATCCAAACTTTCGATTCATGACTAATCGCTTCTTGTATCTGGGCCTTTTCGAGCAAAGCGCTAGAACCATCACCATTCAACTTGCAAGCGTAAAGAATATGACTATTTTCCATCTAATATCCCCTCTAATCCCGGTGCCGTACGAATGTGTAAATCTCTTTGGGGGAAAGAAATCTCAATTTCCGCGTCCTTAAATGCATCCCAAATTGAGAAACGCACCTTACTTGAAATTGAATGCATATCCTGAATATTCCAAATAAAAAAGCGAACATCAAATATCAGGGCACTGTCTGCAAAATCCTTAAAATAAACCACAGGCTTAGGGTTTTTTATGATGTCTACATCTTGATTAATCACGTCCATTAATATGTCTCTCACTTGTTTAGGGTCTGAAGAGTAAGACACCCCAACATTAATAATGACACGACCAATTTTATCGTCATGTGTCCAGTTTTTAACTGATGATGAAATGAGTTCAGCATTTGGCACAATAATCGATGTCCGGTCAAACGTTTCAACCACAGTAGCCCGCACGCTGATTTTCTTTACAATCCCCTCACCTGAATTGGTGATCAACCAATCGCCTACTTTTATCGGCCGTTCAAACAACAAAATAAGACCCGAAACAAAGTTACTCACTATACTTTGCAAGCCAAAACCAATACCAACAGACAAGGCACCGGCTATCAATGCCAAATTGGTTAGATCAAAGCCAACCGTTGATATACTGGCCATCAGGGCAATAATCAGCCCAACATAACCCAACACCTGTGTTATTGACTGACGGACACTGGTATCCATGTTCGTTTTAGGCAGAATTTTTTGATCCAAAATTCGCTGAATAACACGTGTCATGAACAACAAGCTCAAAAATACAAGCAAGCCAACACCAATATTGGCAATTGAGATTGTCATATTGCCAATCTCAAAGCCAAAAAACGCCTGCTTCATCGTATCCTGAATATATTGCCATTCAGTGCCAAAAATGCCGGCTACAAAGGGTAAACATATAAAGAATAAAATGAGATCTAATGATAGGCATAACCAGAATAAAACAAGTTGCTCTGACTTTTTATCCGTTTTATTTTGCGCTAACCACTCATCTATTTGATAAAAATAAGGACGAATAATCGCTCTTATAACAAGGGTTGAGGTGACTAAAGATAAGATGAGGACAAACCCTTCAAACAAATAACGACTGAGGGCTGCATAGCCAAATACATTAAATATAATAATAAAAATGCTAATCGTTAGAAGAAGGATAAATGTCTTGTGTGGAAAGAAGTATTCTCCAGCATCTTTTGGCCCTATCAACACAAAAAAAGAAAACAGCCCTAATATCGTTGCAAAGATTGACGTCACTATATAGCTTTGGGAAACCGCTAGTTCTATCGGCACCCCTAGAATTTCTCCACTTTCAAGCAGCAACGCGTCTACTGAAAATAACAACGCCACCACACAGATTAAATAACACAAATGTGAACGAATGAGTCTCGCTTTTAAAAACCGCCCAGTCATCAAATAAACAATGAGCAAGAACCCGGTGAGCATCAGCACCTTTTGTATTAACACCTGATTGATCTCAGTGACAATGTCTTGGGCAATAAATATTTGATAAATGATAAGAAGTCCAAGCCCTATCGCCAAAAACGGGAAAAATAAAGACGCTGAAACCAATGAGAAAGGATGCTCCCACCCATCATTTTGCAATTTTATCGCTAACCTTTTTTTAGATAAAAAAGTGGTGATAAAAAAAACGGCTAAAAAAAGAAAACTCGATATGACAATCAGCTCTCGGAGATCTTTATCTTCAAAAATGTGTTTATAATTTGAAAATTGAGTATAAAAAGGCTCTTCTGCGGCTTTCCATAGATCAGCATTAAATACTGTCACTTGCCGCTCAAGAAGCCCCTCAAAAAATAGTGTACGCCTTAAAGAAGTAATTTTTTCTAACAGCCGCGATGATTTAGATGTCAGCGCTTCGGCTTGCGTCAATAAGCCCTCAATAACGAGCGACTCCTTCGTTAACTCAGCACGCAATTCCTGAATGTTATCTGGCTCTGGTGGCGCATTTTCTCCTTCTGGAGCCACCCCAAGGTCCGCTAGGTCGGCTTGAACACTATCATTAACAGGCTGAGTCACATCAACCGTATTTTGTAGTTCAGTGCGTATTGTGCTTAGCGTTTGACGTAACTCTAATAGACGCGTTTTATCAAACGTGTTTTCCGCTAGCTGCTGAGAAATAAGCTCTATCGTCTTTTGTTTTTCTTTAAGCCACAATTCAGTTGCTTCGTTATTTAGCGATTCATTCGCAGCAACGTAAGTAGAATTGAATGCACATAAAGCTAACAAACAAACACATCTTAAGAATCTCGCTACACTCATATTTTATATTCCAAACTGTCGTTACACATTTCGCACCAATGAAAAATTAATTTTGCTGGGCCAGCATCATATTACCTCACCTTATCTAGCACGACGTTGATTGAACAAACTCATAACCTAGAGTTTTAGCGATAGGTTTTTAACCGTCGATCACGACTAACCGATTGGCCTGGTCTATCACCACACTTATTCTTTATCAAAGCTATGGAAAGAATAAACAACATTAATAAATTTATTCCAGGAAGTGTCTCGCCCAGTTTCCCAGCCTCTTCTGAGAATGAAATTGGAACAGCCAAGGCAAAAGCACCAATCGTAACCTGACTTGCATCTTCTAAATTAAAACTTAATTTCATTTTATTTACCTAATGCTAATTTCACGTTTATAAAAGGAGCATGGCTGACAAAGTTTGAACAGCCTTCTAGAAACAATTTAGTTTATGCTCATTCTTCAACGTTATTTGACATTTTTTCAAGTAATTCAAGTGCTGTCCGTTTCTTTTCAAGAATGTCCAATCGGTTTTTTTTATCTTCTTCGCTTGATGCTTTTTTTATAGTACTTTTTAAGTTATCAATTTCCTTATTAAGTTTTAACTTTTCATTTTCTAGTTGTTCTGCTTGCTCAGCCTTATCAAAACCAAGCTCTTCCGCAGACGTTACTTCATCAGCTGCGGGAGCGGTTACACGAGTGGTGGCTGGTATAGTACTTACCCCTTCTTGCATCTGCCTCTGGTTCATATACGAAGGCGACATAATTTCAATATTTTGCTGATGCAGTGTATCTAGCACACAACCATACAACTTAGATTGCATTGATATTTGCCGTTTAGCCTCTTCTAAAAAACCAGACAGACGGTACGTAACCGCAAAATTACCTAGCTCTAAAATATGAACAAATGGTTCTGTAAGGCCGCAATTTTTCGCCGCTTCAATCAACAATTTCTCTACGCGATGATGGTTAATTTCATAGCCCAATGAAAGAGAGGCTGAAATAATGGTGCCTGAGCTTTGAATAGTTGCTAATGGATTGCTAATACAATAGGTATTTGGTATTGAAATAAGCTCCCGCATTTCTGTTTGAATTTCTGTTTCAAACAAACCTCTCTCAGACACACGGCCTACATGTCCGCCGATACGAACAAAATCACCAACCTTAAATGGCTTAGTGATTCGGAGCAGCACACCAGCCATAAGGTTGGAAATAATCGCAGTTGATGAAAGCGCAATCACGGCCGATATGAGAATGCCGAACAAACTGATCAATTGGTTGCGAGAACTCTGATTAATGGGCAACACAAAAATAATGAACAAAATCCCAAGCAGGGTCAAACCAAGCATCGCCAGTTGACGCGAAAACATACGTTCACTGCCCAGCTCTGACCACTTCTTAATAAGCAACATATGTGCTGCCCAGAGGATTAGCCCAACCGCAATAGAGGTTCCAATGAAAGGAGCAAACAATATAATTGATTCAAACATATTACTAACACATCCCGTTGCTGTTTTCTTTTCGCCATAATGGCAAATTATTAGCATGGCTTATGATAGCGTGTTAAATAAAATCAAAATGCATTTTCAGCTTACTTCTCTCGAACGTATAACAAATCTACGCCAGTTTCTCCGCCCGATTCTGCTTTTAAAGACCACCACTTGCTCAATTCGTCTCTCAGGTTAACCGTACTCACCGAGTCAAAAGCCCCGATACCGTAACTTAAATATAAATTGGGTAACAAATACTTACCTACATGCAAAGCCGTATCATCGCCGCCACTTCCATCAAATGTAACCGTATCTAAGCCAAACGCATTCGCTATTTGTTCGCCAATCATATTACCGCCTTTAATGCCCAAGCCACTGGCAGCAGAAGCTAACAAGGCAGCATCCGTTGCACTCGCGTTCGACAAAGAGCGGCCCAATAACAAATAAGCCAACACCTCATCATCACTCATCGCTGGTATAGAAAACAGAGAAGTTTGCAAATTATCTATCGTCCCAAACAGAGGCATGCCACCCCTTATCAGCAAAAACAACGTGGCCATCACCAAAAAATCGCCTTAACTAGAGGTCGCCTTATATTTTAAGTGGATACCTGTATCCACCCCTCCTATAGAAATCTCGACTTTGGCAGACAGTTTTATTATTTCAGGCTGGTTGGCTAGTGCTCGTTTCATGCCACGACAGTTTGCTTTACTTAGTCTCAATCGCTTTGATTTTGCTTTATTTGCTGCTCGACCTATATAAGACAAAGCAGAAAGATTATTTATCGTACGCCTTGCCGAAGCTTTTAATGTTTATAACCGGTTGCGTAGCAGATTGGAGCTTAACCAAGCTCGAATTTATTCAGTTTGCTGCTGATGGCCCGATGATACCCTTTTGGCTAGTGTTACTTTGGCTGCTTTTTTCTATTACGTTTGAAAAGTGTTACCGCTGGTTAAGCGGTAAGCTAAAGGTTTCCGCTTTATTGGGAGGCTTATTTGGTCCAGCTTCATATTGGGCTGCCAGCAAACTGTCCTCAGTCAGCATACAGATGCCGGTTGAATTTACTTTATTAAGTGCTGTTTTTTGGGCCATGCTGTTTGTTACTTTTATTAAAAAAAGATCGCTGGCCGTTTAAACGCCCACTGATTCCGAGTTAACCGCGGTTGAAATCAATAAATCCACCATTAAATCAGAAGCGCCTAAGTGAGGCGAAAGGCTAATATTAATGTTTGCATGCCGAGCCGTACACATATTAATAATATTAGGTATATCTTCAACCACGTGCCGCCCAGAATTAAGAAAGTAAGGTAAAACGGTAATTGATGTTGCACCCTCTGCAATACACTGCTCAATACCTTCAGGAATCAGCACATCGCTTAGTTCCAAAAATGCTGGCTTAACAATATCGTATTGTTCGCCGCAGTTATTTTTAAGCTTTTCAGCTAGATGGGCCACCTCATCATTCGATTGTTTGCGTCGGCTACCATGCGCAACCAGTAATAATGCGTTCATTATTTAATACTCCCATCATTATTTTTTCCCAGTAAATAATAAGTAACGCCCAGCGCTAAAATGATACTAGCTAGAGCAAACATATGCATTGGTATGACAAACTTAAAGTCAATAATAATGACTTCTCTTGCCATCGCCATCAAGGCCGTGGCGATCACTAGTCTTAACGGAAAAACATCGGTTCTAAGGTATAAAACAATATTCTGGAAGATCTCAATGGCGATTAAAACCGCTAAAAATGCCGCGAAGGTCTTAAATATATCTGACAGGCTAAGCAACAAGAAAGGAGGCGCTAGCAGTTGGTTATACATCACATAAAAAACATCAGCCACTCCCCAAAAAATAACCAGCACCATCAAGACAGCCAGTATTTTTATGGCCACTTTTATGGCCTTATGCAAAATGGAAATTAAAGGGTCGCGATGCTCGGTTGGCAGTTCATCATGTTGGCTCATGTCAGGTTCTCTTTAAATATGGGACTATTACTGATTAACGAAAATTAACGCTGAGGTGTCGAACCCAATAGATTTTGACATTGAGATAAACTTGTCTATGACCTCAGGTTTAACGGTAGGCGTTCTTGCTAACAACCATAAATAGTCTTTATCTGGGCCCGATATGAAGGCATATTGATAGCCTACGGTATCCAACTCAAAAACAATATACGAACCATAAAAGGGGCCAAAAAATGATACCTTTAAGTGCCCTTTATCAGTGTTATTCACAAAATAAGCTTTACCCTGGGCTTCTTGCCAAGCATTGTTGTCGGCTGAAAACCCACGGTTAACAACGTTAATACCGCCGTCCTCTCTTAGGCTATAGTCTGCTGTGACTTTGCTAAGCCCCCTTTCAAAAGAATGGTCTAGCCGCGCAATTTCATGCCATTGGCCTAAATAACGATCAAGCTGAAAATTTTCAACAGGTTTTATCCCCTCTGGTATGCCAACACATCCGGACAGGATAAAAACAATACTACAAAAAAGATAAGGTATGGTTTTTTTGCTAAGCATGGGCTGACTATACACCTTTAAAAGCGGACAGCGCCCTTAAGTGACCCAGCTTTAAATCAACAATGGGGCTAGGGTAATTCTCCGGTCTATTCTTGGCGCTGGGTAAATGAATGTCTTTATCTGATAAATGTGCCAGCTCTGGCAGGTAATGGCGAATAAAAGCACCCTTTGGATCAAACCGTTGTGATTGAGTGACCGGATTAAAAATTCTAAAGTAAGGCACCGAATCGGAGCCTGTTGAGGCACACCACTGCCAGCCCCCATTGTTTGCTGACAAATCACCATCAATTAAATGTTGCATAAACCAACGCTCACCTAAGCGCCAGTCTATCAATAAGTGTTTCGTTAAAAACATGGCGACTATCATCCGCAAACGGTTATGCATCCACCCCCTTGTTAATAGCTGCCGCATGGCTGCATCAACAATAGGGATTCCGGTTTTACCATCCTGCCATGCTGCTAATTGCTCTTTATCATGTCGCCATTCAATTTGCTCTGTTTGCAGCTTCAAGGGCTTATGTTTAGACACTTGTGGAAAATCAATCAGGGTGTGTTTGTAAAATTCACGCCACAGCAACTCGTTTTGCCAAATATGCAGGCCATCACTCATTTCACAATGCAACGTTGCTTGCCAACATTGTGCGACAGAGAGTATTCCACTGGCTAGATACGGGGAAAGTCGACTGGTGCCGGCTAAAGAAGGGGTATCCCTGTCAGTTTTATAATCGTGAATAGGCTGCTGACAAAATTCAGTCAGTCGAGTTAAGGCTTGCTGTTGACCGGCAGGCCAAAAGTTTTGTATTTTTTTTGAAACCATTGGCCAGGGTATGTCTGCAAGCTGACACTGCTCGTTCAATCTCTTCGTTGTGTTGTCGCTTATTTTTTCGCAAGGGTCAGGTACAGGATAGAGGCTAGGCGGGGTCGCAAGCCGCTGCCGAGCTTGAGTTGAAAACGCAGTAAATACTTTATAAGGCGTGCCGGTTTTAGTCCGTATACTTGCTGGTGGTAGCAATTGGTCGTGATGGTATTGATAAGCCACACCAATGTCTTGGCATCGTTCAATAACGTTTGCATCTCTTTGGCATTCGTTAACGGCTAGCTCCGCGTTAAAGTGCACTTGATTTACAGACCACTGCTGACAAACAGTGGCGATTAAATCAGGAATTTGCTGGTAGCTATCAAGCTGAAAAAAGTGTAATTCAATATTTAGCTGAGCTAAATCTTCCTCTAGCCTGCTGAGATTGCGATGCCAAAAGTCTAATTTTACCGCAGCATCATCATGCTGATGCCATTGTTGTGGTGTGGCGATGTATATTGCAATAACCGGCTGTGCAGATTGGCAGGCATGGTAAAGCGCAGGGTTATCAATGGTTCGCAAATCATTACGAAACCAAACTAATTCATGCTGTACCGACATTAGCTTTTTGTTTTTTCTAGCCAAGTTTTCATCACAGCCGATCGCCAAGCGTCACTGCTTTGCCCGCCGACAAAATCGATACCCAGGCTAGTTAATTGCTCATGGTGAATATCCGATGCCAAGCCAAGACAGATAGTACCGTCCTTCCATAACGTGCTTAATTTAGATAATGGCTTAAATGCTGTTTGTTCTATTCGTTGATCTGCATACACTATCAATGGCCATTCAGCGTTATTATGTAAACGTGTTAAGCCTGCTAAATCCTCAACTTTACTAAAGGCATTAACACGAATACCACTTTGCAAAAGCAGAATATGCAGCAAATAATAACCCAATGATGGCCCGTTAAAATCTATGCTTGCGAGGTAGCAATGCCCTTGTGGTTTTTGTTTTTCTGTACGCAAGGTCATTATTAGCGTTTGCCGTTGCCAACTTTGCTGCCATAGCTGTTGTTCCAGTTGGTAGCCCAGCGGTTGCCGCTGCCAGCGCTGGGCTAATGTTGCCTGCAAGGGATGGTATACGTATTCACAGAGTGTAATAAACGGCGTCGATTTGTTTAATCGGTCAAGCTGCTGGTTTAGACCAGGCTCCTTAAGCTCTGTGATGCTCGACAACAATTTGTTTTGCTCTACTAACCATTGTTCAGCAACCGGCGCAGCCGCAGCGGATGATTTACCGCTGGCAAGCAAAGTGGCCACTTTGCTGATCGCTACACCACGGTTTAGCCACGACAATATGTGTTGAATATCCTGAATATTGTCTTGGTTATACACACGATGGCCCTTAGCTGTTCTTTGTGGCTTAATTAAGCCATAACGTCGCTCCCATGCGCGCAAGGTGACCGAGGCCACCCCGGTTTGTTGGCTAACATCACCAATCGTATAAGTTTTTTCAGATAGCATTACGTAAACTCAAATCGTCTGGATAAGGTTGCAAATAAGCCTGTTTTGCAATGTAAGGATCGGGATGGTTATTAAAATGATGCTTCAGCAAAGTAATTGGAACAATTAGCGGCACTTGATTAGTTCGGTACTGTTCAATAAGGTTGCCTAGCTCTTGCTTTTCTTTTGCGGATAACACTTTTTTCAAATAGCCTTGTAAGTGCATTAACACATTTGTATGCGTTTTACGGGTGGCAAGAACGCTTAAGTTTTCCATTAACAAACTAAAATAACGTTCAGCCAAGTCATCAATATCGTGCTTGCCCGCATCGGCTAGTAGCCGCCCAAGCTCTACATAACGCGTAGGGGTCCGTGCCATTAAACAATATTTATAACGGGCGTGAAATTCAAGAATAGCGTGATGGCTCAACCCTTGTTTCTTTAGTTGTTGCCAGTTGTGATAGGCATAAACCCGCGTGATAAAGCTCTCCCTCAGCACTGCATCTTCTAATCGGCCAGACTCTTCAACGGGTAATAATGGCTTAGCCTGCATAACGGCTTTCGCATAAACCCCACGACCGGGTTCAGCCGCAGGATAACCACCTTCTTGATAGACTTTGACCCGAAACACCCCGCAACTGGGTGACTTTTGCATAAATACATAACCGCATAATTCATCTAGCTGTTGCGCTTTATGTTCACTGTATGTCTTCAGCTGGTCGGTGTAATCTAAGCTGTTATCGTGAACAGCCACCACTTTAGGTTCCTGTACGTCGCCAATAAGGCGGATGGGTTTTCTAGGAATAAACATGCCGCTGGCCACTTCAGGACATTCAGGTACAAACTCAAAATAGCGAGAGAGACTATCGGTACAAAGATGAGAGTGCTTATGACCGCCGTCAAAACGTACCTCATTACCCAGTAAGCAACTGCTAACTCCTACTTTTATTTTCATTGTTAATATCCCTTATAAACTGTAAACAAGAATAGCAGCTTATAAAAAGTTATACAAGAATGTTATTTTGTATAATTATATGCCATTATAAACCCATCAATTAATGGTCATTTCTATGAAACATGTTCTTATAACCGGTGGTACAGGCTTAATTGGCTCGGCTTTGTGTAAATTATTGCTAAGCCAGCAGCATCAGGTCACCGTGCTTAGTCGGCAGCCCGACATAGTGCCCGCTAAATGCGGCCAACATGTTAAAGGTGTTCCGTCGTTAAGCGATATCAGTGATGAGACACCGATTGATTGGGTTTTCAATTTGGCAGGCGAACCCATTGCCGATAAGCCATGGACAAAAAAACGCAAATCGGTGCTGGAAGTAAGCCGAATTGATTTAACGCAACAACTTGTTGACTGGATCGCCCAGCGCAAAAATGCCCCAGACTGTTTAATCAGTGGTTCGGCCGTCGGATGGTATGGAGATGGCAAAGGCACGGTGCTAACAGAGCATAGTGGTTTTGTGGATGAATACACCCATCAATTGTGTGATGCATGGGAGCAACAGGCACTGCGCGCAAAAGAGTTTGGTGTGCGTGTATGCACCATACGAACGGGTTTAATCTTAGCGCCAACGGGTGGCTTTTTACATAAAATGCTGTTGCCCTTCAAATTAGGCCTTGGGGGAAAACTCGGCTCTGGTCAACAATACATACCTTGGGTGCATATTAACGATATGGTACGCTTGCTGGCGTTCCTTGCTGATAACGAGCAAGCTCAAGGCCCATTTAATGCGTGCTCTGCTAACCCAGTGCGTAACGATGAATTTACCAAAACCTTAGCGCAGACCCTGCATCGTTATGCGTTTATTCCAATCCCTGTATGGCTACTTAAAGGGATATTAGGTGAAATGTCTGGCTTATTATTAACAGGGCAACGAGCCATTCCCGAGAAAGCTCAAGCGATGGGTTTTGACTTTGCTTATTCTGATTTACAAACAGCGTTAACAGATATTTTACAAACCAAACATTAACAGCGGACGACATAATGACAAACAAAGCAGTATTATTGGCCAACCTAGGATCACCAGACAATACAGATACAGCCTCAGTCCGGCGCTATTTAAATCAGTTTCTGATGGACCCCCACGTTATTCAGTTACCGTGGTTATTGCGCCGAATGATTGTTAGCCTGTTTGTATTGCCAACGCGGCCAAAAGCTTCTGCTGAAGCCTATAAAAGTGTATGGATGAATGAAGGTTCGCCGTTAGTTGTTTTATCTGAACGGCTTAAAAATGCATTGCAATCTCAATTAGAAATGCCTGTCGCAATGGCCATGCGCTATGGTAAGCCCAGCATTGAAACGGAATTATTAGCGCTCAGTCAACAAGCCGGTATAGAAGAAGTCCTGTATATCCCACTGTATCCGCATTTTACCGATAGCACCGTCACCACCTCTATTGAAGAAGCCGAACGCGTTATCAAAGAACACGATCTAAACATCAAGCTAAACGTGCTTGCACCGTTTTATGATCAGCCTGACTATATTAATGCTTTAGTACACAGCGCCAAACCCTATTTAGAGCAAGCCTACGATCACATCGTTTTTAGTTATCACGGCCTACCCGAATCGCATATTACAAAACGTGACCCAACGAACCAACATTGCCTGCAAAGCTCAGACTGTTGCCAGCGCCCAAGCGAAGCGCATAAAACCTGTTATCGCCACCAAGTTATGCGCACCACGCAATGTTTTGTAGAACAGGCGCAGATAGCGCCAGAAAAATACTCTGTTAGTTTTCAATCTCGGCTTGGTCGCGCTAAATGGTTAGCCCCTAATACAGAAGACCGCTTGCGCGAACTGGCCCAATCTGGCGTTAAAAAAGTACTGGTGATTTGCCCCGCTTTTGTCACAGACTGTTTAGAAACACTAGAAGAAATAGCCATTCGTGCAGACGAAGTGTTTAAGGAAGCTGGCGGCAGTGAATTATCTTTAATACCCTGCCTAAATGACCATAAGGCTTGGGTTAATACTTTGGCCTCGTGGTGCCAAGCCAATGAAAAATAAGACGCAACGTTTCGCCTGACGGATAAAGCCAAAGTTTCTGCATCACAACAACTTTTATAGCGACTAAAGCAGAAGAGGAGATATTGAATTAGGAGGCTATATCCAGCTTGAAAGGCAATGAAGCTTACCTTATTGAAGCATTTGCTAGCACTGTCATCTTTGCAATTATCTGACCATCTGGGCGTGAACAAAATTGCCTACAATGATCACTCTATTGCGTTTATTAAGGATGTAGGCACGGCTCTATCCGTGTTGAGCATATCTAATGATTTATAACCGATAAGATGATTGTTTTAAACAGATCGTGATAGTGATTTAGGCTAATGATATAAAAAAAGCCGCTATATTTTATAGCGGCTTTTTTATTAACGATTTCCTTTACAACGCAAGGACATACTAACTAATATCCTTACCCAGCATTCTTTTCAATGTGCCATCTTTATCGATAAAGTGATGCTTTAAAGCACCGGCAAGATGTAATAAAAATGCCGCAAACATAACCTTACCTGCAATTTCATGCACCTCATGAGAAGTACCCGCAAGCGGACCATTTATCGGAATCATCTTGCCTGCTTCATCAGGATTTGGCGTAGCCGCTAACAACTCTAAGCCAAAAATATGCAAGCCATAACCACCTAAACCGGACATTAACATACCTGAAATTGGCATCACAACCGTTGCAATAATCAACACCCAATGCACCACTCTAGATAATGATTGTTCCCATGTTTTATATTCACTAGCTGCTTCTGGCCAACCCTGCTTTAAACGCCAGATAACACGCATAAGAACAACAATAAATATAAGTATGCCAAATGATTTATGAATTGGGTAAAGTGCATACACTTTATAATCAGTCATATAGACACCCACCGTTACCAAAACAATCATGGTTAACCCTACAATCCAGTGCAAGGCAACTGATACACCCGACAACTTAGTTTTTGAATCTCTCATTTAAAACTCCCCTTCTTTTTAGATTACTTAAGCATTAGATGATATATCATATCCCACCTAATTCAAAAATTATTTGAAGCTTATGAGCAACTCGATTTTTCCCACTATTTACATCCCTCACGGTGGTGGCCCTTGTTTTTTTATGGACTGGACACGCGGCCCTGCAGATACTTGGGATACCATGAAAGCATGGTTACAAAACCTACATAAAATTCTTCCGAGCAAGCCAAAAGCGATTATTATTATTTCTGCTCATTGGGAAGAAGACGTTATTAAAATCAACTCGCAGCCTAATCCGTCGCTATATTTTGACTACTATGGCTTCCCACCACACACTTACGAGCTGACTTACCCTGCCCCAGGCTCCCCAGAGCTTGCTACGCAGATACAAACACTTTTAAATAATGCCAATATTGACTGCGCACTTGACCCCGATCACGGCTATGACCACGGCACCTTTGTACCTTTAAAGGTTATGTTCCCTGATGCTGATATTCCCGTTGTTCAAGTGTCCTTACAGCGTAACTTAGACCCGGCTTACCATGTTCAAGTTGGCGCTGCACTTCAGTCCTTAAGAGAACAAGATATTCTGATTCTCGGCAGTGGCATGAGTTTTCACAACATGGACACCTTAAGGCAAGGTCAAGATATCGGCAATCATGCTGCCACGTTTGATAATTGGTTAACGAACACCTGTGAATCTGAGCCCGGCGAACGAAACAAACTGCTTGGAAACTGGCTCAACGCACCTTCCGCCCGACAAGCACACCCAAGGGAAGAGCATCTACTGCCGTTAATGGTCGTTGCTGGGGCGGGTGGAAACAACCAAGGTAAAAACATATTCCAAGATAACGTTATGGGTGTTAACGTTTCAGCCTATCAATTTGCTTAGGTTTAACATTCACGCACGTTTGATACCGGTAAAACCCAAGCAAAGCACTATAGGTATTTAATTAGAACAATAAAAAAGGGGCGAATCATCACCCCTTTTTTATTATCGAACATGCCAAAATCACCAGGCCGTCCAACCCCCATCATGCGCGATGACTTGCCCTGTCATAAAGGAAGCTGCATCGCTTGCTAAATACACTAATAATCCCGCTAACTCCTCAGGGTCGCCTGTTCTATTTAGTGGCGTTAATTCATGTAGCTTTCCTATCATCGCAGCAATATCAGCTTCACTTAATGGCAAGGCTTCACGGCCTAGTTGCGTACCCAAATGCCAGCCCGGCGCTATCGCATTACAACGAATACCCTCTTTTCCATATTCCACAGCAATCTGTTTGGTTAATGTTGCAACTGCCCCCTTAGAAGCAGAGTAATTCGCAGCCACCGCAGACAAATCATTCGACACACCACCCAAACCAGCCACCGAAGAAATATTAACAATAGAACCTTTCTTTTGTGCCATCATTTGAGGAAGCACTGCTTTGGTACACAGGAAGACACCCCGAGTATTAACCGCGTTAACACGATCCCAATCCTCTACCGGCATATCATGTATTCGATCTGCTCGACTGGCAATACCTGCATTGTTGACTAAAACATCCAGCCGGCCATGTTCCTTAAGAGCCTTTGTACTCATTGCCTTAACTGAATCTACATCACTCACATCAACCGATACTGATGAAGCCTTGCCACCCAACAAGCGAACTTCTTCTGCCGTTTTCTCCGCCGATGCTAAGTCAATATCCGCAGATACAACTGTTGCTCCTGCCGCGCCTAATGCACGCGCAAATACATTACCTAAACCCGATCCTGAACCGGTAACAAGTGCGACTTGCCCATCTAAGCGAAATGAATCTAATGAGAATGTTGGATATTGGCTCATTGTGCTGTATATCCACCATCAATAGGGATAATGGCACCGGTAATAAACTTAGATTCTTCACTCGAAAGAAACGCCACTAAATTGGCAATCTCTTCTGGTTCTGCACCACGACCCAAAGGGGTCATCCCCGATGCTGCCTCAATAAATTCTGGGCCAATCCTCTTAACCATGGACGTTAATACAAGCCCTGGGCAAATTGCATTAGCCCGAATATTATGCGGCGCATACGTCACTGCCCATGAACGAGTTAACGAAATAACTGCCCCTTTGGAAGCACAGTAAGAATGCAGGCCGCCAGGCGTACCTATAAGCCCACCAATTGAAGAAGTTGTTGTAATCGAGCCGCCTTTGCCACCTGCAATCATGCTTTTAAGGGCATATTTAGCGGCCAAAAATACACCCCGTGTATTAATGGACTGTACTTTTTCCCAAGCATCAACGTCAAGCTCATCGGTATTACCATCACCGTCTTCAAAACCGGCATTATTAAACAAGATTGAAACCGAACCAAAAGCCGCTTCTGCAGAAGCAGTCATTTCTTTTACCAGAGTTTCATCTGACACATCACAATAATGTGCAATAGCACGCCCACCTTGTTGTTTAATTAATTCAAGCGTTTCGGCATTGCCTTCTCTATTAATATCCGCCAAACAAACACTGGCCCCTTCTGATGCTAAACGAAGTGCTGTCGCACGTCCCATTCCCGATGACGAACCTGTCACTATGGCATTATGCCCTTCCATTCGTGCTGTCATTATGACTCCTTAATTTAGTTATTTTTATGCTTAGAAAAACATATTTAAGTTTTTGTCGACGATCACCCGTGCAGGTAAAAATACCGTTCTTGCGACTAACTTCAGGCCATTGCCAGTATCATGCAGCAAGTCTTTGCGCGTACCAGTATGGCTAATATGGTCTTTATCGCGTCTTGCGCGCAATAAGGTAAATTTACTTCGTACATCGTAAACACTCGCCTCATCGGTACAAAATGATTCAATATTTGTGATCGTGCGAATATGATGAGTCGCTGGGTCGTTTAGCCAGACCATGCCCGTATCTTCTCGAGCTGCTCGCTGCTTTAATTTTTCAAAACTTTCATCATAGATCATTGTTTCGCAAATGGAGCTTTTACCAGGTCTGTTGCGTCGATAGGTATTCATCGGTATCGGCATTTTATAAGCAATGTTTTCATCCAACATGGCCAACCAATCATCGTAACGTTCTTCATCCAAAGCACGTGCTTCAGCTGCTAAAAACCGCTCAATTCGATAAGCTACTTCCATATCCGTGTCTTTGCCTACGGGTGCTATTTTTTGTTTTCTAGCCATTGGCAGACTCCTTCTGTACTGGTGCCTTTGGCAAAATATCATTGGCTGATTCAGCCAACATAGTCCGTTGCCACTGGGTATAAAATTCTCGCTGGCAAAGTTCATTAACAATACCGGGGGAAGCCTCTCCAGGCCCTTCCCAATCCATTGTTCGCCCTTGAGCCATACCGAGCCAGCCTTTCATTTGCCTTGTTGCATAGCCATTGGGTGAATGTGTAATCGCTTCGGTAAAATCACCATCATCACCTTCTAAAATACCCGCTGAGCCGAATGTTTGACCGACATGTTTAACGATAATATCCTTTACCTCATCCGGTGTGTTCTTATCGGCCATGGAATAGGTTGCTACTTCAAAAGCACCTGGGCCTTTCGGATGAATAACTCGGAGTAGGTTTAGACCCTGGATAATTTGCAAGTTAGGAAAAACCCCCATATGCGTTTCTGAGCCTAATAGTTGCTTGCCACGCACTTCACCTAAACGCTCGACAACACTCGGCCTCACTTGCTCAAGATACTCTATACACGGCCCAGGGTTATCGTATAGCGCATAACCGGATTGCCCATCAAGCGTGGATAAAATAGTGTGCGGTGGTATTGCAACTTGCATTTGTCCTGAATCATCAAAGCCGGTGTTATCTTTACCGATGCCGAGCACCGTTTCCCCACGCCCTTGGCCAATGGTACCCACTACTCGCATGGCACCTGCATGCGCCCAAGCCACGTGATAACCATCACCAATTGCATTTTCTACAGGTAATTTCCAGTTCCCTGGTATTTCTACTCTAAACGGCGTACCGATAAGCTCCATCCCTTCTGGTGAAGCATCTAGTACAACGTCAAGGTAATAAGCCATATCCCCTAAATATTCAACAAGGTCAGGGCCCTCTTCTGCAAAGGTACCAAAGATCATACCCTTATAATTTTGCACACGAGCCACCGGCACCAGGCCCAGCTTACTGCGATCTAAATTGTCATAGATAGATTCTTCTAACGGAACAGCAGCAAGCTCACCCATATTGTCATACGCCCAACCATGATATGAGCAAGTAAAGGCTTTTGTTTTACCCCATTCAGCCTGACACACTTTGTTACCTCGATGGCTACAAGCATTCAGGAAGGCTCTTACCTCACCATCTTCACCACGTACGACAATAACATCGTCTTCGCCCATGTAGGTCCGTAAAAAGTCACCTGCTTCAGGGATTTGGCTATCGTGCCCCAAAAAAAGCCAGCAACGATTAAATATCTGCTTAAGCTCTTCTTGATAGATCTCTGGTTCCCAAAAAATACTGCGTGATTGCAGCGCCGCTTCATTATCTATTAATTTATTATAATCAAACTTACTCATCTCTCATCCTCCATGAACGCTATACCCCGGCTAAGCGCTCGAATTGACCATTAACCAATTTGTTCTTTACCAGCCTCCATATCAGACATCACCGCTGCTGCCGCTTGCCAAGATGGTTTTTCACGCAAACGAGCCAACCAAGCTAAAATGTTCGGGTAAGCCGTTAAATCAAGACCGAGAAGAAATGATAGCGAGGTAATCGCGCCAATTGCGATATCGGCAATGGAGTAGTCACCACAGATATAGTCTTGCCCTGCTAATTGCTTATTTAAAATACCTAATGTGCCTAAAAAGGCCTCTTTAGTGCTGGCAACGGTTGCTTCATCCGGCTCAGGCGCGGTCATCGCGAAAAAGAAATTGAGTAATGCGGGCGCAAAGGACGCCCCTTCCCACGCTACCCATTGTTGAACTTTGGCACGTGCTTTTAAGTCTATTGGCAATAAGCCAGATGATGGGTTTGCATCTGCAAGATACTGAAGAATAGCGCCTGATTCCCAAAGAATAAAACCATTATCGTCAATGGTTGGGGTAACACCATTTGGGTTTATTTGCCGGTAAGGTGCGTCGGCAGGCCGACAGTCTTCCAACCTATCTAGTGCGCTTACTTCGTAAGCCACACCCATTTCTTCTAACGCAATAACAGCCTTGCAACCATTACGAGAACCACCAAACGGGTCCCCTTCTGCTTGTATATGATAGAGCTTAATCATGTTCCTTCCTTATGTGATTATTAAATGAGTTAGATAGCCGTTAGGCCACCATCGATACAAAAGTTTTGCCCCGTCGCGAAGCGAGACTCTTCTGAAGCCAAATACAGTGCGCAATAGGCAATATCTTCAGGCTGCCCTAACACATCCATCAGCTGCAGTTTCATAATGTCATCAACCATTTTCTTTAAAACATCTTTATCTGGGAAAACAGCAAATGCGGGCGTTTCAATTAACCCCGGGGAAATACTATTAACGCGTATTTTGGCGTCGGCAAATTCTGCGGCTAATGTTCGCGTCATCGCAATCACTCCACCTTTTGTCATGGAGTGTGCAAACTGATGGATATGACCCGCAAAGGTTGACCCGATAACACCTGCAGCAGATGCTGTGTTAACAATTGAGCCACCCCCTCGACGTTTCATAATTGGAAATGCATGCTTAATAGCGTAATAAACCAAATCCAGCTCATTACGAACTAGCCAGTGCCAGTCTTCGGTTGAGAATTCATCAATCTTGCCATAGCGTACCGCTGATGCATTGTTATATAAAATATCAAAGTCACCATAGGTTTCTACTGCAAAATCGATCCAGCTTTTTACTTGGTCTTCATCGCCCAAATCAACAACACGGCTGACCATTTCACCACCTGCATCAACAACTCGGCGAACCGTTTCTTCATGCTCGCCTTCTTTTACGTCACAACCAACAATTTTTGCACCCTGTGCAGCAAACATTTCTGCCGCTGCACGACCCTGACCACCTGCTGTGCCTGTGATTAAAGCAACCTTTCCCGCTAGACGACCGCTCATAATATAACCCTGTCGCTAAAACCTGTTTTTTTAACCATCCTGAGCGTATCGATGCCTGTGTTTAAAATCGGTGCTTTCCATTTATATACCGCATTATCAACCTCACACATAGCAAGAGCCGCTCTTGATAATTTAAGGTCCTCTTCTGATAACTCAGACAATTTAAATTGGTTTAAGTATTCAATAATTGCTGGCAACTTTGGCAACATCGCATAATGGAAAGAGTTGATCTCATCCATTGTGCTATTCATTCGCTTTACCAACCTATCTTCAGTGGTTGGAAGAGCCCAAAGCTTAATCTCAACCTCAATATCACCAACATCTGGACGTGCTGTAACTTCGCTCATATCTATTCTCCTGTTCCTTTCATTGCGCTCATAAGACGATGGTAGTAAGCACGAATAGGGACCTCCTGCCTATTGATATAGACCTCTTTAATGATGCCGGCATTAAAGTTCATCTGAATCCCTTCAGCTGTGTACAAGTCTTCGGTTAACACATCCCTAATCTGAATCCGACCTTGTTCAGAGTTAAACAATTGACCAAAGTCTTCTATTTCACCAGTATGGAAAAAATCCACTTCCCAAAGACACTCACCGGGCGAAATAGGAAGCGTTCTTTGAACTAGAATTTGGCCTTTTTGGATAAATAAAACGACATTAGGAAATAACAAATAAGCATCGAAGATCCACAACGGGTGATCTTCATTTAAAACACCAGCGCCATCATCTGCACTAAACTCATTTTCAGACTTTGTGTACAAAGAAGTGGCACCGTGCTTGGCTGACAATAGAGCAACGTCTGTTTGTATGCCGGTCATTTCCTCCGGCCGATACGCGCAAACCCTTGCTGGCACACCAATGCTGTCAGGGTAGACATCGGCTGGCGCATAAGTACCCGGAATAGCACCCGCAATGGTATTACGGTGTGTTTGATCAACATGGTAGCCTTCGATTTGCGCATCGACTAACAATTTCCAGTTGGCGTTAAATGTAGAGCGCCAACCATAGCTCCACGTCCAATCTTTATTCCCTAGGTATTTATCAAAAGACTCATTAAGTGGCTGCAGGTATTCTTTTAACGGTACGCTCGGCTTAGGGTCAAGATTAATAAAAACAAACCCACCCCACACATCAACAGACACTGGCTTAAGACCCAGTTTGCTTATATCAAAGTCACCAAAAAGCTCTTCGCCCGGTACATCTGCTAACTGCCCTTCTGCGTCAAAGACCCAACCATGAAAACCACACGTCATAAATTTTGCTTTACCGCATGGTTCAGTTAAAACATGTGCCCCTCGGTGCGTACACGCATTATAAAAAGCGTTCACTTCGCCATGTTTATCTCGAATGATGATGATGGATGTTTCTAATGCGTCTATAAAATAAGTAATAAAGTCGCCATGCTCGGCAACGTCACTTTCTCTACCTGCCATCAACCATGTTTTCTTAAATATCTGCTCTTTTTCCTGCTCAAAAAAGGCCTGCGATGAATAGTGGTCGGACGGAATAGCTTCCGTGCCTAGTTCATGTGAGCCCAGTGGCGGTATCGCCATAACACTTGCATTTCCCATTCTCTTTCTCCGAAGTTTCTCCGACCTATGAAGGTGGAGTTGATGTTTACCTGCAATATTCTAACGAACGTTCATTAGTAAATCATACTGCTTCATGACTGTCTATGAATATTTTGAATGCAAGCCTATATGTTCATTAAAGCCCTTTTTACCCATAACACCATGCTACTTATAAGATTTTTTACCCCCCTCACATAAATACCCACTATAAATATCGCTACAAATTAGCTTTGCCTAATATGAAAGAATTCACAGCTTGGTTAATGGATGTTAGGGTAAGTACCGAGTCAATAATTTACGAGAACACCATGAGCAAACTACTTTATATTCAAGCATCACCACGCGGTGAACGCTCAAGTTCTACTGATGTTGCGAACTCATACATTCGTGCATTCAAATCGGTTTCGGCAGACAACACCGTTACCACATTAAATATTTGGGATATGGACCTGCCTGAATTTGATGGTGAGCGACTGAATGCTAAATACAATTTCTTGCATGGCCAAAACCCTAGTGAGGCTGAAACCACTGCATGGCAACAGATCGTTGCGCTTATTGAGCAGTTTAAAGACGCTGATTGCTACTTACTTAGCGTTCCTATGTGGAATTTTTCCATCCCTTATAAGTTAAAACACTATATTGATATCATCACTCAACCTGGCCTGACTTTTAGCGTTAACCCCGAGACCGGCTTCTTTGGTTTAGTAACCGGAAAGCCGGTTACCACTATCTATTCACGTGGCGGTGAATACAGTACCCCTGAAGCGAAAGGCATGGACTTTCAAAAAACTTATCTAGAAATGGCTTTAGGCTTTATTGGCTTTAGGGAACTGAATAGTGTGCTGATAGAACCCACATTGGCCGACCCAGACTCTGTGAATAATGCCATTGCGATAGCGAAGGAAAAAGCAACAACACTCGGAGAAAACACATAATGGATTTACAAATTAACGATAAAAAAGCCCTCGTTTCAGGTTCTAGCCAGGGCATTGGTTTTGCTATTGCCAAAACGCTCGCAGCAGAAGGCGCACAGGTTATCATTAACGGCAGAGATGAAACCAAACTGATCGCGGCTAAAGAAAAGATTCTATTTGAATATCCACAAGCACAAGTTGAATACATTAGTGCTGACCTTTCAACCGCTAAAGGCTGTGATCAACTCACCTCCGAGCATCCTCACATAGATATTTTAGTCAACGCCTTAGGTATTTTTGAACCGAAAGACTTTATGGATATTCCTGATGAAGACTGGGAACGTTTTTTTAACGTTAATGTACTTAGCGGTGTCAGACTGTCACGTGCATATTTACCCTATATGCGAGAAAAAGACTGGGGCCGGATTATCTTTATTAGTAGCGAAAGCGCCATACAAATTCCGCAAGAAATGATTCATTACGGCACCACCAAAACAGCCCAGCTGGCTGTTTCACGCGGCATAGCAGAAACTTGTGCTGGTACTGGCATTACTGTTAATGCCGTGTTACCTGGTCCTACACGCTCGGAAGGTGTCGTTGAATTTGTCGATCAGGTCAGTGGTGGCCAAGATTTTGAAGCATTCGAAAAAGAGTTTTTCCAATCTATGCGCCCTTCATCACTGATCAAACGCTTTGCTGATACACAAGAGGTCGCCAACATGGTCACCTATTTATGCAGCCCCTTAGCCTCTGCCACTACCGGTGCTGCGATTAGGGTCGATGGTGGTGTCGTTAAAGCATGCGTTTAGTACGCAATCTTTCAGCCTGAAACTAACCGGCTTAAAGACAGCCTTACACCACCTACAACAGGAATTAACAGTTTTTACTGGGTTTACTTAAAGCACCTTTAATATTTAAAAAGGTTTTTTTATTTGTTCTGATTTAGATCAATGACACTTTTTTCTACCGAACTATACTTTGTTCGCAGACTTATTTTTTAAAATAGATTGGAGATATAATGATACGTAAAAAAAGTTTAGTTAGTTTATTAGCCGCGCTGGCAGTAACAGCAACCGTTACACCTGCGCTAGCCTATGAAGCAGGAGACCTTATTGTTCGAGGTCGTGTCATTAGCGTTGACCCTCAAGATGATAGCAGCGCTATCAGCATTGATGGTACTTCATTTGGTAGTAGCGCAACGGTTGAGTCTGATATTATGCCAGAGCTTGATTTCACTTATATGCTTGACCCTCATTGGGGCTTAGAATTAATTTTAGCTTACACTGAGCACGAAGTAGATACTAAGTTATTGGGGCTTGGCAATATTGCTGAAACCAAAGTATTACCCCCTACGTTAACGTTGCAATACCATTTTGCGCCCACATCAAATATACGCCCTTACGTAGGTGCTGGTATTAACTACACGTATTTCTTCGACTCTGAAGTAAAAGGTGGCTTAGATGCACCAGGCGCAGACCTTGACATTGATGATTCTTGGGGCCTAGCAGCACAAGCGGGTGTGGATATTGATCTAGACGATACTTGGTTTGTTAACTTTGATGTTAAATACATTGATATTGAGGCAGACGCACATATAACCAATGGTTCTAGTATCAAGGTAGATATTGATGTTGACCCTATTGTTTGGGGTATTGGTATTGGCCGCGTATTCTAAGCTTTTTAGCAGTTTAAAAGGCTACCCCTAGATGGGTGGCCTTTTCTTTGACCTAAACTTTCTCTGCCTAACACAACTTAAGCACCACCTCTAGGCGTACCCACACTCAGCACTAAAGGCACCTAAGGGACCTATAAAAGAAAGACTGCCTATAAAAAAACAGTCAAGATGTATAACAGTAGAAAAGATATGCTCTAAAAGAGCTAGGCTATAAACCTGCTATGTCATTTTTGCGATGTAAAAACAGCTAATTTATTCTTCAAGAGTACCTTGGCAATGCACTTTACTGAGAGTGTTGATAACAAATTAAAAACCTATGAATCAGCTGGCTTAGCAACAAGCAACATTAACAAAAGGATAAAGACAGCCATAGCGCTAAAAAAAACCATCAATACTTCGGCCATCGTTACGCCAAAGGCAATTTCAGGCGTATAGCCACAGGTAGTATGCACCTTAAAGAGAAACGGTAGCCATTCATCTAACGCCAACCATGCAGGCAAGCCTAAGTCCAAACCACAGCTACCAAAAATAAAGCCCCTTTCCGTGCCCAAGAGCATCCAAGAACGCTCAATTGAAACGCCACATATTGCCAATAAAGCAAACAAATTAACAAGTCGTAAGGGCATATAGGCCCTTTGCCATAAGCCAACTCCAGCAAAAAACGCAAACACAGCTAACAATATTCTAACTTGAATACACACCACGCAAGGCGGGTAGCCCAAAACGTATTGATAAACTAATGCGACAGACTCCAAGATCAGGCTAAGCAAAATCAACATTAGCCAAACTGGTTTCTTACTTGGCAATATTAGTGTGTATATTTTCATCATTATCATATCTCAATTTTTATATTCACGACTGACCGTGCAGTTTAACGAATGCTCAATAAGCTAACTCAGTAAAGCATCTAAAATAATGCTCGTGGATATAACAATACATCGTTAACATTGTTTATTCTTAGTCTAACAAAAAACAGCCTATTTTTTTATGGGCACTACACACCTGCCTATTTAAAACAGACAAAACTCAACATAATATTCAGCAATACTGATGCAGATCAGAAACTCCATCAATCAGATAACTTACAATTCAAGTAGTTAAATAATTTTTTCTAAAAGGATGATATTACTATGGAATTATGGTCAGAATTATTAAGTAGCTGGGGCGGCATCGCATCATTAGCAGGTATTATTTTTATGATTGGTATGGCGATTTTTATTCCTTGGTTTGTTTTAAGAAAAGGTCCTGAATCTAAATAAACCCAAAGCCACCTAACGTAATAGCGCTCTACGGCTTTAAATAACGACTTTACGCCAGTATAAATCGGCTATATAAACTCGCCTCATCTAGTTTCAAGGCGTTTGCTATCCATGACTATCACCGTGCTAATAAACTACTTTTAAAGCTTAAAGCAAATAATAATGTGGCGATTAAATAATCGCCGTGTTGCCGTCATTAAACCGTCATAAAATTCCGATACCTTAACCCTTAAGTGTAATACTGGCTTTCAAGGGTTGTTCGAATGAATAGAGTAATTACGTCAGATAGCAGTAAAACTCGACAAAAACCAAGGTCGATGATTTTGGTCGCCAATACGCCCTCATCATTTCATCACAATGTGACAGCCCTACTACCCACCTTAGCGCAAATAACTAGCCACCTTAACCCCGACCTCATGCTTAATGAGCATCCGCATGAACCCAAGTAATAGTTATTCAGACGTAAGCAACAATGCCCCTACGTTTTCAATAAAAATTTACCCTGTTCTACTAATAACCACTCGCTTTACCACACCCCCCTAAATGATCTGGAGATAACTTTATGAGTGCCCGTCGTAAAAAGGAAAAGTTCTATGTAGTTGATAACCGCCCGGAAATACTGGCCAAAAACTTCACGCAGAAAGAGTATATTCGAGCTATTTTTGAAAATGATATGGTTTGCGTGATGGGCCCAGCCGGTACGGGTAAAACATACATAGCAGCTACGCTGGCTTCGCGTATGTATTTTGATGGTGAAATTAACAAAATTGTCTTAACCCGGCCTAATGTATCGGCATCAGAATCACTGGGCTTTTTCCCCGGCACACTGACTGAAAAAATGGCGCCGTGGGTGGCCCCATTTACCGATGTTATTCGGCAGCAATTAGGCGAGGGGACCTATGACACCATGCTTAAAAACGGCAACTTAGAAATAGCCCCTTTTGAAACCATGCGCGGGCGATCGTTTAATGATGCTTTTGTTATTTTAGATGAAGCACAAAACACCAGCCCTAAAGAAATGGAAATGTTTGTCACCCGTGTTGGTGACAATTCACGAGTCATCATCAATGGCGATATTATGCAGTCTGACATCATGGGCTCCAATGGCTTACACAAGATTCTACAACTGATCAATAAATTAAATCTACCGATCCCTATTATAGAGTTTCAAGTTGAAGATATTGTTCGCTCACCACTATGCAAAATGTGGATAGAAGCCTTTATGGAGGACACCCAGTACAACTAAAACTGTGATACTTGCCGATAAATAGCTGATGCTTGCTTGGTCATCGAATCAAAGGTCAGCTTTTATCGGCTCTTTCATAAACATCGGTCATTTCTCTGCCTGAGTCCAATATTAACCCCAAACTCTTTGATTTTTTTGATGAATTAACGTTGAAGCCAATGCCTTGCTCACAATTAAACTACTCGGCAAAGCGGCTGTGCTTGATTTTATTTAAGGAACTGTGAGTTATAAATGAGCTTATATTCGGTGCAACGATTCTCTCCAAACCTAGGCATCATTACCAAATAAATCCCTTGTATACACTTTGAACAGCACATCGTGCAAATCATTTGATAATCGATTTGCCACAATAATATCCGCTTGGCTTTTAAAAGAATCTAGATTGCTTATGACCGGCGAATTAAAAAAACGCGTCACATCCAGCACCGGCTCATAAACAATCACCTCAATACCTTTGGCTTTAATACGCTTCATAATACCCTGCACGGCTGAAGAACGAACGTTATCCGAGCCTTGCTTCATAATAAGCCTATAGATACCCACCACCTTTGGCTTGGTTTTTATAATTTGCTCAGCAATAAAGTCCTTCCGCGTATTGTTGGCATCAACAATGGCCTGAATTAAATTGTTCGGTACTTGTTGATAGTTCGATAATAATTGCTTGGTATCTTTAGGTAAGCAATAGCCGCCATAACCGAATGACGGATTGTTGTAATGCTTACCAATCCTTGGGTCTAGGCCTACGCCCTCAATCACCTGTCGTGTATCTAATTGATGTAACTCACAATAACTATCAAGTTCATTAAAGTAAGCAACCCGCATTGCAAGATACGTGTTTGAAAACAGCTTGACCCCTTCGGCCTCAGTTGAGTGTGTATATAATACCGGTATTTCTTCGGCTGGCAGTTTTGCACCATCCACCAACAGCTTAGCAAACACCGTTGCTCGCTCGGACTTTTCACCAACGATAATACGAGAAGGGTAGAGGTTGTCATGCAGCGCTTTTCCTTCGCGTAAAAACTCAGGCGAAAACAGTATGCTTTGTGTACCGTACTGTTCTCTTATTTTATAGGTATAGCCAACTGGAATCGTTGACTTAATAACCATCACGGCACTAGGGTTAATGCTCAAAACATCTTCAACAACCGCTTCTATAGAAGACGTATCAAAAGCATTG
>Ga0209345_10001106_pt1 | contig 33310 bp, 32 predicted proteins | sample Cruoilmetagenom7_FD_187294 | JGI IMG/M metagenome (GOLD analysis project Ga0209345, IMG submission 187294) | Oil polluted marine microbial communities from Coal Oil Point, Santa Barbara, California, USA - Sample 7 (SPAdes) (version 2) | ecosystem: Environmental > Aquatic > Marine > Oil seeps ...
TTTCCTTGAAACCATTGAAAACCAAACCTCGCATAAGCCAGGGGCAGTCAAGGGCGCGCAGCGCCGCGAAGCGGCTTGCCCTTGACGGCGCCTGGCGTTGCGGGATGATGGAAGAATGGTCAGAAAGCAACAAGCTTGAGTTTGAGGATAGGACTGCAAATGCCATTGAAGGCCCACACGTTGAATGATGAGATTTGCGGGCATTCGCATGATGCTGCGCACGCAATGGAATTGCCACCAAATTCCAGAATACTATTTTGCAATGGTCAAGTTGGAGCACGGTTGAATGGCGTGGTGCCGGATGACCCGTCCGAGCAGATCTGCGTGATCTTCGAGCGTATCGAAAAAATTCTAAGCGCCGCTTCAATGACGTTTCACGATGTAGTGAGACTAATAGTCTATGTCACCGATAAATCCATCTTCGAATCTTTCTTCAAATTGCGTAAGGCAACTATGGGCGATCACAATCCCCCAGCTATCCTTCTTATGGTCAGAGATTTTCCGAGAGCGGGCGTTATGGTTGAAATCGAAACGATTGCGGCAAAATCTGTTTGATAGACTTCATTCCCTTGACAGGCTCAATTAGAGAAGCCGTCCGTCGCATGGCCGAAAAATCCGGTGCGCTGCGGATTGCGCACAAGTCGTTCACCCGGCAGCGATAGTGAGATATGTCAATCGTCACCCCGGATAATTTCTGCTTGCCGCCTAGGACTGACAACTCCGTAAGAGGTGAACGTGGTCAGGACGTGTTCATGACCAAGGTTCTGCGAGAATGCCTTGAAGGCTTCTGGGCTCTTGTATTTTCGCGAGCCCCACTGCTCCAGCGTCTTGCGCAACGTATGCGGGCCAAAGCGCAGAAATCCTACATTCTCGAAGGCATCGCCGACGATGCGTCGAATGGGGGCGGTAGTGGACCAGGGTGAGCGGCTCAAGCCTGTCACTTGAAAGCCTTGACCTTTGACAGCGGCGACAGCGGTTTGCGGAAAAACCGCATCGGTCGGGCTCAGCAGTGCAACATCTCTTAAATGCATAGTCCAATCATCAAAACAGTGGCGCACATCGTCGGCCACGGGACACAAAACGGTAAGGAAACTTTTCGACGCCTTCGTGTTCATATCGCGGGCGTCCTGATAGATTTGGCCCTCGATGATGTCCACGTTGCGCATTTTTAGCGAACCCAGCGCGGCCCCTCTCATACCCGTCATCAACAAAAGCGCGAACAGCGCTTTATTCCGCCGATCTGTAATGGCGACGTCCGGAATGTTTCGAAATGCGTGAAGCGCCTGCTGCATTGAAGGGAACGGTTTCTCCCATGACGCATGAGCAACGGCTTCGTCCTTTGCGGTCAGATTGAAGTATTCCGCATCTGCAGGATTAATCTTGGACCGATATCCAGGCCTAAAGGCGAGCCACTTGAAGAAGGCCTTCACCAGACGGAGTGTCGCACTGCGTGTTGCAACGCTCAGCGGTTCTCCCGTGATGGGATTGCGTAAACGTTCGAGGTTGCGCTTAAATGCTTTAGCCTGCTCAATATGGAAATTCTTGAACGGCTTGAACCCGGTTGATTCTTCAAACCGAATGAGCGCTGCGGCGATCTTGTCTACGCTGGCCTCACTCTTGCCGTCGGCATGGCGTAGGTAATCGATGTAGTCACGTTTCACGCGCTCATTCTCGGCATTAAACTTACGCATCTGCATCTTCCTTCAACAAGTGAGTGTTTGAGGCTCGTTCAATGGGCTCGTTTAGGGTCGGCACTGCACTCGGAAAGGCGATGTCCAAATCCGGTGCAATCAGATGCAAGTTGTCGCGTCGAACGTATCGGGCGCATATCCCATCACAAGCTCGGCAAATGCCTTCCAGCCGTCCATGCTTGTCCGTTCTTGGGATGTAGTCGGCAAGTTCGCCATCCGGAACGACCGCAGCCTTGCACCTAATACAGAAGAGCTGATTAAGATCGAGCGACCGCTTGCGTTCACCGCGCTTTCGATCAAGAAAGGTGATCACATCGCTGCCCAAGATCAGAAATGGCACCTGATCGCGTATCGAGCGTAGGCCCGTATTCATCCAAGTGCGGACGGTCTGAATGTGGACCTTTAACAAATCTGCCAGTTCCTCGGCAGTGTAGTTGTGGTTCTTCTTGACCGAACGCGTACTGTAGCGTTTGGCCATTATTCGATATCAATCCCCTCAAAGAGTGCGCGAACATCCTCGGCCTTCCAGACTGTGGTGCGCGGGCCGAGTTTGACGGGCTGGGGAAAGCGGCCGTCTTTCACACCTTGCCACCATGTTGATTTTGAAACTGGTATTGGCCCGGCGGGCGCAAGGATCTGTTGCAGGCGGACAAGTCCAGTGCGAGGAAAATCAGGGAAATGCTGCATTGTGCGACTCCGTTTGTTTAGGTCGCACGAAGATTGTTTGGAAACGGCTCAATGAATAGATGGGCAGGTTGCAATTTACTTGGTTAGATCTGCGCTGGGCGCTGCCTCAAGTTCGGGTAGAACCGGCCCGCTATCATGAAAACCTGTTTGGGATGAACAGAGCCACTGCCGCTAAAAAGGAGTTTCATCAATAAAACCAATTGGTTCAGGTTCGGTATAACTTAGAGGCGCAATCCGCAATGCCGGCTGCTTCGGGATGTCGGCGAGGCCGTTTGGTGCTTCGGTTGGCGTAGATGGCGCGCCGCCTTGTGGTCGCCAATTACTAATTCGCGCGATTGCTTCGATTGCCGACTCGTTGGCGGTGCCATCTTCCTCAGATGTGAGACCAAAATCGGCAGCGTTTTCTCTTAGCCACTTCTCCAAAGCCTTCTTGGGGCTCTTTCCCGCCAGCATTGTGGTTTCGTCCAAGGCTTCCCATGACCGTACAGCGGCTGCCAATTTGGGCGCGTATCTTAGGTGATCTGGATCAAGATAGTCCGCAGGTCTGGCCTCATTCGGGAAGAAGAAACCATCACGGACGCCTTTTTCCGCAAGAAAGGCTTTGAGCTCGTCAACGCGAACGTATGATTCGTTCAAATCTAGATATCTGCCTTCGTCATAGCCTTCTTCGCTATAACCCAGCTCTCCAAAGCTTTCTCGGTCGCCGAGCGCCGCTACCAAAGCAGTTTTGATGGCTAGGAAATGAGGTATAGTCGTTTCCATATCAGAGATATGCATCCGATGAACCTTCATTGGGTCATGGCCCGCAATCAATATCGATGCTTGGATTATCGATAGCTTGTCACAAAGTTTCCATGCGTCCGAAATCTCATTCATATTTCGACACTCCCATGGCTATTAGACGGTCCGCCTACCAATCAGCCAATCCCGCGCGCCCAGCCGGTAATTTGACTTGATCGAATGCTATGCACTGCGATAGTTCAGAGGTCACAAAATGGTGCAAACTAAGGTGTGACTAGCGGCACGCACACCAAATCGCCCTCACTAAAGCCCACAGCACCCTTGAAAAATGCGGGTATCCAAGCGGGTACCAAACCAAGATAGATCAGCGAGGACGGTAGTTTTTCGTTACAATACAAAGCAGTGGAACATAGAATGCTACTCCTTATCGATAACTACGACAGCTTTACCTACAATCTCGTCCACTACCTGGGCGAGCTCGGTGCCGCTTGCGAGGTCATCCGCAACGATAGGATTACCACCCAGCAAGCGCTGCAAAAGAAACCCAAGGCCATCGTCCTGTCACCTGGTCCGTGCACGCCAACCGAAGCTGGCATCTGCCTCGAACTCGTCAAAACGGCCGCCGGCAACGTACCAATACTTGGAGTCTGTCTCGGCCATCAGGCTATCGCCCAGGCTTATGGCGGGCGCATTATCCAGGCCAAACTTCCAATGCACGGTAAACGCTCGCAGATCCGCCATGAAAACCGGGGGCTTTTCAAATGCCTGCCCGCGCAGATTGCCGTCACCCGCTACCACTCCCTGACTGTCGAACCAGAGAGCCTGCCTGCTGACCTGGAAGTTACCGCCCGCACAGATGACGGCATAATCATGGGCTTGCAACACAAGACCCATCCCGTCCACGGCGTCCAATTCCACCCTGAAAGCATCGCCTCCGAATACGGCCATGCTCTCCTTGAAAACTTCCTGAAACTTGCCGGTTTCAAAACCAATAAACAGCCCACCCTAGTAAAATAAACAAAACAGCATTGAGCTAAATCATGCCGGATACCCAGCTGAAGTCTCTCATCCAGAAAGTAGCGACTGGCACCTCTTTGGAGCGCGCCGAAATCCAGACAGCGCTTGAGATAATCATGTCGGGCACAGCCACCCCAGCCCAGATGGGCGCCTTCCTGATGGGCATGCGGGTGCGTGGCGAAACCATCAACGAAATTACCGGTGCCGCCCAATGGATGCGCTCAAAAATGACCACGGTCGAAGCGCCGAGCGCCGCTATCGATATAGTTGGCACGGGGGGTGATAGCCACGGCACTTACAACGTCTCAACCTGCTCAGCAATTGTCGCAGCGGGCGCCGGTATAAAAGTTGCCAAACACGGCAACCGTTCGGTGTCCTCAAAATCAGGCGCCTCCGATGTTCTTGCAGCCCTTGGTGTCAAGCTCGATATCACGCCAGCAGCCGTTTCTGGCTGCATCGAAACTTCAGGCGTCGGGTTCATGTGGGCCCCAATGCATCATGCGGTCATGAAGCAGTGGGCGCCTATCCGGGCCGAACTTGGCATCCGTACGATTTTCAATGTGCTTGGCCCGATCTGCAATCCGGCGAACGTCACCCGTCAGATCACCGGCGTCTACAGTGCGGAGCTGGTCGAACCGATCGCGCACGCGCTAAAGAACCTAGGCTCCGACCATGTCTGGGTTGTGCATGGTCGCGATGGCATGGACGAACTCACAACCACTGCCTCAACCCATGTTGCCGAACTTAAGAATGGTGTGGTCACCACGTTCGATATCACTCCTGCAGACGCCGGTTTGCCAAACGCCAGCCTTAGTGATCTCCAGGGAGGCGATGCCACTGAAAACGCAGAAGCGATCAAAGCCCTACTGGATGGTGAAAAAGGCCCATTCCGCGATATTGTAATTTTGAATACCGCAGCGGCTCTAATCGTGGCAGGCCAATCATCAAGCCTGGCAGATGGTGCCGTCATCGCCGCCCAGGCTATTGATAGCGGTGCCGCCAAGGCAGCCCTCAAAGCCCTCATCGCCACCAGCAATCAATGATCACGATCACCCACAAACCCTTATACTGAAACAGAAAACGTCCACACAAGTAGGTCGGAGCAACCCAACCACCGGCATTCAATACCCGCGCGGCCCTTCCATGAGTTCAAGGTAGCGTTTTTCAGCCACCTTCAGTAAGGCCCGCGCCTTGCCCCCAATCCACAACATCAAAGGCAACGAGACAATTGCAATGGCCCAGCACAGGGCCGCAATCGTCGTTTGCCCGGTTGTCGCGCAAATAGCCCCGAGCAAACCCGGCCAGACTAGAAATTGCGAAAAGACGACGGCCCATCCATCGTAAGTCTCATATTTCTCGCGCTCTTCCGCAGTCAGTCGATCACGAAGAAAATCCTGCACACCAGATACCTCTTGCAAACATACTCTCAGCCTACTTTTACACGCGCCGTCATTTTCGACAAAATTGACAGCCCAGCCCGTCCATCCCGGCTACATCGCCCGCCGCTGTGCCAGTGTAGCCCGCCGCCGTGGCCGCCCTTTTTTGAGAACAACAACCACTTCCACATGGCTTGAAAACATAAACTGATCGATTGGCGTCACTTCTGAAATCTCATAACCACCATCCAACAGAATCCGCAGATCGCGCGCCAGCGTTACAGGATTACACGAAACCGCGACGACCTTCGGCACTGTTGATTTTCCCAGCATCAAGGCCTGCGCCGCAGCCCCCGCCCGTGGCGGATCGAATACCGCACAGTCAAAGGGTTCCAATTCCTTGGCCGACATTGGCTCGCGGAAAAGGTCTCTCACCCTGCTCGTCACGGGCTTCAGGCCATGCGCCAGCCGCCGCCCCTCATCAAGTGCCGCGATCGCCACCTGGTCTGAATCAACGGCCAAAACCCTTGCTACTTGCGCGAGTGGAAATGTCAGCGTGCCAAGGCCCGCGAATAAATCGAGCATTGTTTTCGAACGCCCTGCCGCCCGAACCACCAACCGCTGCATTTCCACTTCCGCCTCTCGAACGGCTTGCAAAAACACCCCCATGGGTGGTGCAACAACGGTCTCGCCAAACCGTATCAAAGGCCGAGTTTGCAAAACTACTACCTCACCAGCAACGCTCAATCGCGCCCAACCAACCCCCGTGACAAACTGAGCAAGCTGTTGCCTGAGTTTGGCTGACAATGCCTTGATGGAAGCTCTATTGCCGCTACCCGGAAGCGCTGCTCCATTGAGCGCCACATCAAGCCCGGTATCACTAGCAAGGACCGAAATCCGCAGTGGCTGATCCTCCTCAGCAAGCAATCGCGCAACCGCACGCAAATCATCCAATGCCCCAACAATCTCAGGCCGCATAACCGCGCAGACATCGATATCAACCAAGTCATGCCCGCGCGCTTCATGAAACCCTAGAATGCACGCACCTTCCACAACGCGCGCGCCTAAAACCACCCTTCGCCGCGAGCCCAAGGGCACCCGAAAAAGCTCCCCAACTTCCGCCGTGATGCCCTGGTGCGCTAAAGCCTGCACGACTAGATCGCGCTTCCAATGATCGTACGTGGCCCCACCCACGTGCTGCATCAAACACCCACCACAGCGATCGAAATGCGGACACGGCGGCACTATCCGATCGGGGCTGTCAGTCAGCCGCACAGGCGCACCTGCCTCCCCAATCCGCCACACTTCGCTCGGCAAACCAAATGGCACATAAGCCGGACCAAGCGGAGATTGAGCGATCCCATCACCCAGTACACCAATCCGCTCGATTTCTACGTCGTATAAATTATCCACGCAAAGTGGCTCCAATCAAATATTCCTGGTTCCCATCCCCACCGGCCACCGGCGAGGAAATAACCTGTGTTAGTTGCCAGCCGAACCCATCTCTAAAACCAGCATGACCATCAAACCACTGCCGGACAATCTCAATTGCATGCTGGCGTGCTGCATCATCCGCCACAATGCCACCTTTTCCAACAACCCCAGGCCCCACCTCGAACTGCGGCTTGATCAAACCAACCAGCCACGCCCCAGGTTCGGCAAGCTGCATTGCCGGCCCCAACACCTTGGTCAGTGAAATAAAACTCACATCGGCAACAATCGCCTGCACGCCTTCCAGCACAACTGAACGATCAAGCCCTCGCGCGTCCATACCTTCCAATGAAATCACGCGTTGGTCAGCAGCAATCCTGGGGTGCAATTGCCCATGTCCGACATCGACCGCGTAAACTTGCGATGCCCCACCCCGGAGTAAAACCTGGCTAAAACCACCTGTTGACGCCCCAATATCAATCACCACCCGCCCTTTAGGATCGAATGAGTACGCCTCAAGCGCGGCAACCAATTTTTCAGCTCCGCGCGATACGAAATCCGGTGCCATATCAGATAGAGTGATCACTGCCCCACGCCGCACACTAGCCGCTGGCTTGATCACAACCTGCCCATCAACAGCTACAAACCCACGGCGAATGAGATCACGTGCCCGCGATCGGCTGCCAGTAAGGCCTGCAGCGACGACAGCTATATCAAGTCGTTGAATTTGCGTTTGAGCGCTCATTTGACGAGTCCATCAAAGATGAACGTGCTCTAGGCTCGGCTCAGGTTTTCTAACGTACCACCTTTGCCCAGCGCCGACAGTGCCACCGCCACGATAGACTGCGCATCAAGCCCTGCCTTCTGGTACATCACTTCCGGCTTGTCATGCTCGATAAATACATCCGGTAGCATTATGGGCCGAAACTTGAGCCCTCGGTCCAACCGTCCCCTTTGCGCCAGATGGGTCAATACATGCGAACCAAAGCCACCGATCGAGCCTTCCTCAATAGTGATGAGAACTTCGTGATGATCGGCCAGTCGCTCCACAAGATCAAGATCGATGGGCTTGGCAAATCGTGCATCAGCCACAGTTGCTGAAAGCCCCATGGCAGCTAATTGCTCAGCCGCCAACAATGTTTCCCCAAGCCGCGCACCCAGCGACAATAGCGCCACGGCAGAGCCTTCCTTCAGAACACGTCCACGTCCAATTTCCAGCGGCACGCCAACTTCCGGCATATCAACGCCCAGCCCTTCGCCCCGCGCATAGCGGAATGCAGATGGTCGATCATCCACGGCCGCAGCCGTTGCCACCATATGCTTCAGTTCAGCCTCATCTCCCGCCGCCATCACCACGAAATTCGGCAGGCAGGCCAGATAAGAAACATCAAACGAACCCGCATGCGTTGGCCCATCAGCCCCCACCAAACCTGCTCGATCTATAGCAAACCTGACAGGCAGCTTCTGAATTGCAACATCATGCACAATCTGGTCATAAGCGCGCTGCAAAAAAGTAGAATAAATCGCAGTAAACGGCTTAAAGCCCTCGGTGGCCAGCCCTGCCGCAAAGGTCACACCATGCTGCTCGGCAATGCCCACATCAAATGTGCGGTCAGGGAATTCGCTGCCAAATAAATCCAGCCCGGTACCCGACGGCATGGCAGCCGTAACGGCCACGATCCTGTCATCCTTATGCGCTTCCTGCAGCAAGCTTTGCGCAAACACTTTAGTATAGCTTGGCGCATTGGGTGATGGCTTCACTTGGTCGCCGGTAATTACATTAAACCTGCTGACACCATGGTATTTATCGGCTGAATTTTCAGCCGGTTCATAACCTTTGCCCTTATTGGTCACCACATGCACCAAGATCGGGCCTTGATTAGCATCCCGTACATTCTTGAGGACGGGCACAAGCTGATCAAGATTATGTCCGTCAATCGGACCGACGTAGTAAAACCCCAGCTCCTCGAACCAGGCGCCACCCTGCCACAGATGCCGTGTATATTCCTCAACCCGTGCCGCCCGCCGCTCCCACGACTTCGGCAACCGTTTGGCCAGTTGCTTGACGATATCCCGCACATAGAGATAGGTCCCGCTCGATGTCGTCCTAGCCAGATAATGTGACAACGCACCCGTTGGTGGCGCGATCGACATATCATTGTCATTGAGAATAACGATCAGTCGCTCGTTACGCGCACCAGCGTTGTTAATTGCCTCATAGGCCATCCCGGCGCTCATCGCGCCATCACCTATTACCGCGACAACGTTATTATCCTTGCCCAGCATATCCCGCGCGACAGCCATACCCAGCCCGGCCGAGATCGAAGTCGACGAGTGCCCCGCACCAAACGGATCAAAATCACTCTCCGCGCGTTTAGTAAAACCGGAAAGGCCTCCACTCTGTCGCAAAGTCCGAATACGGTCCCGGCGGCCAGTCAAAATCTTATGCGGATAGCATTGATGCCCCACATCCCAGATCAAACGATCCTTCGGCGTATCAAAAACCCAATGCAATGCCACGGTCAGCTCAACAACCCCAAGCCCCGCGCCGAGATGCCCACCGGTGACCGACACAGCATCAATCGTCTCAGCACGCAGCTCATCTGCAAGCTGTTTTAAGTCCGGTTCCTTCATTGCGCGAAGGTCTTCCGGAATGCGAATTTGGTCGAGTAACGGTGTTTTCAACATGCTGAGACAGATCGGTCCAATAGGGTCGAATTGGCAGAAGTCGCTTCAACGAACGAGCAGAATTAACATGATATTAAGCACCCGGACCATTGCCGGTTCATCACGTTTGCGCAACTGAATAACACATCAATTCCAGCAAACATGCGATCAAACAGCGCAAAGCCGACGCAAGTTGTTCAAAATGGCATAAATACCAATATTTGAAGGGGTGGCTTGTCCGCACACCCCCTTCATTTTGAGGCTCAGGAGTTAGTCCTCTGGCCCTTTTTCGTCACAATTTTCCAATCGCACTAACTTGGATCGAGCGGTTCACGGCCAGTCGGCTGGCCATTACTAGAAACCGTCAATTTTTCGACCTTGGCTTCGGCCTGCTTCAACAGCCGGTCACAATGTTCACGAAGCGCCTCGCCACGTTCATAAATTACGATACTTTCTTCCAGCTCAACATCGCCCCGCTCCAGGCGACCTACAATGCTTTCCAGTTCCTTGAGAGAACGCTCAAAGCTGAACCCCTTGATATCGCCGTGCTTACCGTCCGCCGGGCTACCTGCTATCTGTCCCATACATCACCACTAATCTGACTGATTTCCCAAAGCACACACACCTGTTGCTATTTCGTCACCGGCCAACCACATCAAGCGTCCATCAGCACCTTAACGTGTACTGCCACTGATCTTGCAAGCGCTGCGAGATCATACCCACCTTCCAGCATCGACACGACCCGGCCACCGCAATGCTGTGCCGCCCGTGCCACAATCTCTTCCGTCGCCCATAAGAAATCACGCTCAACCAATCGCAAATTGGCGAGCGGATCAGCTTCATGAGCATCAAACCCCGCAGAAATCAAAATCAAATCGGGGCCAAAATTATCAAGCGCTGGCAGAATGCGTGATTCGAACGCATCCCGAAACGCTTCCCCCCCATCATTTGCCCGCAACGGTGCATTCCAGATATTGCCCTCACCCACTTCACTCAACGCACCACTGCCAGGAAAAAGCGGCATCTGATGTGTCGACCCGAAGAATAAATCCTTGTCCGGCCAAAAGATATCCTGCGTGCCATTGCCGTGATGCACATCGAAATCCACCACTGCCACCCGCTCAGCCCCGTATCGCGCTCGCGCATAGTGGGCGGCAATCGCAATGCTGTTGAAAAAGCAAAACCCCATTGCCCGGTTAATTTCCGCATGATGTCCCGGCGGACGCACTTGGCAAAATGCGTTTGTGATCCCGCTATCAGCTTTCATCACCTGATCAACCGCATGCATTCCCGCACCGACCGCCCACACTGCGGCTTCATAGCTGCCCCGGGACATCACCGTGTCGGGATCGAGCCGCACAGCACTACCACCGATGCCCAAATCTTCTTGTCGCGATCCCGCAGCCTTAATCACATTAAGGTGCGACAACGGGTGGACCCGCAACACTGCCTCATCAAAATCAACCCGCATTGGTGCCTCTTCCCGCACCAGGTCAACAAATAAATCACGCGCCAGAACTTTATCGATCGCCCGCATCCGGTCGGCACGCTCGGGATGCCCATAACCAGTATCGTGATCAACAAAACATGGATGCGTCAGCAAAAGAGTTGTCATCGTAGGTTCCTAACAGACCTGCTAGGTTGAAACCAGCGCACGGCCAATCGCCGCTGCCCGCCAGCTCAAGACAACACAACGCCATTGAAGCCTTGCGCTTCGAAGCCGCCATGCAGAAACACATCGCCAATGCACTCGGCCAGCGGCCAGTGGCTATCAGCCACCTCCGTCTGAGCAATCACAAACTCTTGTGACCTCACAACTAGTTCATATTCTGGAGCTGGATTGCGGCTGGGCCAAGAATAACCACGAACAACACCGGCAGGAAGAAGATGATCATCGGGACAGTCAACTTCGGCGGCAGGGCGGCCGCCTTCTTCTCTGCATCGGACATCCGCATCTGCCGGTTTTCTGTGGCCATCACACGCAGCGCACTGCCAACAGGGGTGCCGTATCGCTCAGACTGAACCAGCGCGGTAGCCACAGACTTGATGCCCGGCAAACCCGTCCGAACACCAAGGTTCTCATAAGCTTGGCGGCGCTCTTGTAGATAAGATAGCTCTGCGGTCGTAAGGGCGAACTCCTCGGCCAGCTCTAATGACTGTGAAGCGATTTCTTTTCCAACCTTGCCAAATGAGGCTTCGATCGACATGCCTGATTGGACGCAGATGAGCAGCATATCGAGGGAGTCTGGGAACGCCGCTTTCAAGGCCGTTTGGCGACGTTGAATCAAGTTTTGGAGGAACATATTTGGCAGATAGTACCCGAGGAACCCGCCACCAATGCCCATCATCACCTTAACCATCGGTGGATAGGGGAGGTGTGGCGCGATGACGAAAAGGTAGGTCAGGGCAATAATTGCAACGATTGGCGGCATAATCATGCGAAAAAACACAAAGGCATAAAGAGGCGCCTGCCCGCGCAACCCGGCCATTTTCAGTTTTGCCTTCAGATCGTCGGGTTCAAATTTTGAACGCAAATCGAACTGGTCAACAAGCTGCTGCATAAAGCCTTTCGTTGATTGGCGTAACGTACCGCGCTGGTTGGATGCATTCAGCTCAGCAAGCCGGGATGCACGCATTTTCTCACGCTCGGTTGCCATGGATCGCATGCGTTGGCTCATGCGATCCCGATCCAGCATCGGCATGGCGATTGTGAGGACAGTTGCGAAGGCCGCGATTGCTGCCAACATCATCACGATCAGTTGCGGCCTCATGACGAAGTCGATAAAATCCATCATTTCAGCACCTGCGCTTCCTTAACAGTAACAGTATTGGCATAATCTGGTGCGCCCAGATCAACGTGAATTTTTGCAGATCAGTACTTGAAGTTGATCATTTTCTTCATCACCAAAATTCCGGCCGTCATCCAGATTGCAGCTCCGGCCAACATGAATTGGCCCATTTTGGTATTGAAAAGAATTGCGATGTAATCTGGTGTAGAGAAGTAAACCATCGCCATAACCGTGAAAGGCAGAGCACCCAACACCGCCGCCGATGCCTTGGCTTCTGCCGACAGCGCCTGCACCTTGGCCGACAAAAGTTTGCGATCTCGAAGAACACCGGACAGATTGCCCAATGCCTCTGACAGATTACCGCCCGCTTGCTGCTGGATTGCAATCACGATGGCAAAAAAGCGGACCTCGGCAAGCGGCATCCGCGTTGTCATGCGGTCGAAGCACTCAGCCAATGGCACCCCAACACGCTGCTGATCGACCATCTCCTGGAACTCGCCACGGATCGGCTCGGAGGTTTCACGCGCAATAATCCCAAGACACTCGTTCAAGGGAAGGCCGGACTTAACACCGCGAACGATGACGTCGATGGCGTTTGCGAAATCATTCAGGAATTTGTTTTGCCGGCGTTTCACAAGATATCCGAGAACCCATCGAGGAAGTCCGAACATACCGATAAAGGCGGCAGCGGCCAGAGCAACTACTGGGGCACTTGGCATCGCCATGAACAGACCAACCGCTGTCAATATGCCGGCGAAAAAACTCAAAACCCAGAATGTCTTGATGGAGATGTCGAGGCCGGCGCGTAACAAACGCACTCTAAGCGACATTTTCACCTTCTTCTTCTGGCGGTCCTCGATTTCTTTGAGTGTATCTGAAACTGCTTGCTTGCGGTTTGTAGATTGCTCAACTGCGGCTTTCCGGGCTTTGGAGCGTGCTCGATTGGCAGTGACGCCTTTCACACGTTTTTCGGCAACCTTCTCACCTGATACGTAAGGGAAGGCGAGTGCATAAGCTAACCCGGCGATTGCAACTGCTGCCAGCGCAAAGGCCCCCATCTGCATTAATTCAGAGCTAAGCATTGGTTTCTCCAAGGACATTGCCGTCATCGTCATAGGCTTCGGACGATGCAAGAGCCTCGGCAAGCGCATGGTGCTCGCCGTAATATTCCGCACGCTCCCAGAATCTTGGCCTTGAAATTCCTGTCGATCGATGATGGCCAAGGATCTTGCCCGTTTCAGGATGCTCACCAGTGATTTCGTAGACCATGATGTTTTGCAGGGTGACCACGTCACCTTCCATCCCCAAGACTTCAGTGATGTGGCTTATGCGGCGTGAGCCATCGCGCATCCGCGTTGCCTGAACAATGACATCCACGGAACCCACGATCATTTCGCGAATGGTTTTCGTGGGCAACGTAAATCCGCCCATCATGATCATAGATTCCATGCGAGAAATAGCCTCGCGAGGACTGTTGGCGTGCAACGTTCCCATCGAACCGTCGTGTCCCGTGTTCATCGCCTGCAATAGGTCGAATGCTTCAGGACCACGAACCTCGCCAACGATGATCCGTTCCGGACGCATACGAAGGCAGTTGCGGACCAGATCGCGCATCGAAATTTGCCCTTCACCTTCAAGGTTTGGTGGGCGTGTTTCAAGGCGCACAACGTGGGGCTGTTGCAACTGAAGCTCGGCGGAGTCTTCGCAGGTAATGATCCGCTCATCCGAATCAACACTGGCGGTGAGGCAGTTCAGCAGTGTTGTCTTCCCTGACCCGGTACCGCCTGACACCACGATATTACACCGGCAACGACCAATAATCTCAAGAATCCTCTTGCCAGCCGGCGAGATGGATCCGAACTTAACGAGCTGTCCAAGTGTCAGTCGATCCTTCTTAAATTTACGAATTGTCAGTGTTGGTCCGTCGATTGCCAACGGCGGAGCGATGACGTTGACACGAGAGCCATCGGGAAGACGCGCGTCACATATCGGACTTGATTCATCGACACGGCGTCCGACCTGACTTACGATCCGCTGACAGATGTTCATCAACTGGGCATTATCAGCAAACCGGACGTTGGTTTCAATCATCTTCCCGTCGACCTCAATGAAGGTCGTACCGGCGCCATTGACCATGATGTCGGCAATATCATCCCGGGCTAAAAGCGGCTCAAGGGGACCGTATCCGAGCACGTCATTGCAGATATCTTCTAGCAGCTCTTCTTGCTCGGCGATGGACATCACGACGTTTTTGATTTGTATGATCTCGCTAACGATATCGCGAATTTCCTCGCGCGCTGCCGCGCCATCGAGATTAGCAAGCTGTGTCAGATCAATCGTGTCAATCAACGCGTTAAATACTGTTGTTTTGACGTCGTAATATTCTTCAGATTTGGCTTTAGGTTGTGCGTCTGGAACAATTGCAGGCTCTGGTGCATCAACCTGAGGCTGGGAGCGAGATGCCTTGGCCTCTACCGGGCTGCCGACCGAAGCTCCAGCATCGGCCGGGGCCGCTGCTTGGATTTTTGTTGGTTTGACAGTTGGTTCGCCTGTGCGCTTTCCGAACATAACTAAATTCCCTACCGCTTAAACTTCAATTTCTGCAGGAATGGCATCAACGCCGATTTACTCTCCGTCGATGCAACATGCATCTGCTTGCGGTTCGTGACGGTCATCGCAATATCAAGAAATGACTGTAGCGACTTAGCCTTACGGTTTTGTTCCTCTATCATCTGGCCATTATTTGCGGCTTCGCCGAATGTTTCGCTGTCGAATTCGATAACGGAGGCTGGCTCTACATCAAGGCTTTGGGCAAACTCCTTAACGCTGATTTCAGGGCGCTTTGGCATGTTGGCCATATTGATGACGAGATGCGGCGGACCATCGTTGGTGCGGGTTTGCTTGAGAAGATCCATGATGTTCTTGGCGTTCCGCAGATTTGCGAGGTCAGGCGCTGCCGTGATGACGACTTCATCAGCCTGCATCAAGATGCGCTTGTTCCAAGATGTCCATGTGTGAGGCAGATCGACGATAACGTAGGGCACGCTTTGGCGAACGACATCGATAACCATTTCGCAGCCATCAGCCGTGATGTCGTAGTCACGATCCAAAACAACTGGGGCGGCGAAGATGCTCAGGTTATTTGAGCACTTGGTTAGCAAGCGGTCGAGCAACTGATCATCAAGACGCTCTGGACTGGCCAAGGCTTCAGCGATGCCCTGAACCGGATCTTGGTTGAAGTCGAGACCGGTGGTGCCGAACGCCATGTCCAAATCTGCAATCACAACGCTGGATTGGAGAGATTCGGAAATCGTCCAGGCCACATTGTGGCAGATCGTCGATGAACCGTTACCGCCCTTGGCGCCGATGAAGGCGATTACATTCCCGACTGGATCAGCCTCGGGATCATTGTAGAGGTTTGAGACTGCCTCCAGAAACATGACCGGAGAGATTGGTGCAACGAGGTATTCGCTGACCCCGCGCCGAAGAAGTTCGCGATAAAGGACAACATCATTTACCTGGCCAATCACCACCACCTTGGTGCCGGCATCACAACACTCAGCGAGGGCGTCCAGCTCTGCCAACATTTGAACGCGATCAAGCGTCGATTCGATTGCGACCAAATTTGGCGTCGGGCTCTCCTGGTAGTGGGCAACAGCCGCGCTGGCGCCACCCATATGAATGCTGACATGTGCTTTGGCTAGCCGGCGATCTTCGGCTGCATACTGCACCGCCTCTGCTGTATTGTTACTTTCGCAGAACGCTTGAATAGAAATCCGAGGTACTGGACGGGCAGAATTCGCCGCTTCCGAGACCTGGTATTTTCCTCCGCCCATGGAAGTTAGTTCACGACCAGATGCACCTTCCGGCACATCCATAATCGCGGCCTGATCTTCTTCTCCGATTGCCGCCTGATCGTTTTCAAGAATTTCAGCGTTGTTTGTCATATTTCCAGATCCCTCAGTGTCTAATCGGCGCCTTTCACAAGTACGCGCTCGTCTTTCTTCTTCTGGGCGACGGTGGATTCGCCCCTCTGATATTTCCCCCAAGTCTGATCACGTCGCTCGCCGGACCGGGCCGTTTCGCCGCGCGGGCCAAGAAGGTCAGCTGGATTGGCGATCATTGCGGCAAAATTTTTCTGCGTGTTGCAGCCAAAATCCGGGTAGCCTGCATTCGCTCCGGACTTCGCTAAATTGGTTGACCAGTCACTGCACTCAGGGCCTTCGGCGATGTAACGAAGGTAGGTCAGTCGAATTGGCGGTTGTGAATTACTGCCGCCATGATAAGCCTCGACTTGTATGTTGGTGGGATTAAACCCGTACTCGCCGATCAAATGCCGGACCTCGGCGACAATTTGCATTGCAGCAACCTCGTTTCGTCCACCACTCGGGGCCGAGATAATCAGCTTGGAGTTGCGTGCATCCGTTGCATGATATCGCGCGAGGAAACTTGCAACTTTCGAGCGCTGGCTTGGACTCAGGCCATAAGCACCTCGGCTTGCGCGAACTTTCAAGGTTGCCGGTTTCTGCGAGACGAAGATCGGGTGACGTTGATTGGGCTCCAGCAAGCTCCAACCAGCGACTTGCGGGCCTGCATGGTCTGCGCGGCAAGCTGCAAGTGTGAAAACCGCGATTGATACCAAAGCCAGTTTGGTTGCGACGGACCGACCGTTTGTGGTGACCGGGAACCGACTTTTTATTGAAAATTTCATCTGTCCTGCTCCAACCTTGACCTATTGAATAATAAAGCCGATGCCATCTTTGAGACTGGGCGCGGGCATTCTTTCTGGCTTGCCATAAATGCGGTTTAGATGGCCAAGGAAGTTCGCTTTCATATCCGTTGCGGCATGCAATCCATCGGTCGGCCGGCCCAGTTTTTTTCGCGATGTCGGGCGGACGACATAGGGCGTCACGATCACGACAAGTTCGGTTTCTTTCTTTATGAAGTCACGGCTGCGGAACAGTGTGCCGAGGATCGGCAGGTTCTTCAGGCCCGGGAAACCTTCAATATTTTGACGCGTGTCCTGAGACATTAATCCGGCAATAGCCAGGGTGCCGCCGGAGGGCAGCTCGACAGTTGATTTGGCTTGGCGTTTCCTAAGGGCCGGAATCGAGATGTTGGAGAGTGTCACGGCACCGGTGTTAGTGAGTTCGCTGACCTCGATCTCGATCTTCATGCTGATGCGCCCTTCGGACAAAACAACCGGTGTAAATGCTAGACCGACACCAAATTCTTTGAACGTGACGGAAAGATTCCCTTCGCCATCAACTACCGGTACGGGATATTCACCACCAGCAAGAAACTTCGCAGCTTCGCCCGATACAGCAGTCAAGTTCGGTTCAGCCAAAGTCCGAACAAGCCCGGTGCGCTCCAACGCCCGGATGGCCTTTTGTATGGTCGTACCACCAGCCTTATAGGACGATAAGGCGCCGGAGTTGCCAAATGTGCCTGGCGCTGGCCCCGCGTTATAGGTGCAAAGCACGCCAGCAGTTGCACAGCCGACTGAAGCCCCTACTCCTAATGCAGTCGTTCCGAGGCCGGGGATTGGCAAGCTACCGAGACCGGCGGCAGCGGTTAACGGCAGTGAATTACTGGATAGAATTGATGTTGCGAAATTGCCAGAATTGATTGATGCTCCCAAGTTCACACCGAACTGTTTGAGTAGCGAGCGTTGGACTTCGGCGACTGTGACGCGCAGCATCACTTGCTCCCCGGCTTCCACTGAGAGAAGGTTAATGACCTTCAGTCGCATCCTCTTGTCGTCTTGCGGAGTACCGGTCGCCGCAAAGCGTGAGGCAATATCGGCGGCGCGGTTTGAATCAACAGGATTGCGGACGTGCCCAGTGAGAATGAGGGTATCATTCAGCACCTCGGTTTTGACTCTCGAACCCGGAATCAGACGCGCAAGCAACATGTCCAGTGGATTGGTATCCTGCTCCACTTGAATTTCAAGTGTCAGAACGCGCTCGCCGTGAGAATCAAAAAAGAAGGCGTTGGCCTGACCGTTCTTCTTACCTATCAAATAGACGCGATTCGATGTCTGCACGACCGCATCGACAACCTGAGGATTCGATACGATTACGTCGCGCAATTCGCGCGGCATTTCAATCAACATAGATTTGTTCAGCGCGATGGTTACCGACTTGGTGGCAGGAAACCGTTCGCGATGGGAAATCTTGAGGACAGAACGATGGGTCGCAGCACCTCTGCTGGCATGCGATTTGAGGGAAACGTCTTTCGCATGAGCGGTTTGGGCTTGCCCAAACATCATGACGGTCAGGGCTAGGCCGGCCAAACCGGCCAGTGTGACACCCAAACCCTTGTTCTTAGTAATTCGCATGGTTCCAGCCTTTTAACGAGCTACACAATTGTTAAACTCGAATTTCAAACGCTTACACACACGCAAAACATTCAGTCGAATACGCCAACTCAGTATTTTAGTTGAGGCAACGTGGCATTCTAATAGATCCGCGGAGGCGCCAGACGCAGCAACCACCCGATAGTTTTTTGGCGCCTTTGTCAGTTGATTCCGTAGACTGTGGATTGAACGCCGTAACGGAAAAAACGAACGCCGTTACCAGCATCTGCTTTCCGTGGCTCAGCGTCGCCAGATTTGTCTTTATGGATATCTGCAATGCTGCGAAGAGACAGCGAAATCATTCCCTTTGAATTGGCCAGCGCCAATAGTTCTGATTGCCGCGGTGTCAATTCAAGCGTCGCAACATTGCCTTCGGCATTCTTCTTGTCGCCCTTTGCCTCGATCTGCTGCCCAATCGCGAGCACCCGGATATTCTGGAATATCGTACGAGCAGTGTGCTCTTCGTTTCCATTTTTGCCGCGGTTGCGTTCGATCAAAATTACGTCCACGTGATCATTGGGCAGTATTAGACGGCCAACAGCTGAGAATTCAGTAATCTTAGTGGAAATCGCTCGCATGCCCGCAGGGAGAATGGCTGCAAGAACGCCACCCTTGCCGGCCTGGATCAGCTTGATTTCTGAAATTGGCTCAAACTTCATGATCGGCGAACGGGCAATGGACCCACTCAGCTCTTTCCGCGCATTTGGCCGCGCAGATCGAGTGATGAAGCCGCCGCTTCTGGCAGCGTTTTCAGGCCAATCCATCCATTGGAAGCTCGCGCTAGTGGCCTCTAAACCAAGTCCAATTGCATCTGATGCAACCAGCACCTGGGCAGAATTGATCGTCCTTTCTTGAACCACGGCTGGCGGAGGCTCAGACACAAACCCCTGCATGCCAAGGAAGGCCAATATGCCTGCACCTAGTGCGATAGATATGCCTAAAATTTGTGCACGTTTCATTGCGCCGCCTCGTCCTTTTCAGCCTTAAAATCGGCTTTAGATTTGCTGAGGATGATGTGCGACAAACGTCAACGGCTGGTTAACCGGTGCCATAAAATTCGAAATTATTTACTTTTTTGAAGCCCGCAGTGACAAGCATATACTGCCACTGAAGGAGCTCAACTGACTTGCTCGGATTTCGCTGCAACCAAACGGGTTGCAACTCAAGGAGCCGGGGTTGTCAAGCAGTCTGCCTCGCAGTCTGCCTCCATGACAGCCACGTTCCGGTGAGTAAAACGGATTAGGATGCGACCGCAGCAAACCATGCAGTCGTCGGAAACACCCATAGCGCAGCACCGGATAAAGCCAAACCGTAGGGAACGCCTGCATCTTTGTCGCAGAGGCGTAGCGCCCATTCATGTCCCACGGCCCACTGCGGAGGCCCGGCATTGCGATAAGATAGAATCAACAGCGACAGTCCTCCACCCATCAGGGTAACCATCACAAGGTACGGGGGAAGCGATTCATATCCGATCCAGAGGCTTGCAGCCGCTAAAAGCTTTGCATCCCCGCCGCCGAGCCAGCCGAAGGCAAACATTGCGATTCCAATGATGAGAACCCCGAATCCAGTGCCGAGATGCGTCGCAAATTGCTCTAAAGGCATACCAGTTAGCGGCGCTACGATCAGAAAGGCCCCGACTAACACCAACGAGATCTTGTTGGGAATCGTCATGGTGAATAGGTCCATCATGGCAGCAAATGCCATGGCGGCAGGAAACACCATTATTAGTGCATAATCAAACACGATGCATACTCGCTACTGAATTAAATCTAAGCCCAACTCGCTATATCAACGGATACATGATCACACAATCACAACACGCCGCTGATCACGAACACTAGCTAGAAACACACAGTAAATCAGCCGCAGTAAAGGTTGGATTAAATAAGCGCCATAAAAGAAAATACTTTGAATCTTTCATTTCAGCTTCTTCTGCTTTGCATATCTCATTCAAAATGGCAATGATGCCGAGAAAGGATCGCGCAAGCTAAAGGCCATTTACTACATTATTGAAGGAATTGTCTAGGGAATTACCTATACCGCCAGCTCCAGCGATGATCGCGACAGAAATGAATGTTGCGATCAGCGCATACTCTATAGCTGTAGCCCCTTTCTCATCACGAGCAAAAACTTCAAACCACTGACACAATCGTTTCATCTGCTCACATCCTCGTAGGAAACACTATTTGAATAAAACCTGCGTTTCATCTCCCCCTAAAGATTAAACGGTCACGGTAGAAAACTAACCTCAAGCAATGAACGGTTTCTATACGGACGCACAAAGCATGGTCTGCATTCATTGTTTTTATTCAATAGGATAATAATTTACTTACATAGCTATCTAGAACCACAACCACAAATGAATTCAAGCATTTTCTGGCGAGCCCAGCCAACCTGTAATTACTGACACTTGGATCCACAAACAGAAAGACCGTCAGGTATAAGCCTGACGGTCTTTTGTCGATCGCATATCAAATGGTTTTTCTATCCAACACGCAACCGTTTCAAGCAAGCCGCTATTAAAGCTTGTTGCTTACGTTATTGAACGTGTTAGAGAGGCCGGTACCTGTTGCAGTTACGGCAGTGATGATTGCAACACCGATCAATGATGCGATAAGGCCATATTCAATAGCCGTGGCACCTGATTCACACTTTGCAAAGCGAGCGACTAGATTCTTCATGATTACTCTCCCAAACTGGATACACACACTCGATCTTTTGATCGATGCACTCAGCGGCACATCTGCCTCCTGAACACGATCTTATGAATACATCATGGCCACCTACTATTCCATTAACAGCAAGCATTAATTCTAATTTCCACAGCAGTTAATTAATTTATTATTACCGGGCCCATAGGCTGCGGCACTGCGTTTGGCATCCAACCACCTAGAAAGCATAAAGTGCTACCAGCTTAATATTTTATAAACCTTGTTGGAACCTTGTAGCTTGAACAACAAAAGCGAGTAATTATCGTATGAATCTATAGTGGCTAGAACATCAATTACGGATCACTGAATTAAACCTCGGCATAAATTATTTTTAGATTGAAATTGAGTCACTGGTATTTAAGATCTCTCCTTATTAAAAACCATTCACACGCCTTCCAAACCATCGCGACTCATTTGACCTAACGTAAAAAACCGCCAAGCCAAAGCTTGACGGTTCTCTGTGTGGACCCGAAGCACTTTCGTTTGAAAGTGCGCCTTCCAACACTAATCCGAATTGATTAAAGCTTGTTGCTTACGTTATTGAACGTGTTAGAGAGACCGGTACCTGTTGCAGTTACGGCAGTGATGATTGCAACACCGATCAATGAAGCAATGAGGCCATATTCAATAGCCGTAGCACCTGATTCACACTTTGCAAAGCGAGCAACAAGATTCGTCATGATAATTCTCCAAACTCTGTACTGACACAATGGGCACAATTTCCGCCCGTCTCCCGCATATTTGCTGCGGCGACTGGGGAAATAATGCGTCTGAACCTACTAATGTTTATATAACATCTAATCGTTTTATACTTCTGGGTTAATTTTTTACTAAACACTCGAATGCTTATTTTTTTAAAATCAACTGCCGCCGCTCTGCATGTATGGCACTTTGCATTGGTACGTCTCGAATATTGTATTCCCTCGTCGCAGACATTTGTGCGGCGATGGGGTATGGACGCGGGTCGGGCACACGTTCGACACTGTCATCTCGTGCCTCCCGCACCCGCTAGCATGATATTGAGTAAGGCGGGTGATTGCTCTGAAGGGCACCGCTGGATTATTTCTCAAGCAAACAGAAACAATCCAAAACGTAGCGCCTATCTCTCCAGCCGGGTTCTCATCTATCCAACGCCGATCGAACCCAGCGGAACGGCAGCATCAACAATCCGGCAATCGAAGCGATGAACGTCCAAACTGCTGCAAACAAACCCACCAGTGGTAGAAAAATCAAATGAAACAACATAAACCTCACCGATCGTGCCGCATAATAACCAATCACACTGGCATATTCGGAACGCTCTTCTGGCGGCCAAAGGCGCAACCACCAGTTATGCGCCACCGACAATCCGAGGAAAAACCCCAGCCCCCACGAGCCAATATAGAGAAACTGAAGATCGGACGAAATGCCCGGCAAGATCCGCTGATCAAGCTCCTTCTGCCGGGCACGACTAACCGCGTGCACCCGAATTTCACTGGTCACAACCCGACCCGCGACCTCGGAAACAACCTCGGCGACGACACGTTCAAGCCCACCTGATAACGGAATGCTGCTGGCACTTGATCCACCACGCGCCAACAAAACGGCGCGCGCTCCCCGGCGATCAGAGACAGTCACAACAAGCCGGCGTCCTTCACCCGCCAACGCCCCAAGAAACTGCCCCATGTTGGCGCGTGCCAAACCAGCCTCAAGACCATCAATGCTCACCTGCTGCCACAACCAGTTTCGATCTCCAGGCTGCCGCGGCGCACGCGAATTGAGCAACACTAAATTGACGTCGGATTTCTCGGCAGCCTGCACTAAGTCCTTCAGCGCAATCCGGCCTTCTCCACCACCTGCCGTCCGAAATACCAGCACATTCCCCTCAATGCGCGCCGCAATCACTGCCGTTTGCCCTCGCAATGCGGCCAAGGATTTTGGCAATTTATATGGATCGATACGATCGACCAATGCGCGCTTTCCGTTCGCATTTATGCGCGCCAATCGCGGAATAGTATGAGGCCCGCGAGCATCAAGCGCCAAAACCCGAATGTTCAACGCCTTAAGCGATCGCGATAGCTGCCACAGTCCCTCCAGCAAGGCCTCGTACGAGGACAGGCTCAACATCACACCAGGCCGAACCTCAGCCTGAAGTCTTGCTGTTACGTCATGGAAATTACCCTGAACCCGATAGCTCTCGCCCCGCGAAACAACCCGCAGTTGCGCATCCTTAGGCAATGCCGAAAAGGCCGCACGCTTGCTAAAGAGCGCCTCGTCCCCCACCATAATGTCGAAGGTTTTGGCGCCACCATCAGCAGTCTTCCCCTCCCCCACCAGCATGGGCCCGACATGCTTCATTTCCTGCGGGTTTGCAGCCGTAAATCGCTGACCATGGCGATTTAAGAAGGTCCAATGCCCCTCTGCCGTCACCACGGCTGCAAGGGCCGTGCGGTTGGGGTCCTGTGGCAACCGCTTGAGTTGGCGCACCACATCATCCAAGCTGCCAGCGCCACGACGCGCAGCCGATCCGCCGGCTTCCCCGGCCTCGCGTAGCAACTTCGTCAGCCAATGCGCCTGGGCCTGCCCGCCACCCACGCCGAGCACCTGCCCGGAGGCGCAAACAGCCACCACAACGAATAGCAAGAATAACTGCAAACCTCTCATCCCACCAGCCTAACCGCGCCTTGTGGCAGGATCATCCCAAAAACCGAAGTTTTCAGAACAAGTTCTTAGTATTATCGAAGCTTCGCGAAATCTGGCGCACGCTTTTCCAGAAACGCCGAGAATGCCTCCCTTGCCTCGGGCGAGGACAAGCACTCAGAAAAAACCCGGACTTCCCGCTCTACCTGAGCGACGATCTCAGCCGGTTCGCCACGCAATAACGCCCGTGCGGCAGCCAATGCACCCGGTGGTTTGCTCGCCAAACGCTTCGCCGCACCAAGCGCCACCGCCTCCAACTCATCGGCTGAAACCACCGCATTGACCAGCCCCGCCTCGCGCGCTCCCTCTGCTGACAACGGCTCTCCCAAAACCAGCAGTTGAAAGGCTCGGGCATACCCCATCAATCGCGGCCCAAGCAGGCTGGAGCCCGCTTCAGGCACCACGCCAAGATCGACAAACGGAGTACGAAAGCTGGCTTCCGGTGTGGCATAAACCAGATCGCAGTGAAACATCAACGTCGTCCCGATGCCAACAGCCAACCCATCAACTGCTGCAATCATCGGCTTCTTAACCAGCGGCAACCCACCAATGAAACCGTGCACCGGCGCCGCCAGCCCCTTCACTCCCTCGGCCCCGGCAAGAAAATCACCAATATCATTGCCTGCTGTAAAAACACCCTCAGAACCCACAAACAGATGCACCGCTACATCTGGTGACGCATCACCCGCAGCCAACGCTTCCGTCATCGCCGTATAGGAGACACTGCTGAAAGCATTTTTCTTCTCCGGCCGCGCGAACCGGATAGTCTGCACACCATCCGCAATCGAAATCGCAACACCGCTATCCACATTGCTGCTCATAAATTCCACTCCAAAAAATGCCGTTCCATTTGATTGGATAATGCTTCTAGCTGGTTAGTTGCACTGACGAAACGCCGAGCAATGCATCAGCTCCAGAAACGATGCTTTGCGCGTACCCACCGGCACCCACAGCCAATGTCTCGGCAAAAAATCGCGCCCACACGATCGACCGTGCCGCGTGCTCTGCTTCATCAGTCCTTTGGGCGGACAATGCCTGCCGCCCCAGGTAAACACCCCCCGATGCCAGCCCGAACAACCGCAGATATGCAGCAGCCCCGGCCAATGCGGCTTCGGGGTTCGTCTGCAATTGCCCGTGCAAATACCCCGTCGCCTCCTCAAGCGCATCAAGCGCCTCTGAAAGCCTGAGCCTCATCAACCCAAATTCAGTTCGATTTGATGTCCGGATTTCTTCCACCGTCTCCCGCATCTCAGCAATGTAATCGGCAACCACCTTGCCATCTTCCAACGGCAGCTTCCTGGTCACCAGGTCAATCGCCTGAATTCCATTCGTCCCCTCATAGATCGGCAAAATCCGAGCATCCCTGAAATGCTGCGCCGCCCCCGTTTCCTCCATGAAACCCATTCCGCCATGGACCTGCAGACCCATCGAAGAGACCTCACAACCAATATCTGTCGAGAATGCCTTAGCTACCGGCGTCAGAAGTGCTGCCCGCGCTGCAGCTCGTGCCCGCGCACCTTCAGTTTGAGCACGCTCCGCCATATCAAGCTCCAACGCGGTCGCCAAACAGATCGTCCTGGCCGCCTGCGTCTTCGCCTGCATAGTCAAGAGACTACGGCGGATATCGGCATGCTCAATGATTGGCGACATCTGCCCGGATTTGCCATTGGGGCCCCGCCCTTGTGTGCGTTCCTGCGCGTACTCCAATGCCCGCTGCGAGGCCCGCTCGGCCACCGCCACCCCCTGCACGCCAACCCCCAGCCGCGCCGCATTCATCATAATGAACATGATGTGCAGTCCGCGATTTTCCTCACCCACCAGATAACCAACCGCGCCATCTTCTTCGCCAAACTTCAGCACGCACGTCGGGCTCGCATGGATACCCATTTTATGCTCGACACCCGCCGTGACCACATCATTGCGCGCACCCAGCGAACCATCCTCTTCGACGAGATACTTCGGCACCAGGAACAACGAAATCCCCCGGGTACCAGCCGGTGCATCGGGCAACCTCGCCAACACCATGTGAACGATATTGTCAGTCAGATCATGATCGCCATAGCTGATAAAAATCTTGGTCCCAAAGATGCGGTACGACCCGTCATTCTGCCGCTCCGCTCGCGATTGAAGAGCTGCCAAATCCGAACCCGCCTGCGGCTCGGTCAAGTTCATCGTCCCCGTCCATTCCCCCGACACCATTTTGGGCAAATATTTGGCCTTCAGCCCTTCCTCTCCCCGCGAATGGAGTGCCGCAATAGCGCCCTGAGTCAGCAGCGGCGCCAGCCCAAACGCTAGATTCGATGCGTTCCAAATCTCACTAACAGCCGTTGAGACGATCTCTGGCAGCCCCTGTCCACCAAATTCCTCAGGTGCCGGTAGAGCACTCCATCCCGCCTCACAGAATTTGTCGTAGGCAGACTTCCACCCCTCAGGGGTTATCACGCCACCATCGACAAATTTTGACCCTTCGACATCGCCAACACGGTTCAGTGGATCGAGAATATCGGCACCAAATTTTCCAGCCTCATCAAGGATCGCACGAATGGTATCCTCATCAAGATCCTCGTAAACGCCCTGTTCGGCCAACACCGGCAGATTAGCTACGGTCTTGAGTGCTACGAGAATGTCCTCTACTGGAGCCTGATAAGCCATAGCCTGTGCCGTCCTCAACTATCATTTATGATGCATATTATTGTTAGCTAGAGGGTATGTTCTGCCAACCCCCAAGCCGACATTCAACCTAAGTTCCAAAATTGACAACCCAAGTTCCGAGGTTGCCATTAGAATGTTTACCAGCCCGCCCTCAACTTGGCAGCCTGTTCACCCAAAACACTATAGTTCAAGCGGAAACGACTATGCCGGATAACGATCCACTCCAAAACGGCCCATCAATGGAAAATAACATCCAGGCCGCAGTCAGGGCGCTGAGAGATGGTCACCTCGTGGCCTTCCCCACCGAAACCGTCTATGGCCTCGGTGCAGATGCCACCTCCGATCGAGCAGTCGCCGCCATTTTCCAAGCCAAAGGCCGACCACGTTTTAATCCGCTGATCGTGCATGTTGCAAGCTTCGAGCATGCCTGCAAACTCGCCCATTACTCAACCATCGCTACAACCCTCACACAGGCATTCTGGCCAGGCCCCCTCACCATTGTAGTCCCTCTCTCCAGCAATGCGGGCCTGTCTGGTTTGGTATCGGCAGGGCTAAAGACCGTTGCCATTCGCGTCCCTGCCCATCCAATAGCCCAGCGCCTTCTCAAAGCGGCCGAATATCCTATCGCCGCCCCCTCGGCCAATACCTCAGGGCAGATTTCCGCCACCACCGCCGGCCACGTCCGAGCCGATTTTTCAGCTCAAATCACACATATCCTAGATGGCGGCCCGACCGAGCACGGCTTGGAATCGACAATCATCGACGCGACGCAAGAGAAAATCATCCTGCTCCGCCCAGGCGCAATAACCAGCGCGGCTATAAAAGATGTAATCGGCTATCTGCCTGTTTCCCGTTCCGCCAGCGGCGCCAATGCCCCAACTTCACCCGGGCAGCTTGCCAGCCATTACGCCCCCAAAGCCCCAGTCCGTATGAATGTCACCGTGCCGCCAAATCAAGGGGAAGCCCTCCTGGCATTTGGTCCCAACGCACCCTTACACGCAGGCCCAAGCATTAATCTATCACTCAAGGGATGCACAACTGAAGCCGCAATAAACCTATTCTCCGCCCTTCGCGAGCTAGATGCGACTAAAAGCACCGCAATTGCTGTCATGCCAATCCCCGAAACCGGCCTCGGCGAAGCCATTAATGACCGTCTCCGACGCGCCGCTGCACCACGGCCTGAATTGAATTAATAAAACAACTACTGTACCTCAGCCTCACTCTTCTTCGCATCAGCGTCACTCTTACGCCGCTCTCCCCAACTTGCCTCATACCAATCGTTGGTGCCAAACAGCCAAACCCGGAACCGCGTCCAGCCATCCTCTTGCGATCCAATTGCTTCAAACGCACCAAACCTTGCTGTAAGCGCAACAATTTCGCTTTTGGATTCCAAACGCCACTGATCCATTGAGGTCGCCAACGTTTGCTGGTTGGCATTGATTTTCACCAACGCCTCATGCATCACCTGGCTATCGCGCTCGGCGTTCTGTGCCGCCTTCAGCATCCGGTCCGCACTACCACTCGAAGCACTTTCCAACACGCCAATCCGATCAGATACCATACCCAGCATCTGGCCTAATTCCGCCTGCTTATTCTGCACCACGGCGGTGACACCACTCAACCGCTCAAACATCGAATGACTAAGCCCCCGCATTCCTTCCTCGATGACCCCCTTCAGCCGGTCACCACCAGCGTCCTGCGCACTCATCGCCGAAGACACTGCCTTGAGCTCCGTGCCAACCATCGAAGATACTTCCGCCAATTGCGACCGCTGCTCCTCCAACAGATTTTCCATCTTCTGAACTCGATCATCCACTGTATTGATCATCAGCTGCGTATCGCCTGCACGCGTCTCAATATCCTTCAACCCAACGGTTATCGGCGCCATATCCAAGGCACTTGCTGCCGGCTCATCCAGACGATTTTCAAGTTGCTCTAATCGCACGGCCAGCTCATCCAATGAGCCATCGATCTTGTCGAGCTTGCCGGTCACCTGGGCTGGCACTACAGAGTTAGCCTGCGCACCATTGAGCACCCGTTGCTCCAACTCACCCAAACGTGCAGGCAGTGCTGCAATCGAAGGCTCCAACGAGCCAAATCTCTCTGGCAAATCCGCCAACAGGGACAACTGCCCCGCAACCTCTGATGACAACCCCACTTCTGAATTATCAGGCAGTTCCTTCAAAACCCCCTCAAGCGCACTGAGCCGCTCGCCCAAAACCGTCCAGGTCCGCGCAAGCTCATTGAACTTAGAATCTACATTCCTTTCAAGCAGATAGAGCCGGTCAATAATGTGGTCGTGGTCTAACTCCAGAGTTTCATTGACGGGCTCTTGGTAACTCTGGCCGCTGTCGCTACTACCCGTATTGCCAATATAGAGCCCCTGGCCTCTCTGGTTGCCCTCACCATTATTCCGGTCATGGCGCAGCTCCTCAACCAACGACGCAAATGTCTGACGACTAAGGCTGAGATCCTCAGACAGCCCCCGCACAACCCTCTCCAAAACGTCAATCCGAGAGTTTTGCATGGAATCCGTATGCGTAGGGGGCTGCGCCGCTCTAGCCTCATTCATGCGCCCTTCTCCCATGTGGTGACTGCCCGCACTGACCCGCACGCGCTCCCGTGGCTCATGAGTTCCCATCGGGTCTTGTTCTGCACGGAGATCCCAGTCACGGCGATGACGGGAGAGCAAGTTTCGGCTTGAGAGATCGCGTTTCATATCGAGCAATATATCCAGAAGATCTTCGGTTGTAACCGGCGAGCGTCGAAGGTAGGAGCGCTCGGCTGCGAATTGTAGAAGCTCATCAAACTCTTTTGATGGCCTTGGCGAAAACTGTCCGCCGGATCTGCCAAGCGGCATTCCGCTGGCAATAATTGAGGCGCTTTCACGCCTTAAAGTAGAAACATCAATATGATAGCCAGCCAGGGCCTCAGACGCTGCATCCACTAGCGTCATGGCATGGATTAAATGCTCCAGCCCAACTGCCGCAGCTCGGTGCACCATGGCCAGATCATAGGCCTGGTTGCAGCAACGCATGACGATGTCATCGACCAGTAGTGGCCCACTGGACAAAGTGAACTCATCAGGCCCGGCGCCATTCAGTGCACGCTCCGGCCAACCACTGGATGCGACCGACGCTGCGCCACCACCACCACGGCCACGCCTCCCGCTCTTGTCCCGAAGCACCTGAACGTCCAGGCCTTCACCTTTATACATCATGGTCCAATGATCCCTGACTTTCGGACCAGTGCAATATCTCTCAATATGAGATACCACGCTTACTTACTCACATTACCAGTTGCTTTGAGCTATTCTCTGTGTGCCCGCTTTTTCTGGCAAATCTATAGCATCATTGGCGCTTGAGCCTGACAGAATATATATTCTGTCATGACATTACGATATTTTGGCAAAAAATGATCGGAAGCGTGTTCCAAGATGCAGGCACTCTGCAAAGAGTTATCGGCCCTGTCCAGCTCAATAAGCGCAGCCCTTAAAACAACCTCGGACGGTCAGGCAACAGCAACTCTGCACCTTCATTGCGCGGGCTATTGAGTTGCCGCGACACTTCTACAATCTCCAATACCCCCTCCTCGCACGGCCTCAGTAACTCCGAAGCTTCTCGCGCATCGACCGATCGACAATCGAGCCACGTCTCAAAATGTTCGGGCTGCAATATCGCTGGCATACGGTCATGAATCCCGCGCACATTCTCATTCGCAGGCACCGTGATGATCGCCATAGTATCAATTTCGCTGCCGTCTGCCCCCATCCACTGCTCATAAAGTCCGGCAAACGCTATCGGTTTATTTGGTATTTTGCAGCCCGACGCTCGGGCTTCCGCTTGCTCACTGCTGCACGCCTGAATAAGGTGCGGCTGCTTCGCGCCAGCCTTCCCCGTCCACTCATAATAACCGTTCGCTGGCACCAAGCACCGCTTATGGCGCAGCGCCCCGCGAAACGATGGCTTCTCAAGCAACGTTTCTGCCCGCGCATTAATCAATGTCGAAAACTTCGATAAATCCCGCGCCCAGGAAGGCAACAATCCCCAACGCACCAAAACCAACTCCCGCTCCCCCAAAAAACCCTGCCTCACAATCAAAACCGGTTGTGTTGGTGCAATATTATAGCGTGGCGGGAACGGTTCAGTTTGGGCAACACCGAAATATGCCAGAACCGCCTCCGGCGGCGATAATAGATTGTATCGCGAACACATTTTATTCCTCTCTCCGGCACACCGTTCCTTAAATCACCACCAGCCGAAAATGATCGGCCAGATTCGATGACTGGCTCTCAATTCACGCTGATGTCACTTCAATTGACTAGCCTACCCACAGCGAGGCGAATAAGCTGCTCCGATGATCAATAGTGCACATCAAAAGAGAAGCTCGTTTGCACCGTTCTCACACGTTCCCCAACGCGGTTCGCTCTTATGGGGCCGGCCGCACAGCTCACGCCTATCGTGCATGGCTCTCACAGCAATCATTCTGTCTCTCATGGCACCCAGCACCACAATCGCCAACCCTGCACTCTGGAAGATCCAAGGCTGGACCAAAACAGATTTCTCCAAATCATCCATCTCCTTTGCAGAAATTCTGTCCGGTGGCCCACCCAAAGATGGCATCCCCTCGATCGACAAGCCGCGCTTTAAAACGATCAAAAATCTCACAACCATCGAGACACCCAAACCGCAATCTCCCGTCATCGGGCTTGAGATAAACGGCGACGCCCGCGCCTATCCGTTAAGCATTTTGATTTGGCACGAGATCGTCAACGACAGCGTTGGAAACACCCCGGTCACCGTCACCTATTGCCCGCTGTGCAACGCCGCGATTGTGTTCGATCGGCGCGATCCAAGTCTCAAAAGCCAAACTGGAAAATCTCTAAAATCCAACGTTCTGGAATTTGGCACGACCGGCAAACTACGCCACTCAGACCTCATAATGTATGATCGCCAAACTGAGAGCTGGTGGCAACAATTCACCGGCACGGCAATAATTGGCAAAATGTTGGGAACTCAGCTCAAGATCGTCCCGTCACGGCTTGAGAGTTATGCAGAATTCCAAAAACGCCACCCAAACGGCAAAGTCCTGATACCCAACAACCCAAACTTGCGCGCCTATGGCAAAAACCCCTACGTCAACTATGACACGGCAAAACTACCATTCCTCTATCGTGGCGAGATGCCCAAGGGCATCAATCCCATGGCCCGCGTCGTTGTCATTGCAAAGTCATCCACCCCAACCGCCATCTCCCTGAGACTGCTGCGCGACAAACGTCGGCTCAAGATCGGTAACATAACGCTTTCCTGGCGCAAAGGCCAAGCCTCTGCCCTGGATACGGCAAAAATCGACATGGGACGAGACGTCGGCACCGTCATAGCTTGGAAGAAAATGCCAGACGGCACCCGCAAAGATATCGCCTATGATCTGACATTCGCATTTGTTTTTCACGCCTTCCACCCCAAGTATCCAATCCGAACAAAATAACAAACGGAGACATGGCTGCATCACCTCCGGTCTCACATTGTGGGTTCGCCACCAAATAGCCTTGATCTACTGTGGAAAATTGGGATAGCCCTACTCGTTGACAGCCTCATACTCATTGGCTGCATCAGCGCTGCCGACCTGACACCCGCAATCAAGCGTTTGGGACGCAACACTAGAGAGCCCGAACAATGGTGCGTCGTTTGACATTGCCTATCATCGTTTTGCCCGCGAGACGTTTGCCGCTCATAGCTCTGATTGCTATGACAGCATCCGCATGCTTTTTTGCTTCATTGCGAGCGCCAGGTGCCATAGCAGCGCCGACAGCAGCCAGCCGGCCTTATGATCAAAAACTTATGCGCCTAACGGAAATCCTCGGTGCAATTCATTACCTTCGCGAGCTGTGTGGTGCTCGTGATGGCCAGAAATGGCGCAACGGCATGCGCGACCTCGTTCGCGCTGAGGGCTCTTCCGCGCTGCGTCGCGCCACCATGGCCCGTCATTTCAATCGCGGTTATCGTGGCTACAGCCGCACCTATCGCAAATGCACGATTTCGGCAAAAACAACCGTGGATCGGTTTCTAAAAGAAGCGCTCCAAATATCGCAAGACCTACTAAAACTCGCCAATTAGCCAACCAGCCACTGAATGGCCCGGATGGCCCCTACTACCTCATTCGGCGCTAGAGCCTGATCGCTTTAGATTGAAGCACTTCTGCTTCGACCTAAAGCGTGGATAAGTCTCTAAAACAAAAGCTTAGAGCACGCTCAAGCTCTTTCACGTGATTCCATCAATGAAGAGCATGCACTAGCCGAATTGCGCGATACCCAAAGCCAACTCGCCGATCAGCAGACAGCCAAATCCGACTAGAAAAATTCCAGCCACCCGATTAATTCGAGACAACTCCACCACATCAAATCGATGCTTTATCCATCCAACCGAGGCTGCCAAAAATACCCACCAGGCCAAGCTACCAGCCACAACAGCTAACACCAGTACCATCGCGTCAAGAGATCCTCGCACCTCAA
>Ga0209345_10001107_pt1 | contig 33282 bp, 30 predicted proteins | sample Cruoilmetagenom7_FD_187294 | JGI IMG/M metagenome (GOLD analysis project Ga0209345, IMG submission 187294) | Oil polluted marine microbial communities from Coal Oil Point, Santa Barbara, California, USA - Sample 7 (SPAdes) (version 2) | ecosystem: Environmental > Aquatic > Marine > Oil seeps ...
AGTGACTCAAATTTTAGTGATATATCTAGTGCAGATGAATTAGAAGCGACTGATAGTGTGATAGATGTTTCAGATTTATTGTCAATGACAGAGTCGGATTCAGAAGACACAGTGTTTGATTCTGAAATTGATTTATCAGATATGATAAGTGATTCTAACACAAATCAAGATAGTATATCATCAGAATTACAATCCAGTGGCTCGCAATCCTCAGGCTCAAATAAAAGTCGTCTAAGTGCAGACCGGCAGGAGTTGGTCAAGCTAGTTAGTAATGAGTTAGAAGAGATAGTATCAGAGGAAAGTTATGACTTTGACGCAATAGAAAATGAATCTGGGCTTGAAGCTAATTTAGTAGATATTGCTGAGCAGGTCGAAAATATAAGTAATGCAATAGATTTAATTGGTTTTGAGGGATTGGGTGATGCTTGCCGGTATATATCAAGTAATATTCATATGCTTGCTCTTAATCATAAAGAGATAACAGATGAAAATACGCTTTTAATTAAATCCTGGCCATTGGTGGTTATCTCATATTTAAAGAACATTTCTGACATTTCAGTTACTGAAGAGTTAATAAGGTATCTTGAAGATAATTCATGGCCAGAACCTATTAGTAACGAAACAGCTGCTAGTCTAAGAGAAACACTGAAATATCCCGTTTTTAAAGAAGAAGAAAAACAAGTACGACAAGATAAGGCCACAGCAGACGATATGTCTCTAAGCCTGGCTGAGGATGTTAATCCTGAACTGCTAGAAGCTTTGTTACAAGATCTGCCTGTCCAGACGGAAGAGTTCTCTACAGCAATACAAAATTTATTAGTACAAAAAGATATTGAATATCTTGAAATATCGCAACGTATTGCTCATACCGTAAAAGGAGCAGGTAATGTTGTTGGTGTTAAAGGTATAGCAAATTTAACTCATCATCTCGAAGATATATTCGAAATTCAGTCAAAAGCAAAAAAAATACCGTCTAATGAATTGTTTGATGTGTTAGTTGATGCGGCTGATTGCCTGGAAACAATGTCGGAAGCATTGCTGGGTATTGCTGAACCTCCAGATAATAGTCTAACAATTTTTCAATTAGTTTTAGATTGGGCGAATAAACTTGATATTGAAGGTGCTTCAGATTTTAATCTTAATGCCTCTGATAATAACGATGAATTCAGGTTTTTAGTTTCATCTCCAGAAAGCTCTACAAAGATTGAGACTGAATCAGCAGACTCGTTTAAAAAGCCAATAAATATTGAAAATATGCTTAGGGTTCCGGTGAAATTAGCTGATGATATGTTGAGGCTTGCTGGGGAAAATCTCATAGCAACATCTCAAATACAGGAGCAGATTAATACTATAAAGGCTCGTTATAAAAGTCTCAAAACACATAATATAGTATTACAAAAATTATCATTTGACCTTGAGCATATTGTTGATGTTCAAGGCATAGCGAGTAGTTCGGCTCAGCCTAACGTCATGGATGATTTTGATTCTCTGGAGCTTGACCAGTATCATGAACTACATTCAATGAGTCGACGTCTGGTTGAAATATCAGCCGATTCAATTGAAATCGAACAAGCTTTAGAAAAAGAGTTTTCTCAATTGAAGTCATTAGTAGTTATGCAAAATCAGTTGCAGAAAGAAAATGAAGAACTAGTACTAAAAACTAGAATGGTACCAACAAAAACAATTGTTGCGCGATTGAAAAGAGGCGTAAAACAAGCTTGTCGCTTAACTAATAAGCATGTTGATCTAGAAGTAATTGATAATGACACGTTTATGGATAGTGAAGTGCTAAATGGTTTGATAGAGCCCTTAATGCACATACTAAGAAATTCTGTAGATCATGGTATTGAAACTATTGAAATTAGAGAACAATCCAATAAGAATAGTAGAGGATGTATTAAGCTTATTTTTAAACAAAGAGGCGATCAAATTGTTATAGATATAGAAGATGATGGTAAGGGATTAAACATAACAGAAATACGAAGTAAAGCTTTAGCGCTGGGTTTGGCTAATACAGAAGATGAGGTTACTGAATTAAATTTACAAAACTATATTCTCCAACCTGGGTTTTCAACACGTAGTGAAGTTAGTCAAATATCTGGAAGAGGTATTGGTCTCGACGTAGTGCATAATAAAATTCGAGAATTGAAAGGTCTTATTGAAATTAACTCTTATGAAGGAAAAGGATGTAAGTTCTCACTAACTCTGCCAATGTCTTCGTTCTCAATTCACTCTTTATTAATCAGGGTTAGGGATAATGTCTATGCCATTTCCAGTCGTGGTATTGAGGATATTATTTATCCAGGATTAGGTGAGATACAGACTTTTGATGACGAAACTAAATTTAAACTTGGTGAGAAAATTTATAGCACAGTGAAACTGGAAAATATGCTCAATTTACAGGAAGATAGAAGAGATATTGAACGTGACAAACGTCCTATTATTTTAGTAAAAGATGATTTGGGAAATGTAACAGCTGTATTTGTTCAGGCGGTAATCGATAGTCGTGATGTGGTGGTAAAGTCTATGGGACCGTATGTTCCTAAAATTTCAGGTGTTATAGGAGCAACTGTATTAGGTGATGGTAGTATTGCTCCAGTGATTGATCTTACAGAGTTAAAGCAATCATCTTTAGTGTTAAGTGATAATGATTTGCTTGATATTCGATATAATGAAACAGATGTAAGTAATAAACTACCATTTGTACTAGTTGTTGATGATTCATTAAGTGCTAGAAACTCATTAATTCAATTTGTAGAGGATCTTGGTTTTGAAGTTAGATCAGCTCGTGATGGAATGGAGGCTATCTCGCTAATTGATAAACGTAAGCCTGATCTAATTCTTGTTGATATGGAAATGCCGAGAATGAATGGGCTAGAGTTGACGACTCATATTAGGGCTAATCAAGCCACTCAAAATATGCCAATTATAATGATCACTTCACGCTCGACAGATAAGCATCGTAAAGCAGCTTTAGACAAGGGAGTGAGTCATTATATGGTTAAGCCTTTTGCTGAAGATGAGTTAGCAATATATATTAATAGCTCTTTGAATATTGCTTGAGTGATATGGAGTAATTTAAAATATGTTTCTATGTATTAGTATGTGAATCATATAAAGTTTATTAATAGTAGTTTTATAGTTAATTAAAATAATTGATTGTATGGTGAGTTATCTCGCATTTTAATGTAATTATTTTTTAATTTGTGACTGGTTGGCTTTACATTTTTAATTAATAATGATTGTTATTCGAATTAAACTATATAAATAATAATAACAAATTAATTTTATCGACTATTACTAGATATGAGCTATGCTTGTAAAATATACTTACACATATATAAAGTTAAAAATGATAATAATAAAAATGCACATTAATAATGTGGTTTAATTCTTAAGCGAAGTTGGGTCAGAAATATTGTTGAAATATTCTGCACTGATTATTCAAAGTTTTCGAAGTAGATCTTTTGGTTTTAATGTACGAATAAATATACTTTAACTTTTTACTATTATATTAAAATTCCTATAAAAAATAATGTAGTGAAGTATATTTGTATTTATGAAGGAGCTATTGTGAAAACAAAGCTGTTACTAGTGGATGATCATGCAATTGTTAGAGCCGGATTTCGACATTTGTTAGAAAGTGAATCAAAATATGAATTTCTTGAAGTGGACTCGGCTGAAGAGGCATGCCAGGTCTATGCAGAATATAAGCCAGATGCCGTAATTATGGATCTTATGATGCCTGGCATGGGTGGTTTGGAAGGCGTAAGATATTTAAATGCTAAGGACAAAAACGCAAAAGTACTTGTGTTGAGTATGAGAGATGATTTGGCTTATGTAACTCGAGCCACCGTAGCTGGTGCGACAGGATATTTGACTAAGAAGAGTGCACCAGGTGAGCTAGCACGTGCAGTAAGTGTCGTTATTAAAGGACAAAAGTATTTAAGTGCGGATGTATGTGATTTAGCAAATAATGAAGCCTGGGATGCAGATGAAGATAAGGTTAAAAGTCTGACAGAACGTGAGTTTGAAATATTTTGTTTATTGGCTGAAGGTAAGTCAGTGGTTAAAATATCGACTGATTTGCATTTAAGTCCCAAAACGGTGAGTAATCATCGAACGCGTATCATGAAAAAAATAAACGCAACGAATATTGTCGAGCTGACACGATTAGCAATAAGGAATGGATTGTTTGAAGCTTAACAAATTTTAAATAATATCATTAAACTAAATAAGGCGACAGAATATGCACAATAAGGCATGTGTATGATTATTAAATGATATTAATGCCCTACAGCTTGTGTAGTATGAGTAAGCTTGTAGGGCGAATGGTTAATTAAATTGCAGAATCAGTTGCCCGTTTTCCAGGAAGTAAATAATCAAGTAGTGACCGGCTAAGCTTATATTTTCTATTGGTTTCTATGTAAGAGTTTTTATCTAAATAGTCGATAATTGCATCAACAGATTGCTCGATATTTAATTTTGACGTATCAATTATTATATTGGCATTGTTTGGTTCTTCGTAAGGGGAGTCAATACCTGTAAAATGCTTTATTTCACCTGATCGAGCTTTTTGGTATAAGCCTTTTACATCTCTATCTTCACATACATTTAAAGGGCATTTAATATATATTTCGACAAACTCCGTCTCATTTACGATGTTTCGAACAAAGTTTCTGTCATCTTTAAATGGAGAAATAAATGTAGCAAGTACCATAACACCTGCATCAATAAATAGCTTTGCGCATTCACCGATTCTTCTTATGTTTTCTTTTCTATCTGCGTCATTAAAACTTAAATCACTACTTAATCCATGCCTAACATTATCACCGTCTAATAAGTATGTATGAAAGCTGTAATTATGCAGTCTTTCTTCCAGTGCATTAGCAATTGTGGATTTTCCTGAACCAGATAAGCCTGTAAACCATATAATCGATGATCGTTGTTTGGAGAGATTGTCTCTGTGGTCTTTAGTTATAGAGGAATCACTCCAAACTACATCGCTGGACTTTTTGTTGTTATTGATTGTAGTAGTCATAGGTTACCAACTTTAAATAACAGAATGTGCTATAAAAAATAGCATTAAATATTAATATATGGCATAGGGAATTTTCCTGTATTAAGGGGATTTGAAAAAATAATTATTATTAGGCCTATGAGTAGGAATTTTTCCCTTTTTTATGAGATTTAATATTATTGAATGATATTGACTCTATACTTGGAGAACAAGGCATAATATTGAATATACAGTGGTGTGCTTATAATGTATCAATTCAATTTATCAGGTAGTTTTATATGAGTGTTAATACCGAAGCGTTACAAGATCAGAGTCAGCCATCGTTGTTGTCACTATTCTGGATTTTTGTAAAGATTGGATGTACAGCATTTGGCGGCTTTATGGCGCTGATAGCGGTTGTTAAAAACTATCTGGTGGATAGAGAAAAATTACTATCTGATGATGAGATGCTAGACGGAATATCCCTGGCTACTATATTACCAGGTCCGGTAGCGGTTAATGTAGTGGCTTATGCCGGATATAAGATTAGAGGCCTATCAGGTGCAGTAGTATGTGCAACAGCAGTAACTCTACCTTCATTTTTTCTGATCTTATTTTTAAGTTATGCATATTTTACCTGGGGTGAAATTCCAGCTGTAAACAATATTTTTATGGGAATACTGCCTGCTGTTGCAGCAATAATTTTAGCTACATCAATTAAAATGGGTCAAAAGTCATTAACCGGATTCAGTGAAATATGTATAGCTGTAATTTCCATGTTAGTGCTTATTTTTATAGGTGGATTTTACAGTAGTGTATTAATTATTCTATCTGCAGGGTTTATTGGTTGGCTTATATTTAAATATGAGCTAACAATCAATACATATCAGCTTAAAAATGCTAGAGATAATAAAAATTTATCGAATATCAAAATAAAATCTATTTCAGATGGTGTAGGTAAAAAGAATATAAAGTTTGTGTTGTTAATAGCTGGATTTAGTGTTTTAGCCATCTATATGGCACTAGTAAGTACTCAATCTTTACTAGCAGTAAAACTTTTTACAACATTCTCTAGTATGAGTTTGCTTTTATTTGGTGGTGGATTTGTGTTTATACCACTAATGCAAGAAACGGTTGTTGAAACGTACCATTGGGTATCACATAAAGAGTTCGTTGACGCTATAGCCATGGGCCAAATTACACCTGGCCCCATCCTAATCAGTGCTACATTTATTGGTTATAAAGTCGCAGGTGTGTTCGGTGCCGTTCTGGCAACAATAGGAATCTTTACCCCACCAGCAATGCTCATGTTGCTTTGCACGCATTATCTACAAAAAGTAAAAGATTCCCTCAATATTAAGGCTGTATTAAAAGGTGTCCGTTGTGCTGTTATAGGTATGATTGCGGCCGCTGCATATGTAGTCTCATTGTCAGCAGAGAGTAGTTTAGTTTCTGTGGCGATTTTCTTAATTGCGATGTTCGCATTGGTAAAACTTAAGTTAGAAGTTGTCTGGATTATTCCTTTATCAGGTGTGGTTGGTTTGATTGCATACGCCTGACATAATTTATTTTACTAATAATTATTAAATGAATGTATACATTTTATTGATACTTAACTTAATTGATTTTTAAATTTAGATACCCAGGAGAAACTAAATGAAACCTGTATTTATGATTGGTACACAGCGCTCAGGCTCAAATTTATTACGCTTAATGCTAAATCAGCTTAATGATATAGCATCACCGCATCCACCTCATATATTAGAGCGTATGAATCCACTAATGGACTTATATGGTAGTTTTGATAATGATGAAAATTATCATAAATTAGTTGATGATGTTTGCAGGTTAGTTGAACTGAATCCTGTCGAATGGAGTGAAATGAATTTTGACCGCAAGGAAATCTATCTTAGGTCTAAAAGTCGATCTTTATTAGGTGTTTATGCAGCAATACATGATATCTATGCTGAAAATCAGGGTGCAAAAACCTGGTGCTGTAAAAGTTTAGCTAATATACAATATATTAAAGATATAGAAGATCATTTTGATAATCCAAAATATATTTACTTATATAGAGATGGACGTGATGTGGCGCTATCATTTCAAAAAGCCGTAGTGGGTGAAAAGCACATTTATAATATTGCAAATGACTGGGCAGAAACGCAGGCTATGGCTTTAAGTTTTAAAGATTTTATTGATGAGAAACGCTTTTACTGTGTTAGTTATGAGCAACTTACACAGCAGCCTGAGCAAACTGCGCATGCACTCTGTGAGTTTTTAGGAACTGAATATGTGCCTGAAATGCTTGATTTTCATAAAAGTAGCGAAGCTAAAAACGCAGCTAGTTCTAGTGAGTTATGGGGTAATGTCACGAATCCAATAATACAGAATAACAGTAAGAAATTTCTAAATGAAATGTCACAATCAGATATTAAAATATTTGAGTCGGTTGCAGGTGATATATTAGATGCACTGGGGTATGAAAGAACTAATGTACCTAGTGGAGAAGAAATTGTCTTCTCAGATGCTGAAATTGAATCTTTCGATGCGCTTAATACGCGAAAAAAATTAGAAAACTTACTTAAGGTCGATGTGGAGGATAAGCAACGACGTGCACGACAATCTAAGCTATTAGATGAAATTAAGTCGAGATTTGTTGCTTAGTCAGGTTTTTTATGAAGGCTGGAGAATTTAGAATGTTTAAATATAAAGTAAAATTGTTTTCAATTTTTCTGGTATGTCTTTATCCAATTGATGCAATTTCAGAATATCTATTTACAGCTCCACCAAGAGAAAGCATACAAAAAGGTAATGAAATATATAAACCAATTGCTGATTTTCTATCTAAATATACTGGTGAAACATTTGTATACAATCATCCTGGAAACTGGGCTTCATATAGTCGCAGTATGCAGAAAAATGAGTTCGACCTGGCATTCGATGGTCCACATTTTGTGAGCTGGAGAGTGCATAACCTTCAACATGATGTAATAGCTAAATTACCACAGTTACATATTTGGCGAGTTATAGCTAAAAGTGATAATGATAGTATAAGAAGTCTGGATGATTTGATTGGAAAAAAAGTGTGTGCTCCAAAATCACCAAATTTTGGGATGCTTACTATGATGAGTCATTACTCAAACCCTGAGAAAGAGCCCATACATGTTATTACCAAAGGTTGGAAGGATGCTTTTAATTCAGTTGTTCAGGGTAAGTGCGTGGCAACGGTCATACCCAAAACTAATCATAAAAAGTTTGACCCTGAATTTGCGAAAACAAAATCAATTCATACTCATTTGCCATATCCAAACCAGGCGTTTACAGCGGGTTCAAACCTTACTCCGAGTATGAAGTCTAAAATAACGACTGCATTGCTTTCTGATGAAGGGCAAGAAGCGTTAACTAAGCTAAGAGATCGATTTACGCGAGGTGCAAATGTGGTGGATGCTGAGAATGAAGAATATGAAGGTATAAGCATGGTGCTCAAAAGAGCAGTTAATTTCACTAACGCAGGTAAATAAAATAATGTGGGATTATGAATTTTCTAATTTAATCAGGCTGTTTTTAGTGTTGATACCACCGGCATAACCTGTGAGTGTTCCATTTTTACCGATAATGCGATGACACGGTACTATAATGGATATTGCGTTTGCACCATTGGCATTAGCAACGGCTCTAACCGCTTTTGAATTTGATATGTTTTTAGAAATATCAAGATAACTAAAGGTTCTTCCGTATGGAACTTTGATTAAAGCATGCCAGACTGCTTTTTGAAATTCTGTTCCAATTAATTTCAGTGGTATATCGAAATTTTCACGCTTATGTTCAAAATACTCATTTAGTTGATGGCGTGTGAGTTGCAGTATTTTATTATTTTCTTCCGTGTATGAAGATTTCAACTTTGTTTGTAGGCGTTTGTCTATGCTCAATCGTGCTTTTCTATGATACCAATCACACATGATTAACTTATTATCATGTGAGCCTAGTATCAGTTCACCAAATTTAGTATTAAAGTGTTGAATGCTTATATTATTCATAATTTAGACCATGTAGTTAAGTGCTAATTCACATATGTATTTGTATAATGAAAATGGAGGCCGCTTAAGAATTTAAAAATAATATGCAATATCAAGTTTAATAAAATCATCGTCCTCTATTCCTTTTAGCCGGCTTAAGTTGTGTATGTTGTTAAAGGCTCGCATTTCTAGAGACGCTGTCCAGTTTTCTGCAAAGCGTTTACTCGCTTCAAGACTGATAAGGTGTTCCTGGTTATCAAGATCATAAATTATTCCTAGTAATGCCTCAGATGAATCAGTATCATTCATTGCTAGTCGTAATCCGATCATAGCATCATTTTGAAAAGCAGTAGTTGCATCACTTCCTCGATCATCATATAAGTACTCCATTACCAGGCCTAAATCAGCTGAGCTTTCAGATATGCCCACAAAGGTATATTCAAAACCGCCTGTTAACGCAATAAACCTCTCATTAATCAGCTGAGAAGTGTTGATGTCACTAGTCTTCCAGTCGCGTGCGATTGCTTCAAATTTCCACAACCATTCATCCGTTGTTAATTGCGTATCTATACTTGCTTGTTGAATTTGCGGGTAATAGAGAGTTAATACGGGTTCTGCATTTTTGGAACCTGGTATAAAGACAGGTTCACGGCTTGTGCCATTAAAGTAAGAAAGACCAAGCTCAATATCACCAAAGTATTTAAACCAGCGTACTGCCAGGTCAATATGCTTTTTCTTGTCAGATGACTCGTAGTCAGTCTGATCTGAGTCTACAACTGGAAAAGTCCGTGGTCTGCCTTCAATGTCTTGAAATGTACGCTCTCTGAAGTAGGGGAGTATATATAGATCAACTAATCCCCAGTCTTTTTCAAAACTAGCTTTAATCATAGGTTGTCCAAGTTTATCTTCACCATCTATACTTTCTATATTATCAGTCTGGTTAATAATGTCGACTAGATGCTGTGATTCGGTTACCCCCCAATAGACCTTACTGATACCTAAACGTAACTCCCAGTCTTCATAGACGTGTTCATAAAATAGTTCGCGAATATCTGTGTGGCTACGCTCATCGTCGTACTGATCAATGCGCAGAAAAGGTGTAAAGGTCAAACTTTTATTGTCACTGTTCAGGTCATTATAATATTCTACTTCTGAAGATACAGAAATATAGTTGTTATGTTGTTCTGCGTTTTGAATGATGGGGTCGTGAGGAAAATAACTGTTTTGAAAGGTTATATTACCAGATAATTCTGCCATGCTTTCAGACGCTGCTAGCGTCAAAACTAAAAGTATAAGAAATTTATAGTCAGTTGTTATTTTAAGAATTAAATTCATTCGAGTGGCTCAAATTTTTCCAGATGTTTAATCTCGTTGGTTATTGCGGGTGATTGATGATCAACCCCCATGATTTTCAAAAGCTCATGGTTTGCTACGTTTTCACCCTTTTTTCTAATAAGAGTTTGCACTAGTGCGCTACAAATAAGTTTTTTATGGCTGTATATTTTTTGTTCAACCCATGTCCACTTATTATCCCAGTAAATTATTTTACTGTGCAGTTCATAATGCTGAAATAATTTAAGTGGACGACGAAAACGAATATGTATTGAACCTACAACTCCATACCAGCCCCTTTTATATACCGTCTTTAAAAGGCCTGAGCGTAACATTATGTCAATACGACCTAAATCCATAATGCTGTTAAATCGTCCGTTGTTCATGTGCATATTTACATCAAGGTCATTTGGGAGAACCCTGAATTCTAATATAGATATATCTGTTAAATCTATGTGCGGCTTCCACCTAGATTTAATGATTAATATTAATAATCTAAGATATAAATTCATGAGGTTTTTATACCAGTATGATAAGATTATTAAAATTATTTATTTAGCACGTTTTAAGCTATTTCGATTAAAGTCTTTATCGGTTAAACCTGTTTTGAACTGGTAGTTTTTCCAGTTAAGCGTAGTTGACTTCCCAGTTTGGTGGTTAACCATATGCATTGTGTCCGCACGCCAAAATTTATTAAGATACTGTTTATAGCCATCGTAGGTTAAGGTCTTTAACAGGGTGTTTTTACGGTCATAAAAATCAATTTTTTCAGCACGATATTCTTTCTTATTTACCCAGGCTACCTGCCTGGTATATCCAGAGTGCTTGTATGCAGGGTAACGCTCCACAACAAAACAGTCAATTCCGTCTAATAATTCGTCCTTAATGTATTTATACGTATATTTCTCTACTTCCTGTGACGAAATATCTTCATAGGCAAATTCACTACCCATAAAAGGTCCGGATTTATTTTTCGAGTTAATGCGTTTTACACGTTTAAGTGCAGGTAAATATAACCACTGTTCATCAGCTTTAAGTGCATGTGAGTAGGTCAGTGATGCAGTGCCTTTTATGTCTCTTGGGGTATTAAATACTGATAAGCCTTTATCTCCATCACCAATAACTTCAAGTGTTTTAACTTCAACTTCACGTGTATTCGTTTGTCCCTGTTTATTTGTTAGAAGCATTTTCATGCTTGCTGCGGAGTCTTTGAAGCCTGTGTCACGCTTATCAGCTTCTATAGCTATTTCTAAGCCTTTAGAAATATCATCTGCGTTGACTGTAGTGATGCAACTTAAAAACGCAAAAGAGCAAGCAACTGCATTGACTGATATTTTACTAAATAGAGAGAGGTGGTTTTTTTTAATAAATTTCATGTTTTTTCCTTAAGCTGATTTCTTTTTGTTATCAGAATCAATAGCCATTAATAGTGGAGGTAGTAGCAGGAAGTCTAAAATTAATGCTACTGCAATGATAATGCTGGTCATTAAGCCCATGCCTGAATTAAGTTGAAAATTCGACTGTGCTAGTACCATGAACCCTGAAATTAGTACAATTGAGGTTACCCATAGTGCAACTCCTACATTGTTAAAGGCATAGCGTACTGCCTGTTGGCTATCCAGGCCTTTTTCTTTTTTGGCACGTATATACTTACTCATAAAGTGAATCGTGTCGTCTACAACAATACCCAGTGTCATAGCTGTAACTATTGATAGAGCAAGTCCTATCTCACCAACTACCAAACCCCAGATTCCAAAAGCGACACCGGCTGGAAACAAGTTCGGTATTAGAGTGATTAAGCCATATTTGACAGATTTTAAGGCAATAATTAAGACAAGTGATATTAATATTAAAGCAATGGTGGTGCCGCTTAACATACTAATAATATTACGCTTACCAATATGCGCAAACATTATTGCTGGGCTGGCCCCGTCAGTGGTTATATTGGGTGTATATTTTTGCATCCACTCATTGGCTCGTTGCTCAAGTGTCAGTAATTCATTAGACGAAATAGTTTTAAGAACTACATTTACTTTAGTCGATTGCTTAGCCACATCAATTTGGTTATTTAAATCTAGCCCGTAAGGTAGAGACATTTCATAAAGTAGAAGGTACTGTGCCCCAAGCTCTCTGTTATCGGGTAACTTATAATAGGCTTCATCATCACCATGCATATTCTTATTTAAACGTTTAAATGTATCAGTGATCGTACTCACATGCAGAACTTCATCTTGTGTTTCATACCAGGCTGAAAACTTTTCTACCTGTGCTAAAAACTCAGGTCTGCTTACACCTTCTTTTTCACCACTGTCTAATGAATATGCTATGGTGTATGTTCCAGTCAGGTTATTGGTTGTAAAGTCTGTATCACGTCTAAATTCAATTGATTCATCAAAGTAGTTTACAAAAATGTCATTTAAATCGTTCATTGGAATCATTGAAATGAAAATAAGTACAGTCACACTAAATGATGTAAGTAATGCTTTGCGTTTTTCTACTACAAAATTACCCAGCTTATTCATAACACCGGTTCCTGCAATAAAATGTTTCGCATGAATAGGTAAAATGAACATAATTGCGGGTAAAAATGTAACTGTCAAAATAAACGCACCAAAAACACCGAAGGTAGACATATTGCCCAGGTCACCAAATGGGGGAGCATCGCTGGAGTTAAGACTCAAGAAACCCATTGCAGTAGTAATGGTTGTGAGAAAAATGGGCATGAAATTAACCCGCATACTTTCTACTATAGCATCATGCTTGCTCATGCCCTTATGAATTTCCTGTAGCATAGTCACCAGTAGGTGAACGGCTCCAGCTATTGCAATAGTTAATATGATAATAGGTGCAGAGGCAGAGGGTGGGGTTAGCTTAATTCCAATATGACCACCAGCACCCAGACCAATAATAATTGAGCATAGCACTAGAATAATAGTTGCGACCGTGCCACTAAAACCTTTGAGCAGTAATAAAAGGACAACGGTAATAATGCCAAAAGCGATTGGTATTAGTGTTTTACCATCCGCCTGGCTGGCTTCAGGAAAAGCATTATTCATCATAACTATGCCAGCTAAGCGAAAATCAATATCAGGATATTCGGTTTTTGCATCAGCTAATAGTTTACGAGCATAGGCAACCGCCTCAGGATTTTCCTTCATCTGATCTTTACCGGGTAACTGTACCGTTACATTGATGCCGGTATGTGCAGAATTAGGGGAAACCAGCCTGGCAGCTAATGCAGGTTCTTTTAATGCAACCTGTTTAGCATATTTTTGCTCCTTTTCACTCATAGAAGCGGGTTCTAAAACAAGATCATCAACGATTAAGTCGTCTTCTTCCGCATAGGTGTGTTGAAAATTGGTAATTGAATCAACTCGAATAGAATGGGGTATTTGCCATGCCTTTTCAGTAATTGATTTAACGGCTGCCAGGTTGTCAGGTGTAAATACATTGCCATCTTTAGGTGAGACAACAAACATAACATTGTCAGCTTTTGTGTAGGTGTCCTGTAAATTTTCAAAAGCATTTAAATGGGGATTATCTTTACTGAAGAACACACGATAATCGTTAGAAAAGGGCATTAGGTTAGGTGCACCGCTGCCGATTACGCCTACCATGACAAGGGATAATATTATTACAAGGTAACGCCACTTTAAAATCCATTCTGTATATCTAACGAGCATGAGTGTTCTCCATAATGCTGTGGTTTAATTTAGTGTAATGTTCAGGAAGTTAGCTGTTTCATTTCTTCTGCAAATAATTCGTTACTGAGCTTTTCTCGAAGAGCGTAAATATCAAACTCGGCACTGAGTGGCTGCCATTGATAGCTGTCTAATAACTTATGGCTATTTACCCAGGCCATTTCTAATGGTTGTTGCATGCCCAGTTTTTCAAATGGAATGCAAGACATACTGAGTAAGTTTGAGCCATATCCCATAGTCCATAATCCCAGCACAATGCTGTCTGGAATACACGGTTGGTCTTTTGGAATATCCCCAGCCTCAATGGCATCACGAACTATTTCAAGTACTATGCCGGTGATCTTCTGTTCAAGTTGTAATAGCTCTAATTGTTTATCTGTGGAAATTTTTTCTCGAATAGTTGCAGATTTAACGAGCTGCATATTTTGCATTTCAGCAGGGTGTAGTTGTGCATATAATGTTTGGGCAATACCTACAGCGGCAATGCGCTCACGGTGGCTGCCAGGGTAGTCACGTGCACGACAGAACATTTCGGTTAGATTGTTCATGCATCGACAACTTATGCCACTAACGATCTCTTCTTTACTGGAAAAATGGTTGTATACCGTACCCTTGGAGTACTCAATTTCAGACGCCACTCTATCCATTGTTAGGCCCTGCATGCCATCTTGCTGCAAAATGAGTTGCGCTGTATCGAGAATGAGTTGTTCCCGATCAAATAGCTCTTTTTGTTTGCGAGTCATTTGCTTGCTGGTTATGGGGTCTGTATTAATCATATGCGCATAATATGACGTAACGTCAAAAAATGTCAACATGTATATTAGTCGGACGGATGTATTATAAATTTGTTTTCTGTTGTCAGGCTGGTTTTAAACCGTGTTAGAATATCTATCTATTTGTTTTAAAAAGAAAAAATATGCAATATTGTTTTAAAAATTTATCTTATGCCTATGCTATCCCTAAAATTAAAGGCTGTCTGAAAGCTCAGAATTCAGATTTTCGCGTCGATGAGATTATGCCTATTGAAACCTCAGGGGAAGGTGAGCACCTATGGCTTAAGATTGAGAAAGATGGGGCTAATACAGACTGGGTTGCACAGGAACTGGCAAAGTTCGCTGGTGTTAAATCTATGGCTGTGAGCTATGCGGGTATGAAAGATCGGCATGCGATTACAACCCAATGGTTCAGTCTCCATTTGCCGGGGATGGATGACCCGGATTTTTCTAATCTGCAAACAAATGAATTTAAAATATTGCAGCAATCTCGTCATAACAGAAAGCTAAAACGTGGTGCTTTGTCTGGTAACCGGTTTCAAATACGTATTACAAATTTATCTGGAGATGTTTCTGTTCTAGAAGAAAAACTACATCTTATTAAGCTGCAAGGAGTCCCAAATTATTTTGGTGAGCAACGTTTTGGTCGTGATATGGGCAATTTATCAAAAGCCGAAAAAATGTTTAATCGAGAGTTAAAGAAAGTGAAGAAACAGCAGCGTGGTTTGTATTTATCTTCAGCTCGCTCGTGGATTTTTAATCAGGTTTTATCAATTCGTATAAAACAGAAAAACTGGTTAACACCTATGAAAGGTGAAGTTTTTATGTTGAATGGGAAATCGGCTTGCTTCGTTAATGAAGGTGAAAATCAGGAGAATAATGATGATCTTTTGCAGCGCTTATTTAATAAAGAAATAAATTTAACTGCTTGCCTGTGGGGTGAGGGTGAAAGTATGGTTACACATGAAGTATTGGCACTTGAAAAGTCTATAGCAGATGAGAATAAAGTGTTAGCCGACGGGTTGGAGTCAGCAAGATTAAAGCAGGAGCGACGCGCATCAAGACTAGTGCCGGCTAATTTTAGTTGGCAAATAAATAATGAGACTTTAGAGCTGGAGTTTGAATTGCCTGCTGGTACGTTTGCAACCATGGTGCTGCGTGAGTGTGTGGATGTTTCTCTGTGTACTTAACAGTATAGAGGCATGCACTTTTAAAAAATCTGATTATTTTAAGTTGTTTAGCAGTTCAATATATTTATCAGCAGGTTTAGGCGGGCTCCAGAAGTATCCCTGGCCATAGTCCACCCCTAGTTTTTTTATTTTTTCTAACTGCTCTTTTGTTTCAATGCCTTCTGCAACTAGTTTAAGCCCAAAGCCTTTTGCCAGGCCATATATGGCATTTACAATAGCTATATCATCAGGGTCATGCAAAATTCCATCAGTAAATGACTTATCAATTTTTAATACATCTATGGGTAAACGCTTTAAATACGCGAGTGACGCATAGCCTGTTCCAAAATCATCTATAGATATTTTTATACCCATGTCGTGTAACTGAGTTAATATCGCTTCTGCCTCGTGCTCATTTTTAAGTAAGGTACTTTCGGTTAACTCAAGCTCAATATGTGTTGCATCTAGTTGATGTTTGTCTAATGTGTTCTGCAATAAAGTTACCAGATCTTGTTCTTTAAATTGTCGAGCAGAAACATTAATCGATATATTGGTAACCGGAATATTGGCATCTTGCCATTTTTTGAATTGATCACAGGCTTTTTCAATAACCTGTTGACCTAGTTGAATAATTAACCCGGTTTCTTCTGCAATGGGTATGAATTCATCAGGTGGAATTATGCCTTGTTGTGGGTGGCTCCAGCGAACCAGGGCTTCCATGCCATCAGCTAAACCGGTAATTAAATCTATTTTAGGTTGGTAGAAAACTATCAGCTCATCATTTTCAAGTGCACGACGTAAATTGTTTTCAAGCTCTAATCGACGTCTTGCCTGTTTGCCAAGCTCGGGTGAGTAAAATTCATAAATATTCCCACCCTGTTCTTTTGCTCTATAAAGAGCAGCATCTCCGTTGCTTAATAAACTGCCGATAGTGATTCCATCCTGAGGGTATATGCTAATACCTATGCTAGCTTTTATATGTATATCCTGGTCCATGATTGTCATGCGATGATCAATGATGCGTGAGAATTTTTCAGCCATTAAAGCAGCATCTTCTAAATGATGAATGTTTTCAATGATTAAAATAAATTCATCGCCACCACTGCGAGATAAGGTGTCGGTATCTCGTATTGATTTATGCAATCGGTTGGCTACAGATAGAATAATCTTATCGCCATTATTATGACCGAGAGTTTCATTTATTAATTTAAGGTTGTCTATATCAACCATTAATAATGCGAGCATATTCTGATTTCGTTGAGCTCGTAAGATGGCTGACTCAAGTCGGTCCAAAAGCAGGGTGCGATTAGGTAAGCCTGTTAGTGAATCATGAAACTCAAGTCGTTTAACTTTTTGCCTGTTTTTCTCGCTTTCAACAATACGTTTTACACGTTGTTTAAATACAGACCAGTTAATGGGTTTAGTAACATAGTCAATTGCACCTGCATTAAATGCATTAGTAACAGAAATGTCATCATCTAAGGATGTAATAATGAGTACAGGTGGAGGGTTTGATACCTGAAGTGTGATTTCTTTACAGGCTGTAATGCCATCTATGTTAGGCATTACAAGGTCAAAGATGGCCAGATCGAAGGTGTGCTCTCGGCATAATTCAATTGCTTCCATGCCTGAGCGAGCCTCGGTTACTTCGTAATTATCCTCTTTGAGAATATGGCTTAGTAAAAGAAGTATTGAGGGGTCATCATCAGCAATTATTATACTGCCAGCTTTTTGCATAGTGACTTCCATATATAGAGCAGCTTCCAGTAAATAAGGGTGTGTATAAAGATTAGCACAAGATAATTTAAATGCTGTTATGTGTGTGAATTTGTTCGAGTTTAAGTATAGAAAGTTTTTTTATTATTTTGGAGTTCTGTGGAGTATAATCGCTAAACAGTACACAGCTTATAATCAGGCTGAAGTGCGGTGAGGGTTATGTGGTAGAGCCTCAGTGGGCTGTACGTAGTGGTGGTGTTGTTAACTTGAAAATATCGATGTGAGCAACTTATAGGCTGAAGGGGAATTGCTTGAAGTTCGCTGTGAATTTGTAGCCATTTTCAGTAAAAATGATACAAAATGTCACAATCTCACTTGGTTAGAATAGAATTGCAGGTTATCATAAGAAGCTAGTTTTTCCATTGTCATGCCCGTTAAAGGGCAAACTATTTAAATAAGATTAAGAATGAATCCAAATTTTCTGGAATTTGAACAACCGATTGCCGAATTAGAAGCGAAAATTGAAGAGCTTCGTTATGTTGGTGATGATACTGAAATTAATATTGGTGAGGAAATAACTCGCCTACAGTCAAAGTGTAAAAGCTTGACGGAGTCTATTTTTAATAAATTGACCTCCTGGCAGACATCCCAGTTGGCAAGACATCCTCAGCGGCCCCATACACTGGACTATATCGACCGTATATTTACTGACTTTGAAGAGCTGCATGGTGACCGTGCCTATGCAGATGATAAGGCGTTAGTCGGTGGTATAGCGAGACTTGATGGGCGACCGGTAATGGTTATTGGCCAACAAAAGGGCCGTGATACGAAAGAAAAAATACGTCGTAACTTTGGTATGCCCAGACCTGAAGGCTATCGTAAGGCCTTACGCCTTATGAAGATGGCAGAACGTTTTAAGATCCCAGTTATTACCTTTATTGATACGCCAGGTGCCTATCCTGGTATTGGTGCAGAAGAGCGCGGTCAGTCAGAAGCTATTGCTCGTAATCTATTTGAAATGGCGGCCCTTAAAACTCCAATTCTTTGTACCGTTATAGGTGAAGGTGGCTCCGGTGGTGCGCTTGCAATTGGTGTAGGAGACCGAGTTATGATGCTGAAATACAGTACTTATTCGGTTATCTCACCTGAAGGTTGCGCTTCTATTCTCTGGAAAAGTGCCGAGCGAGCACAGGATGCAGCTGAAGCTCTGGGTATCACATCTGATCGTCTTAAAGAGTTAGGTCTGATAGATCAAATTATTGATGAGCCATTAGGCAGTGCATACCGAGATGTAGATCTTACTGCGCGTAATATTCGTCAGGCGCTTAAAGAAGGTCTGGATAATCTGAATCAGATGGGAGTAGATAAATTACTTGATGTGAGATATCAACGTCTGATGAGTTATGGTCAGTTCACAGAATAGCAAACTGAGCGCTGAGCATCTTTGCCAGCAATTAACACAATTTGCGAATCAATATAAAATAAAAACCTGGTGTCTAGCCTACAGTGGTGGGGTAGATTCTCAGGTTTTATTACATCTGCTACACCTCACAAAGCTTAATGTAACTGCTGTATATATCGATCATGGGTTGCAGGCACAGTCATCAGACTGGGCTGAGCACTGTAAGCAGCAGTGTGTTTCGTTTGGTGTTCCTTTTCAGTCTATACAAGTTGATGCGAGCGCTGGGGCTGGTGAAAGCCCAGAGGCGGCTGCACGAACAGCACGTTATGCCGCTTTAAAAGTACTTCTAAAAAATGATAGCTGTTTGTTAACTGCACAACACCTTGATGACCAGACAGAAACGATATTGTTGCAATTATTGCGTGGGGCTGGGGCGGCAGGTTTAGCTGGTATGCCTGAAATGGCAGTTTTTGGAAATGGCTGGCATGCGCGACCATTACTAAATATTTCTCAAAAAAATATTTTAGATTATGCGCAGAAAAATCAATTAAGCTGGATTGAAGACCCCAGTAATCAGCAAGTCAATTTTGATCGTAATTATTTGCGCCACTCAGTCATTCCAGAAATTCAGCAGCGTTGGCCGGCACTGAATAAAACACTTTCGGTTTTTGCACAGCAACAAGCAGAAAATACACAATTATTAGATGTATTGGCAGAAAAAGATTTAACTGCATCAATTTTAGAAAAGTCGTGTTTGGATATTAATCAGCTAAATATGATTGATGATGCACGTTTGAGAAATGCTTTACGTTTCTGGTTTAAATTGAATGAGAGCCCTATGCCATCTAGAGCAGTGCTAGAGCAAATCGTACAGCAAATAAAAAATACTTCGCATGATTCTGCAGTACTTGTTAGTTGGGCTAGTATAGAGGTCAGGCGGTTTAGAAATAAATTATATTGTTTGAATCAGGTATCTCACGATGCTTCACAAGTGTATAACTGGGATATTAACGAGGTTTTATTGTTACCTTCAATTGAAAAAAAACTAGTCATACAAGAATATAAAACGGATAGTGCGGAGGTTTTATATTCTCTACCTGTTTCTCTACTTGAGTCGACAGTAAAAGTTAAATTTAGACAGGGTGGAGAGAGAATAAAGCCCGCAGGTAGGAATGGTACACGTGATTTAAAATCATTGTTTCAGGAAGCGGCAGTGCCCACATGGCAAAGGGATAAAATACCTTTGTTGTATGTTGATGATGAGCTGGTTGCGGTTGTTGGTTTTTGGCTAGCAGATGATTATGTGGTTAAAGGTGCAGGGTTATTGCCTGTTTTAAAGGATATAAAATAGACGTAATTAATCATTAGTCAAAAGCTGTCAACCTGGTGGCTTCTAAGCATTTTTTCTTTATTTGCGTTGAATAGTATTTTCTTTTTTATTGTTCAGGTTCAATCTGTATCGCATCAAGTTTAACTCCTAGTGTTCCCCTGGGCACCATTAAACTCATTTGCTCTCCATCTCGTAGAATTTCAACAGTGGTGTAGCTTCCAATTTCACCTTTTGTAGTTGCTGTTCTAATGTCGGGCCAGTTCAATATTTTCTGATTGTCATAAGATAAAATTACGTCATCAGATTGAAAGCCAGAAGATTCGGCTGGTGAGCCTGACATTACAGAGCTTACCTTTACTCGGTTGTTTTGCCCGCTAACGAATAAATATTGATCATAAGCATCTTCGTCCATTTCTGAGCGTAATGAAATTTTGTTATTATTTAATTCACGTAATTCGGTGCTATATTGTCTTCTGGATGCAGAGTCTGAACGTCGCATCAGGTTTTGTAACTCGAGGCGCCTAAAATCTTGTTGGCTTATTCGACGGAGTATATCTTCTGCAATATCAGAAGTTATACCTGAATTTATCAGGTCTTCTTTATTGGGTTGGACGTAAGCTTTGATTTTTTTTGAAGCAATTTCATTGCTTTCAGAGTTGCTTTTTATTTTGTTTTGAAAGCTTTCAAGCTCTATAACCTGTGTTTGAAGTTCTTCGATTTTAGCTTGAAGATCTTTAAACTGATATTTCAAGTCATCAGGTTCAGCCTGAACTTGAAATGGGTTCGGATTGTTTTTATTAAAATTTTCAGTGTCTGTTTCACTTGCAGATTTCTTTGAAATAAGATTTAAGTGACTGGTGCCATATAAATAACTACCAAAATATCCGGCTATTAAAGCAATAATTAAGGTAGTTATGTGTGCTTTCATAAGTAAAGTGTTTAAGTCTTTCTTAATTCAGATTTTAGTCGTTGCTTTTTAAAGCGCATTCAGCTTCAGACTTAAGACCAAATTTCTTCATTAAAATTGCTGGCGGGCAAAATCCGGTAAATGAACTTTGTAAGCAGTTAAAACCGACAAATAGCGTAAGCCATGTCCAGTTAGGGTTATGAAAAATTGCTAATAAAGATGTTAGCATAACCATGGTGCCACCCATTGCAAAGAGTGCTCTTTCTATTGTCATAATAATTACTCAAGGTTTATATAAAAAATTCTATAAAGTTATAGGCTTTCCATAGCATTAGAAATTAAGTTTTCTAATGTTTGTTTTTGTTTCTATTTTCCCACATCGTCGTAGCTAGCTCCAGCGCTTGTTCAGGCGCCTCAGCTTTATTTAGTAAGCGTAACGCTATGGCTGTAGTACCAATAATGGCTGCAGTAGCATATTCATCGCTCTCTTCGCCGCGCCAAAAGGGGCCTAACCTGTTCTCATCAAGGGTGCTTTCTTTTACGTGGCGACGTTCGAATATCGCAGGCCACTCTTCATCCCATGTTTTACCATCAATCGCATAAGACACAGTGCACTTAGTGTCCGGGTTACGCTCAACTTCACCTGCTTCACCTTTAAATACAGCAATTTGCTCTTCACCCATAAGGTTAGCAGCGTGTTGGTGTACAGATTGATAGCCCGGATGGAAAATAGCCTGAATAGAGTGAGGCGCTTTCAATGGGTTTATCATGCGACCAACTGTGTGTATAGGAGAGCGCAAACCCAGAAATGGACGTAGCTCAATTATTTCTTTTAGACGCTCACTGATAGTTTGTATTGGCATATAGCAGAAGTTGTTTTTTTCTATTTGTTGTTTTGCATGATCCAGCGTCGTACTGGTTTCTATACCAAGAGGCTTTAATACCTCAGAAGTATACATGCGACCAGGAGTATGACCTTCAGCACCATGCATACAGACTTTGATGCCGTTATCTGCAAGTAACAATGCACTTAAAACATACCAGGGAGAGTGACGACGTTTACCCGCGTAAGATGACCAGTCAAGATCTGCATAAGGTTGATCATCTTGCTTTAGAAAATCGCGAATTGCTCTTACAAAGCCTGCCACTTCTTCAGCTGTCTCTTCTTTTACGCGTAATAGCATTAAAAATGCACCAAGCTGCTCTGCAGTTACCTTATCTTCTAAAACCATGCCCATTGATTCATAAGCTTCATCAGCTGTAAAGCCACGTGAGCCGTTCTTGCCTTTACCTAGTATGCGAATAAAAGGTGCAAATGGATGTTCTTCTTGCATAGAAATCTCGAATAATCGTAATTTGGGGGAGTATTTTAAAGACTAACTGGAATAATATAAACCCATTAGAAGAAGGTAATATAGTGTAAAAGCTGAATATTTCATAGTAATCAGTGTAAAACTTGAAACATTACAGTTGGTATAGACTTTCAACCGTATATGCGGTGGTTTAGTGCTGTTAAATATTTAAACCATATTTATTAGAAGGATAATAAAGCCTACCACCGCCGCCATAGGTACTATATAGCCCATCCAGTCATTTATGTTGCCTTTGGGCGAGTTGGCAATTGCATGTTTCATACGTGGCCACATAAAAACGATCATAGCGATAAGAAGTACCGCACTGCCTATTTTTAACCAATCCATATTATTCTCTGTAAATTTAATGAGTAGAAACAACACGCCCCGGATAACCGGGGCGTGAAGATAAAGCTGTTATGTTAGAAACTTAGTCATCGCCACCAAATGCACCCAGTAGGTGCAGTAGAGCTTGAAACAGGTTGATGATTGACAGGAACAGGCTGGCTGCTGCCATAATGTAATTAGTTTCACCACCGTGTATGATTGAAGATGTTTCATACAGAATCAGGCCGCTCATTAGCATGACGATTGCGCCGCTAACCACAAGGCTCATAACGGGCATTTGCAGGAAGATATTTGCAAGAGCAGCAACTAACACAACGATCATACCTACCATCAGGAAGCCGCCCATAAAGCTGAAATCTTTACGTGTAGTTAGTGCATAGCCTGAAAGACCCAGGAAAATCACACCAGTACCACCCAATGCTGTAGATACAACGCTGGGATTCACTGCAAGGTACATTTCAATCATTGGAGCCATACCGAGCCCTATAAGGCCAGTAAAAGCAAACATAACAGGAATGCCAGCTGCAGAATTAGCTGTGCGAGGTAATACAAACCAAAGTAGACCAATTGCACCAAAGGTTGCAATCATTGCAATACCCTGACCAATTTGCATTTGCATACCGATAAATGCAGTTATAGCACTGAAAATCAGTGTTATGGATAGCAACATATAAGTGTTCTTCAATACCTTATTAGTTGCAAGAATCGACTCCTGAGAGCGGCCTATTGAGATGTTAGGATTATTCATTGATTACTCGTACGTTAAGTTATTTAAGTTGGGCTAAGGTTACCACTGTGATTGAGACATGGCAAAGCCAATATTAGTTCCAATTAATTTCACAAGGGACTGGTTTTACAAAGATTTTTAATGTATTCTACCGCCCCTCGACGCAATGCGATTGAACCTGGAGAGGTGGCAGAGTGGTCGAATGCACCGGTCTTGAAAACCGGCGTCGGTTTATCCCGACCCAGGGTTCGAATCCCTGCCTCTCCGCCATATACAAAAAAGGCCCTTCTGGAAACAGTTGGGCCTTTTTTATTTATTTATATAAGGTAAATCCCGTTACTAATTAGCTTTTAAAAGTATATTTAACTTTTTTTATTTGTAATTGCTGATTTTGTTACGAAAATATCAAATAACTTGATGTCCAGGTATTAAAAAAACGATTTTGATATAATTAAATGGTGCTGAAGATTGCCGCTTTGGCAGCCATCGTACGGTTTGATAGCTATACCTATAGGCAAGGAAGGAATATTCAGGGAAAGACTAAATATGCAGATTAATCTGCGCAATAGCTATTAAATAATGGCTTAAGTATGAATTAACTGGATTCAAAGAGAGATTTTATGTTATTTTCAATGCTCAAATTAAATGTTTAAAACTAAACTGAGGTTAATGACTTATGCCTGAATTATTTTCAGATGGCTGGGCTAATAAATACAAGGATATTTGGAATAGTAGTGATGGCATTGCCCAACAGCTAGGACAATCTAATTTCAATTCAGTGGTTGCATTTGGTTTAGAAGATGAGGATTCACCCCGTGTTGTATTAACTATTGCTAATGGTGAAATAGTAAAAGCAGGTACACATACTGGAGAGGCACTCAACTGGGATTTAAGAGCGTCTATGGATGACTGGGTAGCGTTGGTGGCAAAGCCCCCCGGATTAATGAAATTGGGTTTGGCGTACACCTCACGTAAACTCAAATTTAAGAAAGGTGATTATGCCATGATGATCAAAGATCCTTCTTTATCCACCGCATTTGTGAAGTGTTTTGCATTAATGGGTAAGGCTATCAGTTAATCATTTGAGGCGCTTCAAGCAGAGAAGTGTCCTTTGATGGGTTTTCTATTTTCCAGGTTTAAATTTTTTCACCTGGTATCTAAACTGCTCAAGTTGTCTATCACTACTAATGGCTTCATATCTGAGCTTTGTATACAAACGAATAATTAACTCAATTGAATTTCGCTGTTCGGGAAATACCCTAATTACTCTTTGAGTATAGTCTATGGGGCCTTCATACGGTTTACGGCAAACCCCCTTTGTTGCTAATTTCTTGCAGAAGCTATTGTATATTTTTACAACAGGATCAAGCTTTTGATAATACCAGGGCTTCATAATAAATAATGCAAGAATAAGCATCATTAGAGTAAAGCTGATTACCATTAACAATATAATGTCAGAAATTTCGACTTTGCGGCTTAATATGTCTTCTAGCAAACGTTGTTGAAATTCTTTATCGTAACCCACTACCCATTGGTTCCATTGGTTATCTGCTGCATCCCAGTAGAAGAGTACATCTCTGATAAATCCGTTATTAATTTGCATATGAAAAGGACGTGATTCTGAAGGGTCTAATGCTGCCTCAAGGTTGCGCTCTATACGTTGTGGCGCAATAGCTGCAGTGGGATCAATGCGTACCCAGCCCTTATCCTCAAGCCATACTTCTGACCAGGCATGTGCATCACTATTGCGTACGGTCATTACCTGATTTAAGGGATTTACAGTTCCTCCCTGATATCCCATAACCACTCGAGCTGGGATACCTGCAGCGCGCATTAGCAAAGTGAAACTACTGGCGTAGTGTTCGCAAAAGCCTCTCCGTGTGTCAAATAAAAACTGGTCTACTGAATTAAAGCCGGGTGTTAAAGGTGGGCGTAGAGTGTAGTGAAAATTCTCTTTATTAAATAGCTCCAATACATGATTAACAATATCTTCGTTTGAATCATATTGACGAGATAACTTATTACCCATCTGTATGGTTTCCGGGTTTGTGTTGAAGGGGATTTTAAGCCCGGAGCTTCTTTCCCATGGAGTGATTTTGGCTTGAATAATATATTCCATCACAGATGAAATTTCATATTGATATAAGCTGTCAATTTTATGTTTGGCTCGTAAATTATAGTTGTTTGTGTAGATGAGGGAGTCAGGTACATTGAATGGCATGTCCAGTGCGTAGAGCCAGTCTTTCTGATGTGGTTCTAAAGTTACCGTGTAGCTAATGATGTCATCTGATAAGGAATATAGAGTTGCAAGTTGAGAAATGTTCTGCATGCCTATTTCCCATGTGTTGCCATCAAAATACCATAAGACTACTGCTCGCCAATACAAGTTTTGTTGTTGGGGTATTGTGCCCCTAAATTTAACTCGAAATGCAACTGAATTAGATTTAATTAAGTTAGAAATATTTCCAGGGGACATAGTGTCACTTAATCCGGATAAAGCAGATGGTTTTTCACTTGGTAACTGCCATAAAGAACCCGATATTCTTGGAAATAACATAAACATAATTAACATCAAAGGAATGGATTGAAGTAATATTTTTACTGAAAATTTGAATTTGTAATTTAAATCTAATGGTGCAGAATCTTGATTGATACTTATCATGCCGATGACTAGAACAATGGCTGCAAATATCATATATATAACCATTGGAATATTTTGAGAAAATAAAAAGTTAGTCACTATAATGAAAAAGCTAAGGGATATAAGTAGCATGAAATCCCGTCGAGATACGCTCTCATGGAGCTTTATTGCGAGCAGTACTGAAAGCAGTACAGAGCCGGCTGTTTTTCCAATTAAAGTTCCAAAACTTAGAAAAATACCGGCAAACGATGTGATGCTAATTATTACCAGTAGCCACTTGGGTGGTAACCAGTGTTCATGGTTAATACAGAAAAGTCTCCATAAGAATAAAATGCTAATAAGCATTATTGACCAGGCAGGGAATCTGCCTATATGTGGTGAGGTTACTATTGCAAGTGATAAAACAACCCAGAAAACAGGGGTATTACTGAGTTTTTTTAATGATTGAGTGTTCACAGTCATTGTTCGGTACTACCAAATAACGCAAGTGCTTTTAAACAGCGGTGTTTATGCTGTAATCCAGAAGAAGGCGGTATGTTAGTGCCAGGTATTTCTAAGCCATATATTATGTCGTGATCATTTGCATCTAAGATCATTCGACATAAGATAGATAACCGGCGCTCTATATCTAGTGTTTCACTAGTGTTTTTCCAGTCTATCGAAATTTCTTCAGCTATTTCATTGTGAAATAATTTAGTTTGTAACTCTCCCGTTTTCGCAATTGCTTTCCACGCCATATGGTTAGGTAAATCTCCAGCTTGATATTGGCGAATGCCAAAAAAATCATCTACACCCTGTTTATCACCAAGTGTTAAGCCATTGGTATCATCATGTGAAAAACTTAAGGGGTAATGATTGGGGTCCGGGGTAGGGTAAACAAGGCATTGACTCTCAAGCTTTAGCCAGCTCCAGGCATGAAATAAACCCAGTGGATATTCAGTAAATAATTTAATACGCCCAGGTGAAATATATCCTCTGTGGGTTGCATTTAATTGTAGTTTGCAACTTGTTGATGTTTCCTCAATAAGATGAGCACTTGTAATTTGTCCTGTTTCAGAAAGAAATTTCAGGTTTGGGTGAGTCGACACTGAAGGGCATGATAGATAAAGTGGGAAATCAATGTTCTGACCTGCAAATACAGACTTGGCATGACCAATTTTAATTGTTACCTGATTGATATTATGGTGTGTGTATATCATACCCAGTAAGCCTAGTGAGCCTAGTAGGAATGCCAGCATGAATCCCATACTATTTTCATAATTTATAGACCCAAATAGAATGACCAGTAATATTAAAAAATAAGCGACACCATGACGGGTAGGTAAAATATATAATCGATGGCGATCGACTGTAACGTGATTATTGGTGTGAGGTTGACGCTTGTCAGCCCAGCTTTGAATAAAACGTTCAAAGACTTTAGGGATTAAGGGAAGGCTTGATGACATTAAACAGGTACCTGTTCAATTAATAGTGTAACCAGATCATCTATGTTTTTATCCTGATGTTCGGGGTGTATTTTTAAACGGTGTGCTGCAACGCAAGGTAGTATTTGTTGTACATCTTCTGGTAAAACGTGATCGCGGCCCTGTAAATATGCCCATGCACGTGCACAGCGTTGTAGAGCTAAGCCAGCACGAGGTGAAAGTCCGCTTATAAACCAGGGTGACAGACGACTACTGCGAATAAGTGACAATACATAATCCAGAATAGCTTGCGACATATGCGTTTTTTCCACATGTAGCTGTAATTCAAGCAGTTGTTCTGGAGTGATGGTTGTTTTTAGTTGTTGAATCATATCATGACGATTGTTGCCTTTTAGTAGCTCCATTTCTGCCTGTTGATCAGGGTAGCCAATATTAATACGCATTAAAAAACGATCTAATTGAGATTCAGGTAAAGGAAATGTACCTACCTGCTCGGTAGGATTTTGAGTTGCAATAACAAAAAATGGTTTTGGTAATGCCCTGGTAATGCCATCTTGAGTAACCTGTTTTTCTTCCATCGCCTCAAGTAATGCGCTTTGTGTTTTTGGTGTAGAGCGGTTTATTTCATCTGCGAGCAATACCTGTGTAAATACCGGGCCTTGATGGAACTTAAATGTCTGATCATTGGTATTAAAAATGGAGACACCTAGTACATCGGAAGGTAGCAGGTCACTAGTGAACTGAATGCGTTGAAAATCAAGCCCGAAAACCTTTGCAAGAGTTAGCGATAGTGTGGTTTTTCCTACACCAGGTAAATCTTCAATTAACAGGTGGCCTCCAGCGAGCAGGCAGCTTAGTGCAAGTTGAATTTGTTTGTTCTTACCTAATATTATTGATGAAATAGATTTTGATGTAAGAGCGAGTAGCTTATGTGCGTGGTCGGCAGATAGAAGAGGCTGTTGAGTCATATAAGTTCTCAGACTAATTATTTAATGAGGGTAATAATGCTGTGTAATTTATGATTATAGACGTTCGTAGTCGAATATTCTAAACAGAAATATATCTTATGCATCTGTATGGTAGTTTGTGTCTATCGGAGTAAATATAGATCTTTAAGTTCATATTGTGCCAATATAAAACAAATAAAGCTCCTTATTACAGGTATGATAATTGCTCAAAAGTTAGTTTGCCCTAAGTCTGTAAAATTAATGACTAAATTGCTGTTTTTTATAAACTTATAGCAAAACAAGAGCTATACTCTCTAGTCAACTAAATTATAAAAATAATACATAAGTAAATTTCCGTGCCTGCATATAAACCAGTTGATATAAAAACCCCGGGTATACCTGTTGCACCCGCTATTGTTCATGATTTTCTTGAGCTAGTTGATTGCGAGGACGATCTCAAGATAAAGGTTGATAAGATATCTGAAAAATATCCACAGTTTTGTCAGTGCCTGCTTGAAATTATTAACTCGGATTATTTTGAATTAAGTGTAAAACAAAAAAGTTTGTATGATGCGATTCTTGTGGTTGGTATTGAGCGATTATCGCAACTGGTAATAATTCAAATACTTTATCGTTCGCTAAATCAATACAAGATATTAGGTGTTGATATTCAGGAATTCTGGCAGGATTCATTGCGTCGAGCGATTAGTGCAAAAATGCTAGGGGAACTCATCGGTCTAGATACCAGTTTATGTTTTACGGCTGGCTTTGTTCAGGATATTGGTTATCTTTTGCTTTTTATTGTTCAGCCAAATAAAGGAACCTTATGGTCAGAATTCCGTAAACGTGAGCCAGAAGCCCGGTTGAGTATGGAAAGAAATATTTTTAATCAACAACACGATTCCATGTTAAGTGAATTTATGCAGGCATGGGGGATTTTCCCTGATCATCAGCTGCCGTTAGAGCAGCATCATTCTTGTAAAAAGAGCACATTAAATGAAAAGGCTGTGTCCGAATCAGGTCAGCAACTTTGTAAAGTAATAAATTGTGCTGACTGGTTGTCTGCCGTTTATACTGCGGATGATAAAAGCTATGTAATAAGCAGGTGTCGTAAAATATTATCTGAATATTTTTGTATGGAGGCTTATAGAACGGAAGAGTTGCTTGAGAAAATTCCTAAAAAAGTTAACTTGATAGCATTAGAATTGGATATGCAGGTAACGGAACATGTTGCTTTTTCGAAAATACTATACGAAGCTAATATTCGATTAAGTGAGGATAATGTTAATTTTCAGGAGCTAGCATCGCGCCTTGACCAGGCTCTGGATGAGCGTGATAGTCTTGCCAAAGAATTAAATCGTGACTTAAGCCTGGCCAGGGAAATACAGAAAAGTTTATTGCCCTCAAGCCCTGATGATGAATTTCCAGTAAATGGGATAAACATCTCGGCTAAAATGTTATCTGGAGATTTTTATGATTTTTTTGAACTGGATAATGGTGATATATATTTTAATTTAGGTGATGTGTCGGGAAAAGGCGTAAATGCAGCACTGTTAATGGCTAAAACATGTAGTTTGTTTCGTTGTTTAGGTAAACGTATATATGAGCCAGCCCAGTTGATGTACGAAATAAATAATGAGCTATGTGAAACAAGTATACATGGAATGTTTGTTACAATGGTCGCGGGTTTATACAGTCCGGCAAAAAATGAAATCCAACTGGTGAATGCAGGTAACCCACCCGCGTTATTATTTTTAGAAGATGGCTTTTGTCAGGAGTTCGAAGCAACCGCTCCTCCTCTGGGCGTTATGCCTGATACTATTTATACTGAGTCCATTATAAATTTTACAAATCAAAGCCTGTATCTTTATTCTGACGGTGTGACTGAAGGCTACATTGACGATAATACTACACTTGAATTAAGTGGCTTATTTAAATTTATTTCAAGTATGGATAAAAAGTTGCATCCCAGAGAACGTCTGCAAAAAATTGTTAATCAAATTTCTCATAAAGAACAGTCTCTACGTGATGACGTGACTTTGTTGTTACTGGAAAACCTTAAATAATATGATTCGACTTGAACGTCTTCATTTAATATCTCGCCCCGATAAACTTAAACCACTGCGTAGGTTTGTTCGTGAGCTGGCTAAAAAGCAAAGCTGTAGTGATGAAAGTCAGGAATGTCTGGTAATGGCGATTAATGAAGCTTGTATGAATGTTATGCAGCATGCATACGATGATGAGAGGGATAAAGAGATTATTATCGAGTTCTGGATAGATAAAGAAGAGCTGTTGATAAAGATTTATGATTTTGCAGATACGGTTGATATCGCTTTAATAAAGTCCAGAGATCTTGAGGATGTAAAGCCAGGTGGGTTGGGAGTGCATATTATTAATCAGGTAATGGATAGTGTTAATTATAAACATATCCCTGGTGAACAGGGAAATGTACTTGAAATGCGAAAAAATCTTAATAGTTCAGATGCATGCGATATTTCTGAACAATATACAAAATAAGGTGTTTTTATGAAGTATCCAGTAGTGCAGCATTTAAGTAATTCAGTTATTAGTTTATCGGGTGAAATCGATTTAAACGAATCACCAAATGTTAGAAAACAGATTTTAGGTCAATTACAGAATGGTTCGAGTTTATTAATTGATTTATCAGCAGTTGAATATATTGATAGCTCTGGTGTGGCAAGCTTAGTTGAAGGGCTACAGACTGCGCGATCTAAGAAATTAGACTTTGCACTGGTAGGCGTTAGTGATTCTGCAATGCAGGTACTGCAGCTTTCACGCCTTGATACGGTGTTTACTATTTATGAATCACTGGCTGGTATTGAATAAGTTATATTGAATGTAATGAAGCAAAAAATTGAAAAAATAGGGCGTATGACTGTAGCGGCAGTTGAAGAGCTGGGTTATGGTGCCAAGCTGTTTGCAGAATCAGTTTACTGGCTGCTAATGGGGAGGTTTAATAACCAGCCTGTTGGTGTGTCTCTGGTTTTAGCTCAGATAGTACAAATAGGCGTAACTGCCACTCCTATAGTTCTTGTGTTGTGCTTTTCAGTCGGCATGATGCTGGCTATACAGGGGCTTGAAACCCTTAAACCCTATGGGGCGCAGGCGCAGGTAGTTACGGGTATTGCAATCTCTGTTACTCGAGAATTTGCAGCACTAATTACCGGTATTATTGTAGCTGGTCGCTCAGGTTCTGCTATTGCTGCACGTATTGGAACAATGATGGAGTCACAGGAAGTTGATGCGTTACAGGTAATTGGTATTAATCCGGTGCGTTATCTTGCTGCGCCCACACTTTTAGCCATGCTTGTTTCAATGCCGCTATTAACTATATTTGGTGACTTAATGGGGATGCTAGGTGGGGCTGTATATACTTCATATGAATTAGGTATGCCTGTTAGTGTTTATATGAGCCGTAGTTTTGATGTGATAAATGTGTTTGATTTAATGCAGGGCATTTATAAAAGCATTATTTTTGCAATACTAATTGTTATTGTAAGTGTGCTAAATGGCTTTCAGGTTAAGGGTGGGGCTGAGGGTGTGGGAATGGCAACAACTCGTTCTGTCGTTATGTCAATAAGCCTTATTATTATTGCTGATATGATTTTTACTTTCTTTTTGACTATGATTTAGTTATGCAAAATGACAATGCCCCAAATTTAATTCATGTAAAAGATTTAGTTACTCATTATGGTGATAATAAAATCCTTAACGGGGTTAGCCTGGATGTGACTCAAGGCGAAATCATGGTGATAATGGGTGGCAGTGGTTCAGGTAAAAGTACCTTATTACGCTACATGTTAGGTCTTAATAAACCTACTTCAGGATGCATTGAGTTATTAGGTAAAGATATTACCGCTATGACGGAAAACCAGCTTCATCAGATGAAAAAGAAAATTGGTGTTTCGTTTCAGGGGGGGGCTTTATTTGGCTCAATGACGGTTGCTGAAAATATTCAGTTACCATTAATTGAGCATGCCAGACTTGATGAAAATACTATGCGTATTATGAGCCAGATGAAACTGGAAGTGGTTAACCTTGCGGGATTTGAGGATTTAATGCCATCCCAGTTATCAGGGGGGATGATTAAGCGTGCAGCCCTGGCTCGGGCTATTATACTGGATCCACCGTTACTCTTTTTTGATGAGCCTTCAGCTGGTCTGGATCCCGTTGTGTCAGCGGAACTTGATGAATTAATATTGCGTTTGAGAGATGCAATGAAAATGACCATAGTTGTTGTTACTCATGAACTTGATAGTGCATTTAAAATTGCAGATAGAATTACTATTTTAGACCGGGGTGAAATTCTCATGTGTGGCACGGTTGATGAGGTAAAAAACAGTGACAATCAGCGTATCCATAATTTGCTACATCGAAAGCCAAGACGAGACAGAGTTGATGTTGATGAATATTTACAGAGATTGACAGGACAAACCCTTGGATCAACACCTTAAAAGTACACTGCTTTAAATAAAAT
>Ga0209345_10001108_pt1 | contig 33221 bp, 31 predicted proteins | sample Cruoilmetagenom7_FD_187294 | JGI IMG/M metagenome (GOLD analysis project Ga0209345, IMG submission 187294) | Oil polluted marine microbial communities from Coal Oil Point, Santa Barbara, California, USA - Sample 7 (SPAdes) (version 2) | ecosystem: Environmental > Aquatic > Marine > Oil seeps ...
TCTTCCGGCAAACCGCACTGGACGATCCGCCCATTACTAACGAATAAAACTAGATCCATCTGGCGCGCGATTTCGGTATTATGGGTGATCAAAATAGTAGTTGCGGAAGTTCCATCCAACAATTGCCTTACAAGACTTGCGCCCTCTACATCCAGCGCGTCATCTGGTTCATCCAGCAATAGCAATTGGGCTTCAGAAAGCGCGGCTCTTACAAGCATGATGCGCCTCACTTCACCGCTAGAAAGGTTGCGACCCGCCTCGGCCACGTGGCCATCCAACCCTCCAAGCCGTTCTACCATACCTCGCAAACCGTATGAGTTGGCCGCTTGAAGTATCTGGGCATCCGAAGGCTGTTGTGCCGCACCCATAGTCATCGCTCTACGCAGACTTCCTGCAAGGATTGGAGACTTGGAGCCAACAAATGATATCATTCGCTTGCGTACCGAACTGCTGAGGCTTGACGGTGCATGTTCGCCAATCAAGACTTTGCCTGCAATAGCTGCTTCAAGTCCGGCTGCTAACGCCAAGAGCGTCGACTTTCCTGAACCGTTAGGTCCCATAACAGCGACTTTCTGACCAGCTTCCACTACTAGATCAATGCCGGTTAAGTGTTCCGTCTCAACATTCTCAAAACGGACAGATTGCGGCTCATTAGCCAAAGGGCTGCCGAGGGATTTGGGGCGCGAAATACGTGGTTTGTTGAGGAGATCTACGCACTTGTCTCGTGCTGCAATCCACGCACGATATCGGTCGCCAACACCGGCAAGATCGCGCATTGGCTTGATCATTAGTCCAACGGCGGCCATGGCACCTGCAACTTCGGCGGCAGGAATGCCTGATCTAAAAGCCGCAAATAGAAGTGACGCAGCCGCGAGGCCTGATATTGCAACGGGAATTGCTTGCAAAAGTGCTGCACCCCTAACGCGTTTGATTGCTGCCTCAATCATTTTGTCGGTTCGGCGCAGGAGTGTTCGATTCTCAACCTGCATTCTACCCATCAAGCGGAGTTCCGGTGCATGGGGGATGCGTTCACTCATATCTGCGGCCAAGCCACCCCGCCGAGAACGCAAGCGTCGGTGAATTTCACCAAGCCGAGGTGCAATCAGCGCCATAGTCAACAAGCCAAGCCCAATCGGGATTGAAGCCGCCAGCCCTAACACCGGATTGAGCAAAAAAAGGACAACAGTAGCCAGCGGCAATACGATCAGCGACGAGATTAAACGCGCAATGCCGAGACTGACCCAGTTACGTACCGCAGCAAGATCTCCGACAAAGCGGAGAGCCATGGAACCTTGGCGGCGCTGGTCTACATATCCGACCGGCATGCGGGAAAAGTGATTGAAAAGTTTCAACCTTAAGTCCGACGCGTAGTGCTGGCCCACCTTCTCCGCCACCACCCGTTCCCAAATTCTCAATCCCGCAATAGAAATCCCAGCCAACGCGATCAGCCCTAAAGGCAAGAAAGGTGTCGTTGCAAGCGTGTCACGCAAGGCGGCAAATACATCTCGGGTTGCAAAGGCCGCCGTACCGGCCGCAATTGCCTGCCCAACTGCAAGCACTGCAACCTTTGCAATCCCAATACCACGTCCATTGCCAGTTATTCTTGGCAGTTCACTCATGCCGCCTGCTCGGCAGATTTTATGCCTAAAGTACCTTCGGTAGCCTTTTTCTGTGTCCGAATCCTCGCAAGCAATGCACCGGCAGACACGGGGTCAATGAGGCTTTCGCGTTTGACAACATGGGTTCCCGCGGCTGCCTCAGCTTCCTTTGTGGCAAGTGGAGAACAACTGACCATACCAGTTACAATACTGGGTTCTATATTCATTGCGCGAAGAGCAGAACATCCGCCGACCGTAGATGCAGCGCATGGCGCCGCAAAAAGAAAGCCGTCAATACCTGCACGAAAATCACTGCGATTGAGCAAGGCTGCTGTTTCACCTTGAAAAATGCCGTCAGCGAGCTCAACGATGGCGATCTCACAGCCGTTGTCAGCAGCGTGGTCAAGGAGTATTTCGGTACCCTTCATGATACGCGATATCGGTTCCATGTAAGTCGAAACCATTCCTGCATCCACAAAGTCTGCGACATAGTCTGCCCCAGCGTCTACGTAGGCATTGTAGTCACCGTATGCTCCGGTGCCTGTCGCTTTTATTGTTGCTACCCGATAGCCAGCACGTGACAGGCCATGGGCAAAGCTCGCGACGGCGGTTGTCTTTCCTGCATTCATCGAAGCACCCACAGCCGCGATGACCGTCAAGTTCCGGGAACCGGTAAGTTCTGGAAGGCTGTAATCGGCAAGATTGACAGGATTGCCATCCCGGCCACAGAGCAGCCCAACAGGGATAACACGTGTCGGACCGGCCATCCGTTTGTTGGCCGCCCGCATCACGCCAATCACACCACCGCCAGCAAGCATATCCGATCCGTCAGGGTCGATTTTCGCATGACCTTCATACTGGTCCGGGGCGTAACGGCTGCCACAAACCAACACCACAAGATCTCCTCGGTATAACTCAGAGGGCCGCCCATTGGTGAGTTGGATGCGTTTGTGCGATCCGATCTTTTCAACTCTTGCCAGAACAAGATCGCCTGTCTTTGCGTCCACAAAATTGGTCGTCAACCCGACGACATCTTCATGGACTACACGTCGAGTCGTAAACGCCCACTTGGCAGAATGCGACAGTTCAACGCTGTTAACTTTTTGGAATAACATGCGAATTTCCTTACATATTTATAGTTTGAATTTCACTTGGAAGAGTCGCCCTTGAGCTAGGGTTTTTTGCGTCGCGATTCGCTGAACTCTTGGGCTTTTTAGCTTCACGGTTTGACAGTACGAAATTTACCAAGCCGCCTTTTTTTACGCATTCGGCGAAGTCATGCCCGCTTTCGGGAAGTTCCCGGATGCGGACGTCTGGAAGGGGCAAGCCACGTTCCTGTGCCGCCTTCAGCAGAGCCTTTTTCCATTGGTGTGCGCGATCAATGCGGTTCGCGCCCTGTTGGTGATCTATTTCAACCCCGCTTCGGGTGTTGCTATCACAGTCGCCGTCAAGGGCACCCACTGCAATGTTTATGGGAATTTGCAAGAATTCGCGAAGGCGCGACTCCATCTGCGGTCCCCAATCATCTTTGCGCCCATCCCTTATGCCGAGACCATAGGGGAAAGGTTCAGCATCGGGGAAAGTGTACCAACCCGCAGAAGTCACCGACAGCGTTTTGATTAGATTTGGGTACAGCATCGCAAATCGATGGGCGAACTGCGCACCACCTGAAAAGCCGCTCAGCTCAAAACGTTTTGATTGCCAGAGTCCTGCCAAACGCAAGTCATTCATGAGCCCAAGCAGCGCAAGATCGGCTCGCCCCTTCCGCACGACTTGCTGGTATAGCGGCCATTGTTCTTCTCCAAACAACGGAGCAATGACCACTTGTCCGGCCTTTGCCGCACAGGCACCAAATTGCTGTGCTTGCATTTTGGCCCCCCTGCGGATGCCATGTACCGCTACCAATGGTGGGCGGCCAGCGTCTAACTCTGTAGGAATAGCAAGCCAGCATGGAAGACCATGACGACCCGAGCCAGCCTTGAATTCAAGTCTAAAGGCTCCAGGCGTTGAAAAGTTTTTTGTCACGATATTGTCTCCCAATGGCATTTGTAGCTTTGGCGGTTATTCGGCCTAACCAGCGGCCCCAAAGACCTGCTCCGACATCGCGGTAGGCAGCATGTCAAAAATCATGTGGATTCTATCCTGATCCCCGTCATTGTGTGCTTCATGCATCTTGTTATTGTCGAACCACCAAACTTCGCCTTCTTTCATGCGAATTTCTTCGGATTCGGCTTTCAACCAAGAGCCAGCCGTAGATCTGAGAACGAAATGGTACCGTCCGCGAACTCTGTAGTATTCACCCTGATCGATATGGGGATAGACGCGCTTACCTGCGGGCAAACAAACAATTTTTGCGCGTCCAAGAATACAATCCTGATCTTCCGCAAATGTTTCAAGAAATGCGCGCACTGTAGGGTATTTCATGGATCCGGTTGTCCAGCGGCTTTCATGCACATCGCGACGCTTGCGTCCGTTGATTGCTGATTTTCGCAGACCTCTGATCGGAATGGCCAGCGCTTCGCGTTGGACGGCAATCTTGTCTTGGCGGCCAGTGGCGTCATCCCATGCACCGTCAACACTGGAAATCTCTTCCAGAAACGGCTTGGGATCGACGGACTTTTTGATCAGTTTAAAGTTATCCATTTTTTGTTCTCCTCGTTGGATGCAGAAATGGGATTAGCAGGTAGTACATGACAGTTCCCTGACAGCGCTCTTACTTGTTTTGAACGGAGGCGAACGAGCGAAATCATCAAAGCTAAATCAGTGATCTAATCGACAGCATAGGGCGATTATCCGGACCAAAGTCCGAATGTTTCGGTCACCGGCGGGTACGCACAATTAGCGGATCAAATTGACCGTGATCGTCTTGACCTCGGACATAACCGGCGGGTCGTGGGGGACATGGTTCAAATCACCTTGAACAAGTTGTTTCGTGGGTGTGTTCTAGGTGAGACTTTAGGAGCAATTGCTTTGACACATCACGCTCGACAAAGGCGGCGGCGAACACTTCCAATTTTTCGTTAGGCAAATCAATCAACTCTTGCCGTTCGCGTGCGAGGTCAATGTCAGCGGTATCGGATAGAGAGCTTACTGAAACGTATTCCCCCGCTAGCATCGGCATTGGGTCGTTTGCGGGACGGGGCGATTGACACTCTGAGCCCTGTGTCGGGTATTGGCCGTCCGCGCGCGTGTCGGCGAATGTCGCGATCGAACCCAACTTTCAAATGCTTCATATTGCATGACTGTTAGCTTTTGACTGCTGCTGAACTCGGCTCGCCTACTTTTCTTTAGAAAACGTCATGTTGAACGCAATCGATACACGTTCCTCGTCAGTTTCGTTGGGATAGACCCAATGCACCAGGTATGATGGGAATAGGATCAACTCGCCCGGCTGCGGTCTGATCGCGCGCTTCGCTCCGAATGTTGGGGATTTCAGGATGCGCCAGTTGGGTAGGTCCGTGCGTGGGTTCAGGAATTCGATCTTGCCGGATTCACCTTTTTCCACAGCGGGTTGGGAGACGTAATAGACGCCCGACCAATGTGCACCGGGGTGTGTATGTGGCGCATTGAAACCACCCGAAGGCGTTGCGTTCATCCATCCGAAAATATCCAGCTTTAACGTTGCGAGGTCCAGATCGGGACTAATGTTCTTGGTCGCGATGTAAGTCGCGGCCTCTGCAACAGTTTTGAGTTGCGCAATGCAGTTGGTCTTCGATGCGAACAGATTGCCCGATGAATGCCACGCTCCATAGTTGGATTTCTCGACACCATCGCTTTTCTTGCGAAGGCGCGCGCCTTCTTCCAGAAGTTCGCGATTGAAGTCCTCGGAACCTGGCAAGCGAAACCGGAACAGGGGTGTTGAAAACAGCTCTTCGCAGTCGGTTTGTTCAAGGGTATCCAAAGCTAATTGTCCTTCTCAATTTAGTAGTAGCTCGACACCTGCGGTCATATTGCACGTGTCGAGCTTCGTGTTCCAGTCCGACTGACGTCTATGTCGATTTGGCGAAGTTACTCTACGGTTATCGTAATCACCTCGGAAAACACCGGCGCATTATGCGGGATATGATCCTTGTCTCCCATGACAAGTTGGAGCGTGTGGGTGCCGGGAGCGAGGTCAAGCGTCGTCTCTGTCTGGCCTTTGCCAAAATGCATCAGGTTGTCGTCGGCGGGCATGTTCATGTCGAACTCTTCCGCTCCATCCTCACCTTCGCCAAGAGCTGCACGGTCGATCAGCAGATGATGATGACCGGTGTTTTCGACATCGACGCCTGCGGGAGCAATACCCATGCCGGAAAGCCCGAACACGACTTTGACAGGGCTTTGTACTGTATCGCCGTCTTGCAGGTTTACAAAATACTGAACGGTGCCGGGAGCAGAAGCTGTTTCACCCGCAAATGCGGTGAACGGCACTGTCGCAAGCAGAGCGACGACAAAAGTTAGTTTTCTCATTGGTGTTTTCCTCTGTTGATTGTATTCATAAGTTCGCCAGAGTGGCGCATTATACGCCACTCTGGCATTCTGGCAGACGGTTGATCCGCCGCCGGTTTAAGCTCGATAGTCTTTGCTGGCCCGAAACGGAGCCTGCGCTTGCGCCCGAGGGGACATTCAGGCGCAAGGTCTTAATCGCTATGGTCGGTTAAGCGATATCGAAGCGATCAAGGTTCATCACTTTCGTCCATGCGGTTATGAAATCCTGAACAAAGGTCATGTGAGCGTCTTCACTCCCGTAGACTTCCGCCAAGGCCCGCAATTGCGAGTTCGATCCGAACAGCAGATCAACGCGGCTGCCTGTCCATTTGACTTGGCCAGTGGCACGATCTCGTCCCTCAAAAGTTGCCGCATCAGGGAACTTTGGCGTCCAGACTGTGTTCCGCGTTAGAAGGTTGACGAAGTAATCATTGGTCAGGGTTTCTGGGCGATCCGTAAAAACACCGTTTGCAGAGCCGTCTGCGTTGGTATTCAGGACACGCAGACCACCAATCAAAGCTGTCATTTCCGGGGCTGTCAGTGTCAGAAGTTGCGCCCGATCAACAAGCAGCTCTTCTGCCGAACGATTGAGGCCTGACTTAAGATAGTTACGGAAACCGTCTGCAACTGGTTCCAACACAGCAAAAGATGCTGCATCGGTTTGATCTTGAGTGGCATCCGTCCGACCCGGTGCAAATGGCACTGTCACGTCATGTCCACCGGCCATCGCCGCCTTTTCAATGCCTACCGAGCCACCCAATACGATCAGGTCAGCCACAGACACCTTTTTGGTTCCGGAATTGAAGCCAGACTGAATGCTTTCCAATGTGGAAAGAACCCTGCTGGATACGACAGACCGGTTCGCTTCCCAGTCCTTCTGGGGTGAAAGGCGCAGGCGCGCGCCGTTGGCTCCACCACGATTATCGCTTCCACGGAAGGTCGAAGCTGACGCCCAAGCTGCTGACACCAGCTCTGAGACGGACAGACCGGATGATGCAATCTGTGCCTTCAGAGCGGAGATATCCTGATCATTGATCATCTCATAGTCGGCCACCGGAACTGGGTCCTGCCAGATCAATTGCTCTGATGGGACCATCGCACCGGCATAGCGGCTGACGGGGCCCATATCACGGTGGGTCAGTTTGAACCATGCACGCGCAAAGGCGTCCGCAAAGGCATCCGGATCTTCGTGGAACCGGCGTGATACTTTTTCATAATCCGGGTCCACGCGCAGGGCGAGGTCACTTGTGAACATAACCGGGGCATGGGTTTTGGTCGGATCGTGTGCGTCAGGCACCATGCCTTCGCCGTTTGCGTCTATGGGGATCCACTGTTGCGCGCCAGCGGGGCTTTTAGTCAATTCCCATTCAAAGCCGAACAGCATGTCGAAATACGCATTGTCCCACGCAATTGGTGTTGGTGTCCAAGCGCCTTCAAGACCGCTGGTGATCGTGCTGCCAGCATTGCCGGTGCCAAAGCTGTTCTTCCAGCCAAAGCCCTGCTCTTCAAGGGAAGCGGCTTCTGGCTCGCGGCCAACATACTTGCCGGGATCGGCAGCGCCATGACCCTTGCCGAATGTGTGACCACCGGCAATGAGCGCGACGGTTTCTTCATCGTTCATGGCCATACGGGCGAATGTGTCGCGAATGTCGCGCGCAGACGCCAGCGGATCGGCAACACCATTCGGGCCTTCCGGGTTCACATAGATCAGACCCATTTGTACAGCGCCCAATGGGTTCGCAAGCTCACGGTCACCAGTATAGCGTTCGTCTCCAAGCCATGTTGTTTCGGGGCCCCAATAAATGTCTTCTTCCGGTTCCCAGATATCGACGCGGCCACCACCAAATCCAAAGGTCTTGAGACCCATCGAATCCAGCGCACAGGTGCCAGCGAAGATCATCAGATCGGCCCATGAAATCTTTTGGCCATATTTTTGCTTGATCGGCCACAACAACGCGCGAGCCTTGTCGAGGTTGCCGTTGTCGGGCCAACTGTTGAGGGGGGCAAAGCGCTGCGAACCGTTGCCAGCACCGCCACGTCCATCTAAATCCCGATAAGTTCCGGCGCTATGCCAAGCCATGCGGATGAAAAACGGTCCGTAATGACCGTAGTCGGCAGGCCACCAGTCCTGCGATGTTGTCATCAAGGCTTCGACGTCTTGCTTCAAAGCCGCAAGATCGATTGTCTTGAATTCCTCGGCGTAGTTGAAATCAGCACGAAGCGGATTGGATGCCTCTGTGTTCTGGTGGAGCAGCTTGAGGTTGAGCTGGTTCGGCCACCAATGCTGGTTGGCGAAGTTTCCTGTCGCCTTATAACCGTTCCCACCATGCATGACAGGGCATCTGTCAATTGCGGGGACAGTGACCTGTGGCTCTGCGGCATTTGCCGGAGCGGCAGGTATGGTAGGGGCGGTCTCGGCATTTGCCGCCGAACCCGAAAGGGCGGCACCTCCAGCTGCAACGGCAGCACCACTTTTTAAGAAACCACGTCGATTAAGGTCATCTGTCATGATCGTCGTCCATGTATAAAGGGGGGAAATGAACGGGCACCGTTTTGGCCATCAAGAGACGAAGGCGGAATAAACAGTGCCCGTCCGGGGGGACTTTAGGGTTTGTTAGTCTTCGTCGTTGGACGAGCTGTCGTCGCTTTCGTCGTTGGACGAGCTGTCGTTGCTCTCGTCGTTGGACGAGCTGTCGTTGCTCTCGTCGTTGGACGAGCTGTCATTGCTCTCGTCGTTGGACGAGCTGTCATTGCTCTCATCGTTGGACGAGCTGTCATTGCTCTCGTCGTTGGACGAGCTGTCATTGCTCTCATCGTTGGACGAGCTGTCATTGCTCTCATCGTTGGACGAGCTGTCGTTGCTCTCATCGTTGGACGAGCTGTCGTTGCTTTCATCGTTGGACGAGCTGTCGTTGCTTTCGTCATTATTGCGAGCGGTACGATCATTCGAAGATTCACGGTAAGTACGGTCACTCAGAATTTCGCCAGTTGTCGCATCATAGGTAATGTCCCGCTTCTGGCCATTGAGGTATGCCTCGACTGAATAGATGTTGCCGCTTCGCTCAATCTCGATGTTTGTGTAGCCCATTCCGGCCAGTTGAGCGCGTACGCTGTCTGCGCTGGACTGAGCATTGGCAACGCTTGCCGTTACAAGGGCGATAGAGAAGATTGCTGTCTTGAGTTTCATAGTATTTTCCTTCGGTTGGTTTGTGTTCCGTGAGAGGTAGAATAGTGTTTCGTGAGTGGGTAGTTGTGGGGCAGAGCCATAGGTTCAGCCCCGCTTTCGTCCTGTGAACATGGATTTGATCAGGTTTTCTTTGTGCTCGAAGCTGGCAACAAGGACGCCGATAACGTGTAGAGCAACCAGACCAAGTGTCAGGTTCACCAAAATCTCGTGAAGCTCTTCGACCCATTCCTCGCCCCAGAAAGCGTCCATTTCCATCATGTAGCCGGAGACGGAAATTCCCGTGATTGCTATAAGGAGTGCGATAACCATCGCGCCGCCTGCCGGGTTGTGACCGATGTAGCGCTTGGCTTTCATCGCGACACTGTCGCGCAGGAACCCTATCACCGTCTTAGGACGATAGATGAAGTCGGAAAAACGCGCATGCTTTGAACCGATCAGGCCCCAGACCAGTCGGAAAGCAACTAATCCGGCGACGACATAACCGATCTGGACATGGTATTTTTCCCATTCTTCGGCAGAAATATAGGCGGCTGCAAAAGCAATGAGCAAAGACCAGTGAAATATCCTGACCAACGGGTCCCAGACCCGGACAGTTGCTGGTGCCGTTTGGCTACCAGCTTCTGTCTTGGTCGCATCAGCGGACATTAGCTGTCGCTGCTTTCTTCGGACATCGCATCCACAGGAATGCCGGTCACTGGATCGACGTAGATTTCGACCCGCTCGCCGTTGGCATCGATGCCATAGATTTCATAGCAACCTTCGTCGATCTTGATGTTCTTCACTTCGTAGCCCTGTTCGACGTACATCGTTGTCAGGTCTTCCTGTGACATCCATGTGGTCTGGTCAGGCACATTGCATTTCATGTCTTCCGCGAAGGCTGGCGCAGCCAGCATTAGAACGGCGGCGGTGGAAAGGAGAAGTTTGGACATGGGTTCTATCCTTTGGGTTCAGAGCGGACTTGCTCGTTTTGATGAACCCCTTTTGGCAGACCCAAAATTACAGATGTCAGATCACCGCTGTCAGCAAACTGTAATATATGAAACTATAAACAAGCGTCGGGAAGACAGGCGCGATTGTGCCTCAGGTGATACGTTTGAAAAGTTTACGCTATATATTGACCAGCTTTGCAATTCTGCTGGCACTGATTACACCCCTCTGGGCCGATGAAACGGAGCCGGATGAAGTTTCTCGTCTTCTTAGACGAGGTGAGATTTTGCCATTGGCCACAATCCTTGAATTAATCCGCCCGGTGACAGGCGAGACGATTCTAGAGGTCGAAGTCGAGCATGAGGACTTCGGCATCGCCTATGAAATCTATTTCCTTGATCCACAAGGACGTCGCCGTGAAATCTACGTGGACGCCCGTACTGGGGAAATCATGCTGCAAAAGTTGGACGACTAGAGATGCGCGTTCTTGTCATCGAAGACGATGATCGCATTCGCAGCGACGTCCAGACCGCCCTTGAGGCGGCAGGCTACATTGTCGATGTCGAGGCGTCCGGCGAAGAAGGCTGGTTTTTGGGCGACACAGAAACCTATGGCGCTGTTGTACTCGATCTGGGCCTGCCGCAGATGGACGGCATGACAGTCTTGAAACGATGGCGCAAGGCAGGCAGAGCAATGCCGGTCCTGATCCTAACGGCCCGTGGAACATGGGACGAACGGGTGGAAGGCATTGATGCTGGCGCTGACGACTATCTTCCCAAGCCGTTTCATGTGGAAGAACTGCTGGCAAGATTGCGCGCAATTATACGTCGATCCGGCGGCAACGCGGGATCAGTGATCAAGATTGGTGAGACAGAGCTGGATGAACGCCAAATGCGGGTTTCCGTGCGCGGTGTGGCCGTCAAACTATCGCCGCAGGAGTATCGGCTCGTTTCCTATATGATGCTGCACAACGGGCGGGTCATCCCGCAACAGGAACTGGCCGAACATTTACAATCTGTGCATTTCGAACGAGAGTCCAATGCCGTTGAAGTCCTTGTCGCGCGGGTCCGTCGCAAGCTACCGAATGCGTTGATCGAAACCCGCCGTGGTTTCGGATATCTCGTCCCGAACGAGCGGACAGAGTGATGTGGTCATACAATTCCATTCGCCTGCGACTGGTCGCGGTCGCAACAGTCATCGTCATCGGCATGATGATCGTGACAGGCTTTGGCCTGACGATGCTGCTTGAACGAAATGTCGAACGGCGCGAGGGGCAGGAGCTTGATGCCCACCTTCAGCAAATTATCGGTGGCCTGCGCTTTCAAACCGATGGAACCGTAAAATTGTCGCGCGACCTAACGGATCCCCGTTTTGGACAGGTTTTTGGGGGGCTGTATTTTCAGGTCGCCAGATTGGATGGAGATATCATACTGAAATCAAGGTCCCTTTGGGACACAGTGCTGAGCCTGCCAGAAGACACGGTTGATCCCGGAGAGGTCCACATCCACTCTAGGCCTGGACCAAACAACACAACACTACTGATCCACGAAAGCCGCGTCGCATTTGTGGATCGTGGTCAAGAAATGCCACTTTTGGTAAGTGTTGGGATCGATAAGAGCGAGATCATAGCTCTTAAGTCCGGATTTACACGTGACCTTATACCGACTTTGAGCCTTCTCGCGGTGGCATTGCTCCTAGGTTTTGCGTTTCAAATCGGAGTTGGCATGCGTCCGCTGGACCGCATTAGAAAGGGTGTCGCCAACGTGAAATCCGGCGAAGCACAGCGGCTACCAACGGATGCACCCTCGGAGGTTGCGCCTTTGATCCAAGAGGTCAACAGCTTGCTCGACCAACAAGATGATAGCATGGCCCGTGCGCGTGACCGCGCTGCCGATCTTGCCCACGGGCTGAAGACGCCGTTGACTGCCTTGGGAACGGACATTGAACGGCTACGCAAGATTGGTGCGGAAGACATTGCCGACGACATTCAAGAACTCTCAGTACGCATGCGCAGGCATCTTGATCGTGAACTGGCATTGGCCCGTGACAGGCATGGTCGAAAGAATGCGCGCACGACTGTAAAACCGGCACTCGAGTCAATAATCCGCACGCTTGCGAAAACGCCAAAAGGCGAAGTTTTGAAATTCCAAAGCACAGTTCCCGAATGGGTCGAGCTTGCGGTTGAACAAGGTGACTTTCTTGAAGTTGTAGGCAATCTTCTTGAAAACGCCACCAAATTTGCAAAAGACACTATTTCAATCGAATGCGGCGTGCGGGACGGCTGGGCGTCGATTATCATCAATGACGATGGGCCCGGTGTGACGGACTCAAAAATTGCACATATCGCGACGCGCGGCGTTCGCCTGGATATGGCCGGAACCGGAGCAGGCCTTGGTCTCGCCATCGTCAAAGACATAGTAGAGGCAAACGGGGGGCATTTGCATCTGGAAAACCGAACCGGACGCGGATTATCAGTCACTGTAACCTTCCGTGCCGCTTCAACAATAAATTCAAAGGAAAAAGAATGAGCTTACCCTACGACTCTGCGCACGAAGAACTACATTACATCAATCGTGCGGGCTGGTTGCGCGCGTCTGTTCTAGGTGCCAATGATGGCATTGTTTCAGTTTCGTCGCTGATCGTCGGTGTCGCGGCAGCTGATCCCAGTCCCACCGCAATCCTGCTGGCAGGGGCTGCCGGACTTGCAGCGGGCGCGATGTCCATGGCAGCTGGCGAGTATGTTTCAGTCAGTTCGCAGTCAGATGTAGAACGGGCCGATATCGCGCGTGAAAAGCAAGCACTCATCGATACGCCGGAGGCGGAAGAAGCAGAATTGGCATCGATCTATCAGGCACGTGGGCTGACCGTCGAAACAGCTGCGTTGGTTGCACGAGAATTGACGGCCAAGGATGCACTGGGCGCTCATGTGCGTGACGAGCTGGGATTGTCTGAAGTGCATACGGCAAATCCATTACAAGCCGCGATCGCTTCAGGTTTTACATTTACAGTTGCAGCAGCTCTTCCGCTCGCCGCCGCCATTCTTGCACCAAGTGACAAGATCATTCCAACCGTCGTTGTCACAACCTTGATCTGTCTTGCGGGTCTGGGTGCATTGGGAGCCCAAGTTGGAGGCGCGCCGAAGCTACGCGCAACAGCCCGCGTGTTATTTTGGGGCGCGGCGGCTATGGCCATCACTGCAGGCGTGGGAAGCATATTTGGCGTAAGCGTTTAGCTTTAGGCGGACTAACTGTAAGCACGCAGTTGCCACACTTCCAGAAAGGATCCTATTGTTCGGATATTTTCCAACTTTGACCGTTCCTAAATACTAGTTTATGAAGCGGCTGTCGTTTTATTCCATTGCTACCAAAGACCACGCCTAAAACCTGAGCGGCTAATGAAGATTCTTGTCTGAACTCCGACAGCCGCCATTCGCTGCGAAACAGCATTCTGGCAAGATGGGCTTTTTTGACACCTTCGCTGCGTAGATCACCAATGGCTGCTTAAACCTTACCGTAGGATTCTGCCCCCTTCGTCATCAGCCACCCCTAACGAAGGTCGAAAACCTGCCAAAACAGCGACGGTTTTTTGGGGGAGTTTTGTCATAGCCAAGCGCCTGATTCCACGTGGGCGCGGATGGAATGACCAAATGGACCGTTTTTGGAACAGGCAGCGTTGCAGTCGATCTGAAGGTCTTTCTTCGACACAAAGCTGCCGCTGGTGCAACCGCAGCGAATTCACACTTCGTCTAAGGTTTGTGGCTGCTGTCAGCGCGAGCTGCAGCGGCGACAAATCCGACAAGGAGGAAAGCGCGGGCTGTTTTCGGTGCTATGGGGATTGTGGGTTACGGCTGCGAGTTTTGATGCGCAGATCGGACGGGATTTTGCTGATAGGCGGCAGCGACGTGGCGGTTTTCCCAGCATGACCTTGTCCTTTGGTATCTCATTTTGTTGCTGCAGACATGATTTGGCATGGGATTGTCTGAGAAGGCCACACTGATTGGCCCGGCTTCTGCGTAAGGCAAAGTCGGTTTGTCTCGTTGTATCATGCGGCGTCCTCCCATGGCGGTGCTCGGCATTTGGGCGTTTGGCCGCGCAGGAAGGTCTCAACGATGACCATCGCACCACCGCATTTGGGGCAAAGCTTGTGCGCGGGCGGATCAGCTGGTTCGGTGTTTGCGGCCTCGTCAGACGCTTGATCGGGTTCCGTTTTGGCATCAAGCAACTGCCTGATCTGTCCGATCCTGTCGCGGCGGATGCCATTTGCGAGGAAGCCCGTGTGTCGGATGCGGTGGAAGCCAGAGGGCAGAACATGGATCAGGAAACGGCGGATGAACTCGGACGTATGCAGGCGCATGACCTTCATCCGGTCTCCCTTTTTGATGCGGTAGTCTTTCCAGCGGAAGGCCACTGTGTCGGCATCTGCGCTGACGAGGCGATGGTTGGAGATCGCCACACGGTGCGTGTAACGGCTCAGATATGCCAGCACTGCCTCAGGCCCGCCGAAGGGAGGTTTGGCATACACCACCCAGTCGGTTTTACGCAGTGGCGAGAGATGGGCCGCGAAGGTGTCGGGGTCGGCCAGCTTTGTCAGATCGCCGAAGAACTTGAGCTTGCCCGCCTTGTGCAATCGGATCAGCCCTTCGAGAAAGAGGCGACGGAACAGCCGGGACAGAACCTTCACCGGCAGGAAGAACCCAGAGCGACAGGCGATCCATCGTTTGCCATCAGCAGACAACCCACCCCCGGGTACGATGACGTGCACGTGCGGGTGGTGCATCATCGCAGATCCCCAGGTGTGGAGAACTGACGTCATGCCGATGCGGGCACCGAGATGTTTCTGATCGCCCGCGATGGTCAGGAGCGTCTGCGACGACGCCTTGAACAGCAAGCCGTAGATCGCCGCTTTGTTTTGATACGTGATGTCAGCGATCTGGGTTGGCAGCGTGAAGACTACGTGGAAGTACTCGACTGGCAACAGGTCTTCCATGCGTGCCTCCATCCAGTCCTGCGCCGCAGCGCCTTGGCACTTCGGGCAGTGCCGGTTCCGGCACGAGTTGTAGGCGATGTGTTGATGATCGCATTTGGTGCAAGCCGCGACGTGACCGCCAAGGGCAGCAGTCCGGCAGTTCTCAATCGCAGACATCACTTTGAGCTGCGGCAGGTTCAGGTGCGCGGCATGGTCACAGCGATAGGCAGGCCCGCAGGCGCGGAAGATATCCGCGACCTCCAGTTTGGGACGGGGCATCGTGGCTGGGCTTAACCCGAGCCGGCCTTTCGGTTTGCCAGCAGATCAAGCGGGCTGGTCACGTCCTGAATCGTTTTGGTGGCAACCTTCGTGTAAACTGTCGTCGTTTCCAGCTTGGCGTGTCCCAGCAACACCTGAATGATCCGGATATCAGTCCCACTTTCCAGTAGATGCGTAGCAAAGCTGTGCCTCAAAGTGTGGGGCGACACTTGCTTCTTAATCTCCGCAAAATCGCAGGCGACCCCAAAGGCACGGTTGAACTGTCGTGTCGAGATCGGGTCGATCCGGTTGCGCCCCGGGAACATCCAACCTCTTGGGCGCGCCTCACGATAATAATCACGCAGCAGACCGAGCAGGTTTGGCGACAACATGACCTGTCGATCCTTGCGGCCTTTCCCTTGCTCGATCCGGATCAGCATCCGATCACTATCAATATCGCCAACCTTCAGGTGCGTGACCTCGCTGGCGCGCAACCCGCCGCCGTAGGCCACACTGAAGGCCGCGCGGTATCGCAACCCGGGCCCAGGTGCTGCTTCGATGATGCGCGCGACTTCCTCAGTGCTCAGCACCACAGGGATCTTCTTGGCCGCCCGCTGGTAGCGCATGTGCCGCTTCATTTCAGGCCGCGGGCACGTCGAAGCATAGAAAAAACTCAACACCGTCAGCCGGTTGTTAAAGGTAGGCGCACCAACGCCGCGCTCCTTCATATCCAGTTGGAACGCCCGAAGTTCCTCAGGCGTCGCGCTATCCGGCGCATGCCCCAGAAACCGAGTGAAGTCCCGCATCGCCCTTAGATACATCGTCTGCGTCTTGGGCTGCAGCCCCTTAATCCGCATGTCCTCGAGGAAACGACGTCGTAGCTTTGGTACATATTGATCGGTCATGAAAAACTCCTGTGATCCGATTGAGAAGGTCCCAATCGTCCAACAGATCAGTCAGTTCACAAAATCCACACCGCTTGCGCCATCGCACAACGGTAACCACAAGCGCCAATACCGCGAGAGCGGTTTCGTCCTTGTCCGTTCTGCGGGCCTTCAATTCAGCTGCGGCGAATGACCGGTTCAACACAAACCTGCTCCGCGGGCTCAACTGCGCCATAGCCCACTCAACCAGAGATACCCTCCCCCTGCTTCAACTGGCTTTCCAGCCCATCCAAATCATCCACCACATTATCGAGCCGATCTCTATCGCCACCATCGATTTCCTCAATTTGCATCTCAACCTGGTCGGCAAAGCTCATTTCAATTTGCCGCTGCTCCTCTTCGACAACGGCTTGAACAGCTTTTGAGCTTTTCTTGGTGGGCGGCACAGATATACCTGAGCTGATTTCTTTTGAGCCAAGTAGACGCTCATAATGCGCATTAGGCTCCGCACTCGTTCCAGCTTGGCTCGGGCCCTGCTTTGACCCGCAAGAATCTGGCCCGTGCGCCTTACCGCCACCCCCACCCCTCGCTGGAAACGGCAGCTCACCCTTCTGCGCGCTATGGATCGCCGCAAACAGCCGATCATCAAAATACTGGATCCGTTTCGCCCGTACTGGCATCTGCGCATCCACGACCATGATAATTTCATCCAGCGGCAAACGACGGGCTTCATCTTCGGGCAGTAGCGACGTTTCTTCCGTCCGTGTGGACTGACTGCGCCCCTCGAACGGATTCTTGCCAATGGACCGTGACCGCGTGACCACCGTTTTGGTCGTCTTGCCTACGGCCTTGCTCAGCTCCTCAATGGTCTTTTCATCTGACGGGGTGAGGTAGAGCTTTACGCCTGCGTTTCCCTGCAAGGCGCGGCGGGTATTTTCACCATAGATCTCATCGAGGGCGGGGATGGTTTGTGTGACGACTGCTAGATGCCCGCGATAGGTGCGCAGGGTTTCAATGCTCTCGACCACGATGGGCATTTTGCCAAGGCGGTTGAACTCATCGAGCATGATCATCACGGGCCAAGGCTCATCCTTGCCCGGTTCCTTCTCTTGCATCGCCGAGAGAAGGTCTGAGAAAAACAAACGGATCAGTGGCGCAAGCGGCTTTACCATCAGCGGCTGGACAACGAGATAGACCGTAAAGGGCTTTTTGCGGATCGTGCGGAAATCAAAGTCGGAAACCTGCGTTGCCTCATCAATCGCGGGGTTCTGCCATTGGTCCAGACCTGAGGTCATCAGAAGCGAGACATAGGAGGTCAGCGTGTCGTTGTTGGTGGAGGCCAGCCGCGTAAAAATCAGCTTTGCTGCTTTGTTGTCGATCTCATGGCCCCGCGCCACGTATTCTTTCTGCTTATTACCCCCCGAAGCCGCGATCCGGTAGATCTCGCCCAAGTTGGGCTTCTTGCGTTGGAAGGCCAGCAAGCCCGCGGCCACGAAGAGATCGATACCGCCTTTCAAAAGCCCTTGAACGCGATCATTGTCACTTTGCAGGAACAGGGTCGCCAGTAGCTGCAATTCCATCTGCTGACGCGCGGGGTCTTTCAGCTCATAGATGCGCAAAAGCGGATTGTAGCGATGCGTCCGCTTGCCTTCCCAGTCCGTGGGCGCAAAGCGGTAGACCTTGTCACCTTGGGCCGCACGGTGACGCGCCGTCGCTTCAAAACACTCACCCTTTACATCCAACGTGACGGCAGACCCCTGCCAAGTCAGCAGGTTCGGGATGACAAAGCCGCTGGTTTTACCGCGCCCCGTTGGTGCCACGATCAGCGCATGGGGAAACACCTTCGAGGTGATATAGCGTGCGCGGGATTTCGGGCTGCCCAGTTTGCCCAGAATAAACCCGGTGCCGGGTTTGCCAAAGAACCCGTTGGCTTTCATCTCGCCGCGCTTTTGCCAATGGGTCTGACCAAAGCGTGTGAGGGCTGAGCCGGACAGGGCAAGGCTCATCATCAGCCCGGCGACGGCACACCCGCCGATGATCAAGTTGATCAGCTGGAAATCATCAGGCCGTCTATCTCTGATCCAGAGGTAGTTCTGCGCGATATATCCAAAGTCGATATCGGCGCTGAACCCAAGTGCCTTGAAGGTCAGCACAGCCGAGGCAATGGTGTAGCCCATCGCACCCGCCACCAAAGTGACCAGAACGACCCCGATAGCAATCCAAGCCTTGCCCATGGATCCACTCAATGGACCTGGCCCCGCTCTGTCTCGCCGTCCACGTCAGCCGCGCGGTGTCTCTCGACTTCAACGTCTGCCAACTCGTCGACAACCTGTCGCAACGCCTCCGAGTTTGCGGTTGCCGCATCCGATTGCAAATAGACCTTTGCGGCATAGAGCCGATCAAGACGATCTTCGAGAACGTTTTCCAAAGCGTCGCTGTCGCCATCGTTCAGGCGATCCAGCTGCGCCGTGTCCAAAACCTGCGCCACCCGCGCGCGGAAGGCCTCGCGTTCGTTTGCAGTCTCAAAGGGCGACGACAACTCCCCAGCCCGTTCATGGGCGAGAACACGGGACAGTTCGGGCGTCTCAAACTGCACCGTCTCGCGCTCCGTAAGCCGTATCTCCCGTTCAGCGTCGCGCGCTTCATAGACACGCGCGTATGTGTCGCCGAGGCCTATTGCCAGCTGCTCGGGCATATCGGGATATCGCGTCTGTAGATCGCGCGCGACGGAAACGGAGATTGGCGTCCTGCTATGCGCGCCCAAACGCGCCGCTTCAACCTCAATGATGATCCGCTCTGCAGCGGCCCGATCTACGACCACCGCCTTGCCTTCTTCATCCACGCGGATCACATCGGTGGGGCGCGCAATCAGTTCTGGATGGTCGCGCAGATAGTCCCGCTGTGCGTCCTCCAAACGCTCTACGGCAAGGCTTTCGATCACGGCTTCGTCAAGATCTCCACTATGGGCTTCAATCCGAGTCTCGATGCGAACAGCATTGGCAGCAGTTTCAATCTGGGCGTCCGTGACATGCGCCTGCACCTCACGGGCGTCTTCAATGACCCCGTCACGGCGCAGCACGCCCTCCCGTTCCAGCATGGTCCCGAGCTGCACATGTACATCATTGAGAATATCCCGCGCCTGTTCCAAATCCGCGCGGCGCTCAAGGTTCAGTTCCTTCGCCTCGGCCACCTTGGAAAGGTCATCCGCGATCCATTGATGCTCGAGCGCGGCGTTCTGCGCCCCTGTCTCCATCCGGGCCACAACCGCGGATGTGCTGATCCCCGTGCCGCGCAGGGCCGCATCGACGCGGGCCCGCACCCGTGGCTCAGACAGACGCTCCAGTTCGCTTTGTTGAATATTGGCTTCAGAATAAACCCCGCCTTCTGACGGGCCCTCCGAGAGGGAGTTGGAGCGCAGCCCCAGCGGCTGCATATGCTGCACCCGCGCTTGAATGGCGTTGAGGGATTTTTCCAGCGCGGGCCGCTCCGCATCCGGCTTTGCCGCGATCAAATCTGTGATGTTGGCGACCTTTTCCGCGTAACGGCTGCGCAGATCCTCGAACGTATCGTCTTCGGCCATGTAAATGCCTCCTGCGGTTTCAACGTGACCCCCCTTCGCCAGAACCTCGCCAGCACGGAACAGAACTTCGGCAATGTCTGCGTGGTTCTCGGAGGACGCCTCGGCGGCCAGCGCGTGGAACATGATTTTGGTGTTTGCGATTTCGGCAAGCGTGCGAGTCAGATCCTTGCCAACGCGTTCCCGCTCCACTGGCACCCTGCCCTCTTCCTTGGCGGCATAAACCTCGCGAGTGCGGGGAGGGTAATGTACCTCGCCACGATCTATCCGCCGCGTGGCTTCCAACCGCACGCCGTAGGTCTCGGCCTCTTCGACCATCGCCAATCGGAAGTCGTCATAATTGAACCGATGATTGCGCGCCAAATAGAAGAATTCGCCCTCTTGCGAGCGGCGGTTCAACACCAGATGCGCATGGGGATGATCGCGGTCCTCATGCACCGCGATAATGTAATCGAAGTGCCCCTCATCGGTCTGGAAGAACCGCTCGGCCACATCCGTAGCGATGTCGCGCACATCTTCGCCACGCGTGCCGATCGGGAAGGACATCAGCAGATGTGTGGTCTGCCCAAGCTTGGGTTTGAACCCTGCGCTCCACCGCTTGGCAAACCGCTCGGTCAGGTCTTTGATCTCGCCGCGATCAAGCTTGGATTTCCCATCCAGAAACCCACTGCTGTCGACGATATGGGTGGACTTGGTGGTGAGGTATTCGAGCTGGTTGGACAGCTGGGATTTGTTCTGCGTGCCCCCGCCCCGGATCGCCTTGAACACAGCTGCCCGATGTCCCACCGCAGCGCGCACCATCTGCTTTTGCTTTGAAGCATACAGACCCTGCATCGAGCCACGGATGCGGCTCCAACCATCCTCAAATATCTCTCCGGTGACGGCACCAACCGCATCATTCAGCCGCATGCGCAAACTCCCTCAGAGCGGCGGTTGCAGTGAGCTGCATCGCATCGCGACGGCGGCGCACAAGCAAGTCAATCTCGTCTGCACTGTCCAGAATGAACCGCGCCAACCCGCGCATCTGCGCAAGCCGCAATTCCGAGAACTCGGGGCCTGTTCCCTGCCCCGCCCGATTGGCCTTTTGCATCTGTTTGGCAATCTGGGCGACACCGTTTCCAACCTCATTCAGCGAGGCGCGATAGCGCGCCATCTCTGCCGCCAGCTGGGCGTCAGCAACGAAGGTGCCACCCGCTGCTTGCATCAACCGCCGCAGCCCTTCCGAGCGCGTCTCGATCCCCGCTGACGCCAGCACCCCATCGAACGCCTCCATCTCCTCAGAGGTCACTTTCACACTTACTGCCAAGACCGGCACGGACGTATCGCGCTGGCGCTCTGCGTCACTCTTCACCGTGTATTGCACCGTTCGCGGTGTCACCCCGAACCGCTCCGCAAGCACGGACGTGGAGACGCCGTCCGCAGCTTCGCGCACGATCTCCATGCGTTGCGCATCGGTGAGACGTTTTGAGCGAGACATGCGAAGAAAGACCCCCTATTTCCTGCCACCTTCATACAAGGCTGAACCCAACATACGAAACTATACTAATCTGTCAATAATATACTTACGGTGAATTAGCGCGCAGGCAGCCTTGTATTCCGTTTCACGCCGAGCACCGCAGGTGCGAGGCCGCGCCCGAGAGGGCGCCAACCAACACCAGCCGCTTGCGACAACGTCAGCCGTCTCAACAGGGCCCGCGCCTGAGGTCTGTCTGGACATGTAATGTTCGGACAGAAGCGATGGGGCGGGACAATCCTCACCCGACAGGGCCGACAGACAGGGTCAAGGGAGGTCAGAATTGGCTTGCCAATTCTCTGCCGCAAAAACCTGAAGGCCGCGCCGAAAGGTTTTTGGGGATGGCCCCCTTGAGGCTGGCTGGCGGCTCTGTCACCGCGCTTTTTCAACCCAAACAAAAACCATCAGGACTGCTCCGCAGTCCTGTCATCGGCAACCGTGACCGCTGCCGAAGGCAGGGGTCTCAACGGGACTCGAAGCGATCTCTGGAACAGAGATAGGGCCGCCTGACGGCGGCCCATCCTCGGGAAGGATTTACTCTTGGGGTTCCTTTGAGCTTGGTGGGAACATCACGAGTTCTTGGACGCCGACGGGGAAGTCGAGCTTAAGGCTGAAGAACTCCGAGCCATCCCCGTTGCGGGTGTTGCGGAACATGGCCCCGACGCGTTGGAAACGGGTGCGTTCTTGGCCTTCGCCATCGGTGTATTTGACGGGAACTGTTGCGACGTAGTGGTTGGTCATTTGGGTCTCTCCTTTTTGCGATGAGGATCAAAAGGCATGGGGGCATCAGGACCGGTCGCAAGCGCAAATGCGGAGGGTCCGCGCCAAAGGCGTGGAAGCCGTATTTGTGCTTGCCGGAGCACAGCGTAGGGAACGGCCGGTCCGACCCCGTGCGATCCACATCAATGAGCAAAAAGAAGAGACCCAAATGTATGCCCCCACATCGCAGTCGCCACGGTTCTCGTTGATCTCGATGCAGGTGAAGGTCGGGTTCGCTCTGATGCGACGTGTTGGGGTTTGGTCTGTCGCGCAGAACGAAAAGCAGGGAGGGTTTTCAGCTCGGGCGAAGATCAGTTTGCCGGTGTTGAGCTGGCTGCGACGTTATCGGCACCAAGCTTGAGGACGTGGAGGACAGCTGGTCCGGCCGCACCGGTATGGCACGGCCAATCCCTCACCAATCAGTGTGCGCCCCACATCCTGGCCGTCGACGAACAGCGAGCCACATAGGCGTCCGAAGTTGCATCGGTCAGTACCTTCGGTACCAGGCCTGCACGAACATGCCACGCGTTCAAATTCTATCGATGCCGCATTCCGCACCAGTTGGCTCAAACGCGCCGTTGCGCGTTCCCCGACCTGACGCTCTGCAGCGCAGGAAGGCCGCCAGGTCTCGGGAGCATTGAAACCGACAAGGCGAACGTTGGGAGTAATCCCACGCACGTTTATCGTATCACCATCAATGATCCTGACATCGCTGGCACGAAGGCCCCGATCCTGTGTTGTGGGTTGCGCCGTGGTCGGCCTATTGAGAGACAGGAAGCTAGAGGACATCCAGCCGGTTCCCAAGTCAGACCTAATTTGCGCCCATTGTCCTTGGTCACGAAGCAGCTGGACACGGGTGCCTTCAACCAAAACGCCCATGACCCGATCAGACGTGGACGGCCCGGATCGTTGATTGACCCGTGTGCCCGTCACATAGACGTAAGCGGAGCTTGCCGATTGCGGCGCGGACGTCGCTGGGGAGCCGTTAGATGTGGATTTCGATGATGTTGAATCGAAGAACGATCCAATCAACGCAACGAACGCGACGACAATAACAAGCGGCACCATGATCTGTCGCTGAGCCCTACGGACCGCCCGCTGAGGTGCAGTGATTGCACGGGTTACAGACATCGGTCGGGACTTTGGTTGGTAAGACTCGGTGCGGCGCTTCCGAGTCGGACGCGGTGCGCTATCGTTAGCCTGTGATTTGGGCTGTGATGATGACTCACGTTCCAGCTTCAGGACTTTGTGCAAGCTGGCATACTGGGCCTTACTCAGACGTGTGTCGCCTCCATACTTCTGAAACCGCGCGGCCATGTTTCCAAGAAACGATACCTCCCAATCGTTCGCCTGCCCAGACTGCAGTCGCGCATTAATGCGCGATTGAATCTCTTTGGTGCGGTCTGGAGAAAAGGGCATCGACTGAAAAACCTGCGCGCGTGATATGCTGTCCAACAAAAGTCATTTGTGGCGCGGACACAATAGACAGGGATTACATTGAGATAAGGTCAAGCTAATCGGAAAACGGGAAAATCGGACATCCACCGTCATGACTTAAACGAGCCCTTGCTGCAGATCAGCACCGCGCATCTGAATGTCTACCCACGATCTTGAGAACGAAGAAAGGGCCACCCGAAGGTGACCCTCTCTGACTTATGCCTCGCCCGATGTCTTCGCCGGATCCGCGACCCGCATCACCGTCAGTCCTTTCGCTTCGGCTTTCTGGCCGAGGTTCAGCGCCACCCCGTTGCCGCCGAAGAGGACAACTCCCGTAGCGGCGAACTTATCGTCCAGCATCTCATCGTTGCACTTGAAGGGTGCCGCTCGTCCATGTGCGGACCAACGCGGATCGAAGCGCGCTTGGTTGATGCCCCGCGCGCGTGCCCACCGAGCCGCGATCATCTCCGCTCCATGCTTGCCGCCTTTGTGGCAGATAAAGATATCTTGGTTGCGGTTTTGTTTGATGCGATCCCGAACCTTATCGAGGGTCCGGAAGATGACATCGATGTCGGTCCAGTCCGTCGCTCCCGAGACAATCAGAGGAACGCCTTCGACTTTCGACTTGGCGGCAGTTTCCCGATCATGCTGCTCCAGAAGCTGCTTGGCCTCGAAGACTGCTCCCGTCTCTTGCGCCCGAACGCTGGCCCGCGATCCCGCTGCCGGGATGAAGGCATTTCCTGTCTCTACCTCGTAGCACTCTGCAGCGGCCTCCCCCATCGTCTCGATGGCATCCACGATCTCCCGCAAGTGCACGAAGCGCGCTTGCGCCTCTTCCAGTGCGGTCTCTGCGATCTCTGATCCGTCGTGGCATTTTGCCAGTGCGCCGATCTTATCCGCTGTGCGATCAACTTCCTTACCGAGTGCAACCTTCCGGCGCTGCAGGATTGTCGCCAACCCGTGCGCGAGAGGTTCGATCTCTCCCTCAAGTCCGGTATTCCGCAGTTGCCCAAGAAGGGTCTCAAAAGTTTCGCGAATGATGCTGTCTTTCAGGATATCGTCCTGCGGGATTGGTAGGTGTGCGTCTTTCTCCGTCAGGCCGAAGAGTTCGATTGTCTCGTATGTTGTCGCTTGATCGTAGGCCATTTGTTCATCTCCAGATGTTTGAGTTTGAGGACCACCACGTGAGTGTGGGGCCATGGCCGATTTCTGGTTCACCGAATCTGTCCGGGTCAGGGACGGCGCAGCCGCCAGCTTGCTGGGCGCAAAAGTTTTCCAAGCGCCGTGCTAACAACACGCACAACCTCACGCGCGCGATTGACCTCTCCACTCGCGCCACCTTCGCCGAAAAGTTTTGCGATCCTTGAGGCGGGCTGATTTGGGGGCCATCCGGAGGATATGCTTCCACAGTCATGTGTGTGTGTTTTGACGCGAGGTTTGCCCGACGCGAGCAGGCAAGCGGCGGTGCTGGACACGCAGGCGGTCGCAGCGGCGGGATCGTTTTGCCCCGCAAAACAGACCAGAGCGAAGACCGAAGGCGTGGCCGAGCGCCGCCGTGCTCGCGAGACGGGCAAACCGGGACGCCAAGTGCGCCGCCGCGGTAAGGCCGCATGGCCGCATGCGCGACGGGCCGCAGGGCCGTTCTCTCCTGCGACACGCGAAGCCGAGCAGGGGAGGCCCTGAGGCACTAGTGGATACTTCTGGAGGTTGCTTATCGAACACTGGCGGTGTATTCTGACTTTAGTTCAATTGGGGCTGGCGCGCTGTGAGAAACAGGTCGGCGCAGCAGGTGAGAATCAACCCAGCGAACCTGATCCGGGCCCATTGGATCTTGGTTTGCCGAGCTTCTTAGAGTTCCACGGTTTGCTCAATCTATTGCGCGCTTTCCGACTCCTGCTATAGGGCCCACGGCTTAAACTGGACTCGGACGCACGCCAGAGGAAAGAGCAAAATGAACATTAATACAAATGTACCATCAGACGAAATTCTCCCGGTCGAACTCGACCGGCTGTCAAAAGGTGTGGACCGAATTTTGGAACGGTGGATCGGTGAAAATCGTCCAACAAAACTGACACTCCTAAACGATCTCGCTGCCGCTATCAGCCCAGGCTCAAATTGGGGAGCGTTGAAATCGAAACAATCCCAGCGTCAACGCCGGTCAGAAGACTTCAACACCAGTCTGATTCCAGCGGTCAACCGTAAGGCCTTAGAACTTCCGGCTCGTCTGGCGGAAGTGAAACACACCAAGAACGGCATTGAACTGTCATACTTGACCGAAGAAATTCACTCGCTATTTGGCATGTATCATTCTGGCGATCCAATCATCGGCTTGGAACTCAGTGTCGTTGAGGGCAACGGGTACAGTGAGGCTTCTATCTACGCAAAGCTGATCTTGAACTGTGGAGGAGCCGTTAGCGCGGTCGAAGCCTACGCATCCGATCTTGAACCAATCGTTGCGCAACTCATCTATAACGCGATCCAAAATCTGAACTCGGTCGATCTTTACCCCACACTGGCGCAGGGCGATTGTCGTTCTCTTCGAATCCTGGTTGGCCCATTTGATTGTATCCTGTCGATTCCGGAGTTTTATGGGCGCATACCCGATGAGAGCTTCGCATCTCAAGGGTTGAAAGTGTTGCTTGATGAAGGCGAAACACCATCCATAACAGATCTCGATTTGGCGATGCGCCTTGCATCCGCTGCAGTCCCACTACTTGGGCAAAAGCAGTTCGTGGATATTGATAGTGTCCGGTTCAAACTGTCTCAGCCACTCATGCAGATTTGGCAACCTATGGAGTTTTCAGCGCCGGACTTGCTCGATGATCGACCAATGTTCTGGATACCTGACGGTGGGTATTGGACACACGCAGGCGACGACTACCTGATGGATCACGATATCTGGACGCATAGCACACTGGGTGAGCCTCTGGATCTGGCATTGGCGCTCATCAATATTGACGATCCAGATGTCTTCTTGAAGGTGTCTCTGACGCCCATGCCAAAAAGACCGAAAAAATCTGGCCCGTTACAAGAAAATTGGCGGGGAGGGTTTCATCGTTCATTCCAGGTTCTGAGGATACGGACGGGTGAACCAACCCAAGAACTTTGCCTGAGTGGTGCCACAAAAGAACGTTTCGAACAGGGCTTCATCGGGTGGGCAATTCATGAGGGGCATGAGGTTGTCGACGATCGGTCGCAAACAAAAACCGAAGCGCTTATCCAGCGCGATGTGAGGCGTGCCTCGCAACACCTACGACAAGTAGAAGCGATCATGGGTGGGGCCAATCCAAGAGACAAAGAGCTCTTGAAACGCATTAGAGAGGGAAAAGAGGACGTCTAGGCAGCGCCATGCCGGTCGGCCTCTTTTTGCGGAGCCCCTTGCGAGAGTTATTGAACCACAATGCTCTCACCGAGGGCGAAAGCGGCCAAAGCAGGGTAGTGTGAAAACACGCCCTGTTCAGCACCTGCAATCTCGGCAAGCCGAGACCGAGCCTCAGCGACAGATTTCGCATCTTCGGGGACCAGTTCGCGAAAAACGGCCAAAACGGGCATCGCAACCTCAACTGTCGTCGCGAGCGTACCGCGTTCGCTGAACTCGTTGTTAAAAGCTCCTTTGCCGATGTCATCGACCAGAGCAAAGGCTTCTCGGCAAATTTCCGGGTATTTCATTATCTGTCTTAACCTTTAACCAGAGTGCAGGAAGGATTGGCGCGTTTGCTGTGCCAATCCAAATTGTGTTTCATCGTTCTAGGCCGCAGACTAAGCTGTCCCCGCGACTTTGTTTCGGGGACGGCCCAGTGGTCTCATCCAAACTTCGTCGCTCATTTCGCCTTTGCCAGAAGTAAAATTGACATCTCGACACGCCGGAGCTGCTGGCGAAGTGGCGCGCAATCTGGATAGGCAAGCTTTAACTTCCGTTCCAGTCCACGAAGGGCTGCAATAACGTTTTCTGTTGAACGAAGCTTCTCAAGAAAAGACTGATCCTCATCGGTCCACTGATAGTAGACCTCGAAGAACTCGGGCCCTTCGAGCTGCCCCTGGCCAATTTCTAGGCTCATCCAGCCCTCTAGATCTGACCGAAGCGGGCTCATGCGCGTGTAAACCACCGAGCGCGAAAACTCTGAACGCATCGCAGTCTTAATGATACGTCCGGCTTCGATATGACCTTCAATTCCGAGTTCACCGATTGGACGGCGTCGAGAACACCCAGGGTTATAGTTGTAAGGCACCGTCGATTTACTCGGCGATGGGTAGATCATGCCTTTGCATCTTGCACGGCGCTCGTCCTGCCGAGTCTTGGCCAACGGACTCAGAAAAGTCTCCCAAGAACTAACGGACTCGCCGGTCCAGTTGCCGCTGACCATGGGTGCTGGCATTGCATCAATCTTCTCGATCAAGGCATCAAGATCGTAACCGGAGCTCTCATCGACACCGACATACAGATCACAATTGTAGGGACTATACAGACCTGGCCAATCAGTCTTTTCGATGCGCCAACCTGTTCGATCAGCCCAAGCTGCGCGCTCTTCAACATCAGGAGCGCCCCCGTAAGGTTCATCAATCAGGACAAACTGACCGCTGGCTTGGTCAATCCAATCCGTCGAGTGGTCCATGTTTGGAAGTTTATCGCGATTCAGAATCTTGGGATATGCAGTACGGTTTCGATATGGCCGCAGCCCAGTATGCTCTATGAAGCGAAGCGATCGTTCTGCGGTACAAAGCCTGCTTCGCGCATATTCTTGGTTCGGTGCGATGTCGTCACACACGAAATGATCGCCGGCAACCATTCTTAGATTGCCGAAGCCACGCACGTACCTTAGTGCGCTTTTCTCGCACAGATCCAGAATTGGCATCGACATTTCAATCCGCAGAGTTTCTCGCCCGCATCGATGGCGGAGCTCTTTGTCGCTCCAATAGATGGTCAAGAGTATGTATGGTTTTGAAAGTGCGGTCCGGGTCATAGGGAGGGACCGCTGCGCGTGACGGAAACTCTCAAAATTCGCAGATTTGGCAGCAAGTTCCAGCGCGTCAGAGTGCCGGATACCTTTCGTCTTCTTGTACTGCTTGGCAAGCCGTTTTACCCCGGCAAGGGTGTTGGGATGAATATCTTCGATCAACATAGCAATCTCCGGGCCTGAAATGGAAACGCCACTCGCCAATCGCCCCTCAAGCCAGAATGCTAGCCAATAAGGAAGATGTGAAATTCGTGGGCAGCGCTGCCTGCAGCTTCGAAACGGCGAGTGCCATGCTCCTGCCAAGAGCATCTTCAATATACGAAGCAGCGCTTTGATTAGCAAGTCTCACTCGGCAATTCCAAGTACTTTAAACACTGGTCTGCGAAATTCTTATAGGTTTTTCAAGACCCTGACCGATCGCGACTTTTTCTTACCACGCCGAGTAGTATTTTGGCAGCCTTTCAGCCAACCCGACAAAAAAAGGGGAACCGCGTTGCCGCGGCTCCCCTACCCTGTCTGTCGATGGTCACGCTTCGATCAGGCAACCAGTGACAACCCACTGCTTGCGTCCGGCTGCTCATCCCCGCTCTGCACAAACGGAATGATCGAGAACGTCTGGCCACCCCGTTGCTCTTCGTTCTGCACGGCATTGACGCGCAGATCACCGTCAGGCGTGTTGATCAGCAGCGACAGATAATCGTTGCCGGTCCGGGTGCTTTTCGCCATCCAGGCGGAACCGACGCGGATCGCTTTGCCCTTCGGCGAGCTGACCTCGATCCGGTAGTCGGGATGGGTTTCCTCGGTCTTGTAGTCGTTCTCGATGAGCATGAAGTCCAGATCGAACATCATGTTGGCGATGTAACCCGCAAATGCGTTGTCAGCATCCATAGCCGTCAGCTCGCCCGAGATTGATCCGGATTTCATCGTGCCGTTTGAGACCAGCGGGATGATTTCGAAGTCTTCGCTTTTGGCTTTTCGTGCCTCCTGCGTTTGCACCGCATTAACGCGGAATGGCCCAAGACCAACATCGATCTGCATTGAAATGTAGGGATTACCACTGGTATTTCCGGTTTCGTTCCAAGCCGTGCCGATACGCACCTTGCGACCGGATTTATTGACGGCGGTGACGTCGAAGTCCGGGCTGCGCTCAGACATCTCTGCGCGAGTTTCCAACTGGATCGCGATGTCGAACTTGGTGTTGTGGATTGTGCCGGTGAAGACAGCGGCTGCGGTGTCGGCGTTTTTAGTAAGGGTTCCTGCGAACATGGGTCTTATCCTTCTTGGGTTATCGGTGCCCGACATCTTGCCAGACCATCCGAGATTGCTTTTCGACCCCTTGTGGGATCACAAAACAGAAAGCCTGCTTTCAACTTTCTCCCGACCTTTCCGCCGGGAACGCACTCTATTTGTGGGTTGAGGCAGTGCCGCATAGATCACCCTAAAATTCCTTCTGACTGATCGTCGCGGTGATGCCCCGCACGGGGGCGTCACACTCAGCGATGAAGAACTCACCTTCCGCTCCATTGAGCTGTGTTCCGGCGCGATTGGTCAGTCCGATCGCGTTACCGTTGGGCAAATAGACAATCAGATATTGCCCAAGGCAATCTTTACGCACGACGTAGCCCGTGTTGACCCAATGCATGGTCTTGCCTGCATCTACTGCGGTTTTAATGTCGTTGATGTTCATCAGATTCTCCTCGGTTGGCACAAAAAAGCCTCCGAGACAGCAAAGTCTTAGAGGCGGTGAAATTCGGAATTAGGCGCAGGTAGGATGGTGTTTCAGCAGTGGGCCGTACGCGCATTCATCCAATCGTTGAAGTCGAGAACAGTTTTGCCGGTGATAACCTCGGCAATCCAATCCGCACGCGGATCGCTGCCAAGTTCGGCTTGCGCCAAGTCAATATGCCCATTGGCCATCCAGCCTTCAGGTTGGATATGCCGAAACCAATCCGCCATGCCCGGAATGCGGCCCTGACAGTCTTCTTTCACGTGCTGTTCCCCGATCCAACGGACGGGAATTGAACGCCCTGCAGAATTCGTGATGGTTAGACCGAAGACCCGCTCCGCCTCAAAGATGCCCTGCGTGTGATGCCGCAAGGCGCGATGCGTGAAGAACGCCATATGCGCCTTGGAGGCATCAAACCAATCGTGAATGACTTGATAGTCGGTGGGTTTGCCGCCGAATTTACGCGCCGAACTTTCAGCGTGATGCAGGGGATGAGCCATATCAAAGCCCCTCGTGATAGCTGTGGGTGCTTTCGACGTAGCGGTCGGCATGATCGAGGTCGATGCTGTCCTTGGTGAGATCCCAGGTCAGCGTACCATAGCCACCATCGTTGTTCTCAAAACCCGGATGCTGCTGATAGGCAAATGCCCAAGCAAACTCGTCTAGCTGGCTGGAGAGTTCAGACGGCAGCACAGTGGCACTCGGCTGCAGCGTGATGTCCTCAACATTGCCTGAATCGCCGTAGCCTTCGTATTCTGCGGTCACCTCAGTGACCCCGAGTGCGCGTAACTGCACGAGCATCATGGCGCGGGTTTTGGCGTTTTCAGCGTCGCGTTCGGCAGCCCATTTTTCCATTGTGCTGGCGAAGTCTGTGTTTGTATCTGTCATGGTCTGTTCCTTTTATTGGAGGGTGTTTGACGATGCCCGTCCCCAAGATAGGACAGGCATCATCTGGCTCGTTGTTGGGAAGAGAACGGGATCAAGGCACTTGGCACCGCTGTGAAACAGCGCCTGATTGGTCCCCATCCCGCACACCCGACCAAAGGCTGACTTTCTCTTTAGGCCGCCTGCTCGCTCGGCCTCTCGACCCCGTTCCCCACGATCCGGGTCAGAATCGCTTCCGCATCGACCCCTGCCCCGTGCGGGACAAAGACCCGCAGCTGGAAGGCGATGATTTCAGTAAAACACCCGAGGGTTTTGAGACCATCAATCGTGCCCTTGTCCGCCCCACCAATTTCCAAGCGCACATCGCCTGCAACACGGCGGCGCGTCAGAGTCATGCCGCGCCCCAGATCGACGGGTGCCGTCGTGCCAAGCGCCGCTGTCAGCATTTCACTCGGTGTTTCAGGCGTCCCTGTCATGAATCGCGCCCGAAGGGCTGCAGCCCCCTCCTCACTAAGTGTGCGTCCGATCATGCTCGCACAGCCCTCGGACGTGACGCGATAGATACGCTCGTTGCTTGTCGGGATGGTCTTCCAGATCGGAAGCAACAGACCCGTGAGCAAGTAGAGCTTTGTCGTGGTGGTTTTGGGCAAGCTGTCGGCCTCATCGTCCCAAAGCCGAATGAACTCTGATTGCTCGACAGCCTCCCAAGCCGAGGCTTCGAACTTGGCCTCTTCGAGGTAGGATTTGCCAGTTGGACGGATAACCTTGCGCATCAGGGTGACCATGTCTTCGTCATACATCTGCATAGGACGTTTTGAGATCAGCCCAACCCGCCCCGATGCGCGATTGACCATAGGGATTTTGTCGAAGTTGTTGCCGAGTGCACCATCGGCGCGCGCAATGTGAACAGGATCCGTCACCTCCAATCCGATGATACGAGTGACTGCACCCGATTGCGGGCAGGTCCATAGATCCTCCGCCGAGACCTGTCTAATCGTTTCGCCTCGCAGCGTTTCCACCCCGAGATCAAGCGTACCTGCATCCCTTGCACGTTCAGTTTGGTCCGCGATGCGCTGCATAAACTCAGCAAAGAGCGCGTTCTGCATATGGATAGGAAGGGCCAGCACCCGATTGAGGAACCGCTGGATGGGCGGCAGTTCTTCCAGCAGCACGCCATCCTTGTCGATTAGCCGCAACGCCGTCCAATCGGTAAAGGTCTCATAACCCATCGCCTCCGCTCGCCCCGCCGCAAGATCGGCGTAATATCCACGCAGCGCGGATCGCGCGATGGGGCTTTCGAGATTGTCTTCTTCGCGGAACATGCCTTGCGAGCCAGTCTCGCGTTGGCCTTTGGTGAGTGCGCCAAGTTGGTCAAGACGTTTACTGATTGTTGACGTGAAGCGTTTTTCACCGTGGACGTCCGAGGTGCAGACCCGGAAGAACGGCGCGCTGACTTGCGCGGAGCGATGTGTACGCCCAAGCCCTTGGATGGCTGCATCCGCGCGCCAGCCGGGTTCCAGCAGGTAATGGCGACGCCGCTTCTGGTTCTTGGCAGTTTGTGCCGCATGATAGGATCGCCCCGTGCCACCCGCATCCGAGAATATCAGGATGTTCTTTTCCCCATCCATAAACGCCTGCGTCTCGGAGGAATTACTGCTGGGGCTGCGCTTTTCGATGAAGAGAGCGCCGTCGCTCGATTTGAGCGGGCGGATGGACCGCCCCGTCACCTCTGCGACTGCCTCATCCCCGAATGCCCAGAGGATTTGATCCAGTGCCGCGGGGATCGGGGCCAGCGCCATCAAATCCATCATCGCCTCGTCGCGCAGGGCCAGCGCTTCGCGAGAGACGACCAAGGCCCCAGTTTCATCCCGCAGCGGCTCTGCAACAACAATGCCGTCAATCTCGACCAGCTTCTGGGTGTGGATCGGAAAGGCCTGTTCGAGATAGCCAAGCACGTAATATGCCGTGCCCGCGTTATGCTGAGTGTGGTGGTTCAAGTTGTTGTTTTGCTGGTCCATTTTCCAATCTCCGCTTTGGATAATAATGATGCCTCTGCTCTAAACCTCAGAAGGACATCCCCCAT
>Ga0209345_10001109_pt1 | contig 33220 bp, 38 predicted proteins | sample Cruoilmetagenom7_FD_187294 | JGI IMG/M metagenome (GOLD analysis project Ga0209345, IMG submission 187294) | Oil polluted marine microbial communities from Coal Oil Point, Santa Barbara, California, USA - Sample 7 (SPAdes) (version 2) | ecosystem: Environmental > Aquatic > Marine > Oil seeps ...
CGATCTCTTTGGCTTATAGAGGTGGGGACGCGCCCCCGATCTTTCAACCATTAACCTGCCATACAGCTTTTGGGGCAATGTGCCTTTCTGGGACAGGCGGGGCAAGCGAACAATTGTCTTTAATCACTAAAAAGCGGCAGAATTAGGTAAAAAACGGTGGATAAGGTGCATTTCACAGCTAAATTTGTGTAAACAGCCCAAATTGATAGCGGTCCACCCACAATCATTGAAACTTGGAAATGTCAAATTTGAGACATGTTTTAGCCAATTCCGACGCGTAAACCCCAGAAGGGAAACAAAAACTGGAGCGGGCAAATGGCAATCGTAACAACGACCTTCTATGCGCGGGGTGACAGCGGATCAGCGAACAATGCAGCGTTGAATGCGCAAGGCACAAACACAACTCCCGTGACGACGCTTGAATTTCAGGCGGCTGCGGGGGGCGGCGATATCGTTCTGGAATATAACGGTGGTGCCGCAGATCCGGATACCGTTGTGCTGGTCGATGGCGTCGAAATGACCTTTACGGTTGAATTTTCCGGTACGCTGCCGCTCTCCAACAAACTTAGCAATGTGAACGGCGAAGATTTGCGCAGTTCTGAAATCATGGTGATCACAGCATCGGACGGTCAGCGCTATTTCTTTTTGACCGACGGCGGCGCTACCAGTGCTACAATGGGCGCTTTTCCCAACGGGGCGCACAGCATTGATAATGTTGATACAGCCGCAGATGTTTTGATTTGTTTTTCGGTCGGAACCGATATCGAAACCCCCAATGGAAACCGCAAAATCGAGAATTTGCGCGTCGGAGATGTGATTACAACCCTCTCTGGCCCAAAAACCTTGCGTTGGATCGGCGTGCGTCCGATTTGCGCCCGTGAATTGCGGGAAAAACCGCATTTTCGTCCTGTCATCATCAAAAAAGATGCTTTGGGCACCGGACGGCCGAGCGCTGACTTGTCAGTCTCGCCGAACCACCGTGTTTTGTTGTCGGGCTGGCAAATGGAATTGAGCTTTGCCACCGAGGCCATGCTGTGCGCTTCCAAACATTTGGTCAATAACACAACGATAAAAACGGATAGCGGCGCGACATCTGCCGAATATTATCACCTGATGTTTGACGAACATGAAATCGTGTTCTCCAATGGCCTCCCGACAGAAAGCCTTCTGGCCGGAGCGATGCGCACGGCGATAGGCTCGGTCGCCACCGAATACGAGTTCAAAGAGCTTTTCGGCGCAAGGGCCAAACTTGATACCAGCATGAAGCCCACCGCCTACCCTTTGCTGCGGCATTACGAGGCAAAAATGGTTCAACCCGTTCTCGCAGCTTAGTCAGCGATCGCTCTTGCTGGGGCGATAGTTAAACCGGCTCAATATCGCCCTGCGCACGCTGTGCATGGAACTCCACCTCGAATGTGGCAAATGTTCCTGTCGAAATAGCGGCGCGCATACCAGCCATCAATTCCTGATAATAATGCAGGTTGTGCCATGTCATCAGCATCGAGGCGATGATCTCTTGGGCCTTGAAAACATGATGCAGATAGGCCCGCGAGTAGCCTTGGCAGGTTGGGCATGTGCAAGCCTCGTCCAGCGGACGCGGATCATCGCGGTGGCGGGCGTTTTTGATGTTTAACACCCCGTTTCGGGTGAAAACCTGCCCCGTACGCCCCGAACGGCTGGGTAAAACGCAATCAAACATATCGATGCCGCGTTTCACACCGCCGACCAGATCATCCGGCTTGCCAACCCCCATCAGATAGCGTGGCTTATCGGTTGGCAGCATGTCGGGGGCGTAATCCAGCACCTCGAACATGGTCTGCTGGCCCTCACCCACGGCCAAACCGCCGACGGCATAGCCCTCAAACCCGACTGATTTGAGCGCCTCGGCACTTTCTTCACGCTGGTCTTTGAACACGCTGCCCTGCTGGATGCCAAACAGAGCATGTCCGGGCCGATCACCAAACGCGTCACGCGAGCGTTGCGCCCACCGCATCGACATTTGCATGGATTTCAGCGCCACGTCCTCGGCAGCGGGATGCGGGGTGCATTCGTCAAAGCACATCACAATGTCACTGCCCAACAGGCGTTGAATTTCCATGCTGCGTTCGGGCGTGATCTCGTGCAGGCTGCCATCAATGTGGGATTTAAACGTCACGCCGTTTTCCGACATTTTACGCAGTTCTGACAGGCTCATCACTTGAAAGCCCCCGGAATCCGTTAATATAGGTCGCTCCCAGTTCATGAATTTATGAAGGCCGCCAAGGTTGGCAATCCGCTCGGCTGTGGGGCGCAACATCAGATGATAGGTGTTGCCCAGCAGGATATCGGCTCCGGTTGCGCGCACGCTTTCGGGCAGCATCGCCTTCACGGTGGCGGCGGTGCCGACCGGCATGAAGGCAGGCGTGCGAATGTCACCGCGGGGGGTGTGGATGGTACCGGTGCGGGCTTTGCCGTCGGTCGCGGCCAGATCAAAGGAAAACTGTGTCATGGCGCCGCCATAGGCCAAGCTGCGCGGGATTGCAAAGGCTCAGATGTCGATTACCATCAAATCTTCGCCAAGCACCACCTCGCCTGAAAACCCTCTGCGGGCCTCGTCCAGCACAGTTTGCAACATCGCCTCGGATTTGGGTGCCAGATGGGTCAGCACCATTTTACCCACGCCCGCAGCATTGGCGATCTGGTTGGCCTGTTTGGCCGAGGCTAAAACCACGTCTGACAACACCCGTTTGTCGTTATTATCAATTTCGGCTTCGGCCAAATAACAGCATTGCAGCAACAGGTCCGCCCCCATCGACAGTTCACGCACGCCATCGCAATCAATCGTGTCGCCACTGATGGTCAGGGTCTTGTCGCCCGCCTCAATCCGGTAGCCGAAACAGGGCCACGCCTGATGACTAAGCCCCAATCCATGACCATGCTCCACCTGCCCCGCAACCACGCGCCAGCCGTCGCTGACGTGGCCCTCGCCCGCCGCGATGTCTGTGGCCTGCACCAAATCGCGAATGTCGGGTATTGGGGTGCCCAGCACCCGCTCCTCCAGCAGTCGAAATTCTATGTCTCGGCTATAGATCGCAAACAAATGTGCGATGATGTCCGCTGTGCCGTCCGGCCCGAATATCTGTACCGGCCTATCGCGCCCGTTGTTCCACCCCGCCATGATCACATCGCCTAGATTGCCGATATGGTCAAAATGGTGGTGGGTAATGAAAATGTAATCAATATCAACTGGATCATGGCCCAGCTTCACCAATTGCGTTACTGCGCCGCGCCCTGCATCGACCAGAATATTCACAGCACCTATCTGCACCAGATTGGCAGTGCATTGCCGCCGGACAGTGGGTCGCGGGGTGCCGGTGCCAAGCAGGCTTAGCCTCATGTGCTTACCCAGCAACCATCTGGTCAAACTTGGCCGCACAGATGAAATCGTTTTGCGACAGCCCGCCCGCATCGTGGGTGGTGAATTCGACCTCGCAATAGCCCCAACCAAACCGGATATCGGGGTGGTGGCCTTCTTGGTCGCCCAGAAAGGCCGCCAGATTGGCGTGGAGAACCGGTTTGGCAAAGCCCTTGAACTCCAGCCGTCGCACCAGCGCAGCGCCTGCGTCGGCCAACACCCAATCCTGATGTAACTGATCCATCATTGCGCTGGCCGCCTCGGCGCTCATGGCCTGAATGCCACCCTCGCAGGGCTCACAATGCTTGTCGCTCAATTCATTCGTCACGCCGTTTTCTCCATATCAGTTTGTTTTGACGGATAGCTCGGTGCAAACAGCCCTAGCGACTGAGCGGTGGCCACATCCGCCAATAAATCCCTGTCCGCAGCTTTTAGCAAATCATCCAGTTGATCCAGCACAAAATAGACCGGCTGATGGATATCAATCCGATAAGGGGTACGCAGAATGTCGATCACATCAAATTCGCGACGCTCGGCTGCCGCACTGGTCACGCTGTAGGGTAACTCCGTTGGCGAGGACGCAAGTCCCGAGCCAAGTGCCTTGATCTGCCCCGCCTCAAAGCACAGACCAAATTCTATGGTGAACCAGTAAAGCCGGATCAACCAGACATAACCCTTGGGGCCAGCCCGCAGGCCTGCCTTGCCGATCTGCTCGGAAAACGCCGCAAAACGCGGGTCAGACAGCAATGGGGTATGGCCGAATACTTCGTGAAAAATGTCGGGTTCTTTGATGTAGTCGAAATCTGTACGGTTGCGGATGAAGGAGGCGGCTGGAAATTGACGCGCTGCCAACATGTCGAAAAACTGTTTGAATCCAATGAGGGCGGGTACGGGCACCACTTCCCACCCCGTCAACGGGCGTAGGACCTCTGATACCTCGCCACATTGCGGCACGCGGGTTTGCGGTAGGTTCAGCCGTTCCAAGCCATCCAGATAGGCCGTGGAGCAGTAATTATGCACATTTGGCAGTTGCTGCGCGTATAGGTCACGCCAAACCGCGTCGTCCTGTGCGCTATAGGCGATATGCCCCGTTTCATCCGGCTGCTTGGCCGCATAGCTGCTTGATTTTAACATTGTGTTCCTCCTGACCCGTTCAAGACCAATTTTGCAGTAAATTGAGGAATTTTCTTGCCTATTTTGTATTGGCAGAGTGATATTGTGGTCAATTATTCCAGCAAACCAATCCATCTAGGTATTTTTCACCATGTCAAACCTTACCACTCTGGACCGCGAACTGCTGCATATCCTGCAACAAGACGGCAAAACCAACACCCAATCTCTGGCCGAACAGGTTGGCATGTCGCCCTCACCCTGCTGGCGACGGGTTCGTAAACTTGAGGAAACTGGCGTGATTGAGCGTTATGTTGCCTTACTGGACGCCAAAAAGCTCGATCTGAATGCGCGGGCCTATGTGCATGTATCTCTGCTGGACCACACCGAGGACACCATCAGCACGTTCGATAAGTTCGTGCTGACTGAGCCCCAAATCATTGAATGTTGCGCCATCACAGGGGCGGATGACTATTTGCTCAAGGTGATCGCGGCCGATCCCGAGGGGTTGGAGCAATTTATCATGCAGAAAATCCTGCGGCTTGGGGTGGTGCGCTCTTCAACCACGCATTTTGTTTTGCGCCAGAAAAAATACAGCACGGCCTTGCCGCTTGAGCTATGAAAATCGAATTTCGGTGCTGCGGCGTTTTCGGCTCTGGACGCCCCGTCGTTCAATCCTTATATATTCAGTCAAGTAATCGCGCGAGGACATTATGACTGCCACCCCAGACGCCCCTCTTGAGGGCACGCCATTGATCAAACCATCCAGCACGGATCACGCGCTGTATGACCCCATCGTCGAGGCTTGCCGTTCGGTTTATGACCCCGAAGTGCCGGTGAACATTTATGATCTGGGCCTGATTTACACGATTGATATTTCGGATGCGGGGGATGTTTTGATCCTGATGTCACTGACCGCACCCGGCTGCCCTGTGGCTGGTGAAATGCCCGGCTGGATTGCCGATGCTGTTTCCCCCCTGCCCGGTGTGAAAACCGTTGATGTGCAACTGGTTTGGGAGCCGCAATGGGGTATGGACATGATGTCGGACGAGGCCCGTCTGGAACTTGGCTTTATGTAGATTGCCTATATAGCGGCATCTATGTCGCTTTCAGCATTGCCGCACGATTTTGCCCTGCCTACCTTTGAGTTAGTAGCAGTCAGAGGATCAGTATTATGCCCATAAAAACCACTTGCATCGGCGCGTTCCCCAAACCCGATTATGTGCCAATCAAAGATTGGTTCAAGGTCATCGCAAGCGATGCCGATTATAATACCGATGTGATTGGCAATTGGTCAGATGATCCCAAGCACGAGCCGCTATTCGCCCGTGCCACCCGTGACGCGATCGAGACCCAGGTGGATTGTGGCATCGACATTCCAACCGATGGCGAGCAGCGGCGCGAAAACTATGTGCACTACCAATGTCGCTATATGGAGGGGTTCGATTTCGAAAATCTTGAGCGACGTGTACAGCGCAACGGGGCCTATGAGGCCGATTTGCCGTCGATACGCAGCAAAATCAGCGCCGGAAAATCCGTGCTGCCGCGTGATTATAAGCAAGCCCAAGGGTTTACTGACCGCCCCGTCAAAATTACCATGCCCGGCCCGATGACTATTATCGGCACTGTGGCGGACTGCTTTTACAATGACGACAAAAAGTTGGCCTTTGATTTGGCCGACGCTTTGAACCGCGAAGCACTGGCGTTGGCCGATGCTGGCTGCGTCCATATTCAAGTGGATGAACCCCTATTCGCGCGCAAGCCCGAGGATGCGGCGGCCTTCGGGGTTGAGGCATTGGAACGCGTTTTCCACAACATGCCTGACCACGTTGTGCGCACCGCCCACATGTGTTGCGGTTATCCCAACCACATTGACGAGCCGGATTACCCAAAGGCAGATCATCAAGTCTATCACGAGCTGGTCGCCGCGCTAGATGGCCAAATTGACGCGTTGTCGATTGAGGATTGCCACTGCCAATCTGATCTGTCGCTGTTTGAGAAATTCACCAAAACCACAGCGATTGTTGGTTTTGTCGACATCGCCGTCAGTCAGATCGAGGCGGTAGATCAAATCGTCGCCCGAATGCGCGAAGTCCTGACAGTGCTGCCGCCCGAACGCCTAATCGCGGCCCCGGATTGCGGCCTTGGCCACCTGACCCTTGAGCAAACCCGCATCAAACTTACCAATATGTGCACTGCTGCCGCGATGGTTTAACAGTCATTATGGCCGAGTTAACAATAAAGGATAAATCATGAACCCCGATTTTGGCACAACCAATATTGACTTGATAAAGGATGGCCACACCCAGCTGTCTGGAGAAGACATCAGAGGTTTTATCTCTGACAAAACCATATCGGGCGATTATGGGTCTGCGTTCAAATTCGTTACATATTTTGATGCCAATGGCACGATGGAAGGCAAAAACAACGTCGGCTCACATAATCGTGGCGAATGGTCCATCAATGATCGGGATGGTACTTTAAGTGTTTCATGGGATGCAGGCTGGGATACGACAACCACCCACGCATTTGATGTGGGTGGAAAAATCAAACTCTTTATCCACAATACCGGGCAATGGAACACGACGCTTCATAACGTTACAGACGGACGCCGAAATCTGGAGCCCTGACCTTGAGTTCACAGGCCCAACCGCCTATATATATCTGGCAAACAGGAGACATGACATGTTCGGTATCCCCGGCAAACAGGCGGTCAGCATGACCCCCAATGCAATCAAACAGATATCAAATCTGATGGCCAAAGACGGTCATCAGGGCTTGCGTATTGGCGTCAAAAAGGGCGGCTGTGCCGGGATGGAATATACCATGGATTACGTCACCGAGGTTGATCCGATGGACGAAGTGGTCGAGGATTCCGGTGCCCGCGTGATGATCGCGCCAATGGCGCAAATGTTCCTGTTCGGCACTGAAATCGATTATGAAACCAGCCTGTTGGAAAGCGGCTTCAAGTTCAAAAACCCCAATGTGTCCGAAGCTTGCGGGTGCGGCGAATCCATTAAATTCGCTGAACAGTAAGTGGCGACTGACCCCGAATTTCTAAACCATGCGCTGGATTTGTTCTCGGGCCTTGGCCCTGTGCGCACGGGTCGGATGTTTGGCGGCACCAGCCTTTATATTGACGACGCTATGTTTGCGGTGATCTTTGGCGATGCCCTTTTTATGAAGGCCGACAAAACCCTTGCCGCTGAATATGCCGATTCCGGATCACAACCATTTCAATATGATACCAAATCCGGCATTCGCGTCATTCCTGGCCTTGTCTCCCTACCCGACAGCGCAATGGATGATCCAGAAGAGGCCCTGATCTGGGCACGAAAATCAATGGTCCCGGCTCAAAAAGCCGCCCAAAACCGCGTCAAATCCAAGAGGCCATCCAAATGAGCCTTACGGATAGTGACATCGTTTTTGCCCATGAGATGTTTGCACCGCTAGGTCTAATCACCAGCCGAAAAATGATGGGTGGGCTGTCGATTTACTGTGACGGTGTAATTTTTTCCATCCTTGACCAATCTGCCACGCTCTATCTTAAGGCCAGAGGCGGTTTCGCCGATGAATTGGCGACGGCCGGATCACGCCAATTCGGGGCTGAATCCGGCAAAACAATGTGCTACTGGACCCTGCCTGATGCCGCAATTGATGACGCCGATATGGTGCTTGATTGGGCAAAACGAGCGTTGAGCGCCTTATAATCCGCAATTTGACGCTGCGAGTTGCCGCAGTTGGTCCATCTCGCTTGCCTTAACGCCTAATTTCAGGGCATGTGTTTGCCAAACAACAGAGGGAACAGATGATGCGTAAAAAACTAGCCGCTGGCAATTGGAAGATGAACGGAACTCTTGGCTCGATGCTGGAAATAGATGCCTTGGCCGAAAAACACCCTGACCCGAAATGTGATGTGCTGATCTGCCCACCTGCGACCTTGGTTGCGGCGATGGCCGCCAGCATTGGCGACGGTGCCATCGATACCGGCGGCCAAGACTGCCATGCCAACGCGTCAGGGGCTCATACCGGCGATATTTCCGCCGAAATGCTGGCCGATGCCGGTGCAAGCTACGTGCTGGTCGGCCATTCCGAGCGGCGTCAAGATCACAACGAAAGCGATGAAGACGTGCGCAAAAAGGCCACGGCTGGCATGAAAGCCCGTCTGGTCGTTGTTGTTTGTTGTGGCGAAACCGACGCCGAGCGCGTCGCCGAAAACACCCTTGATATCATCGCAGGCCAATTGGCCGGATCGATCCCTGACAAGGTTACTGGCTTCAGCCTTGTGGTGGCCTATGAGCCAATCTGGGCCATCGGCACAGGTAAGGTGCCAACGCTGGAGCAAATCGGCGAGGTGCATGATTTCATCCGTGGTTTGCTGGTGGAACGCTTCGGTGAAGAAACCGGCCAAGCGGTGCGTCTGCTATATGGTGGCTCGGTTAAGCCAAGCAATGCCGATGACATCTTTGCGGTTGCCAACGTAGATGGCGCACTTGTCGGCGGCGCGTCCCTGAAGGCCGATGATTTCAGCGGCATCATCACGGCGCTTGAAAACAGCTAACCCCGCAACCTGAATATCGACGTTTTGACGCGGTGAAATATCCGCGTCAAAACGCTTCCACCATTCCGGAATAGTGGAAACGTTTTGGTTTGTAATAATACCAGCAAAAACAATATGCTTTGCAGGATTGTTCAGGTTACTTACGTGCCTAATTCGTGACCACTTCCGGTCCCATGATCGCGTTCGGCAGCACTGTCGACAGCCATGGAATATAGGTGATCATAATCAGGAACACGAACAGTACAGCCAGAAACGGCAGCGCTGCCTTGACCACTCGCATCATCGGCATTCCGGCCACACCGGAGGTAACAAACAGGTTCAAGCCAACTGGCGGGGTGATCATGCCGATTTCCATGTTCACCACCATGATGATGCCCAAATGGATCGGGTCGATCCCCAACTGCATTGCAATCGGAAACACCAGTGGCGCAACGATAACTAATAGGCCCGAGGGCTCCATGAATTGTCCGCCAACCAGCAAGATCACGTTGACCACCACAAGGAACATTATGGGACCAAAGCCTGCCGACAACATCGCGTTGGCCACTTGCTGCGGGATTTGCTCATCGGTCAGAACATGCTTCAGGATCAGAGCGTTGGCGATCACAAACATCAAGGTAATGGTCAGTTTGCCCGCATCCAGCAAGGTTCGCTGGGTGTCGTGGTGAAACATCGCCGTCAGCAGCGCGTGGGGTTTCCGCATCAAACTAGACTTTGCCTGCCCGTCCCGTTCGGCCAACGGTCCCATATCGCGGTAAACGAAACTGGCGATCAGGAAGGCATAGATTGATGCCACGGCTGCCGCCTCGGTCGGTGTAAAGATGGCCGATGTCAGTCCTGGAATGCCGTAAATCCCGACCATGATGATCACGATCAGCATCAACCCCCAGAACGCATCGCCAAAGGCCCGCCCGATTTCACCCCAACCGGCCCATTCACCGGCTGGCATGTTCTTGACCCGTGCCATCACGTAGATCGCGATCATCAACATCAAGCCTGCCAAAATGCCGGGGATCACGCCCGCCAGAAACATCCGTCCGACAGAAACTTCAACGGCGGCAGCGTAAACCACCATCACGATTGAGGGCGGGATCAGAATGCCCAGCGTGCCCGCGTTACAGATCACACCTGCGGCGAAATCTTTGGTATAGCCAGCCTTGGTCATCGCCGCGATCACGATCGAGCCGATGGCCACCACGGTAGCAGGGGATGACCCAGAAAGCGCTGCGAACATCATGCAGGCGAACACGCCCGCGATCGCCAGACCACCGCGAAAGTGGCCTACACAAGCGATGGAAAACCGGATAATGCGTTCCGCCACGCCGCCTGTCGACATGAACGATGACGCCAGAATAAAAAACGGGATCGCCAGCAGGGTGGAATGCCCCTCGAAGGCGGAGAACAGGGTTTGGGCGACGGAAGCTAGGGATGAGTCTGAGAAGATCAGCAGAAACATTACCGAGCTCATGCCGAGCGAGACTGCGATTGGCACACCGATCATCATCAGACCGATCACCATGGCGAATAATAGGGCGACGGTCATTGTGAAACCTCCTCACGCATCTCGCGCATTTCCTCGATTTCATCCTCGACTTCGTGGCTGGCGATAATGCAGTCAATGTCTCCTTTCCAGATCAAAACAGCGGCCTGCACAAAGCGAAATAGCAGCAAAGCCATTGAAATTGGCAGCACCATATAGGGCACCATGCGCGGCAGTTTTTCATAGGCAGTGCCATCGTTAAACACGCCAGCCATCCAATTCAAAAAAGCTGGGTGCGGTATGTCATTGGTCTCAAACCATCCCTGCCCACGTGGGTTTTCTTGAAATCCGGTCGGAAACCAGCGCCCTTCGGTGCGAGGAAGATTGGCGAAGTTGGCCCAGTAATCCCACGCGCCTTTCAGTAGTAAAAATGTAAAGGCAATGCAGACGGCGACCGCGATCATAGCCAACATTTTGCGAGGACCGTCGGGTAAAATATTGATCACCGCGTCCACACCCAAATGAGAGCCCTTTTTCACCGCATAGGACGCGCCCAGCAGCACCAGCCAACCGAACATAAACACAGTCAGCTCCAGCGCCCACAAAATGTTGGAATTGAACGCATATCGTGCAATGACATTGGCGAAAGTTAGCAACGTCATCAGCCCCAGAAGGCTTGCAATCAAGGTCTCTTCAATGCGATCGACTATGCTTGTCTTAGGATGCGTCTGCATCTCTTTTCCTCCCCAGGATAGAAAGTTGCCTGCGGCCCTCTTGGCGGGGCCGCAGGCATGTTTTTGGTATGCGCGTTACATAGAATTGTTGACGGCTTGGGCCGCGTCAATGGCCTCTTGGCCAACGTCGCCAACAAACTTGTCCCAAACTGGCATCATCACATCAACCCAAGCTTGGCGCTGGGCTGCATCCAATGTGCGGATGGTGCCACCGGCGGCGATGATCTGCGCTTTGGCAGCTTCGTTCACAGCAAAAGCTTCGGCGTTGCGTGTGGTTGTGACTTCGCCCAGAATGGTTAGCAATTGGTCACGCACATCGGCGTCAAGGCTGGCCAGCCAGTCAACATTGGTCACCACAAGGTAATCAATAATGCCGTGGTTGGTTTCGGTCACACCGTCCTGAACCTCAAAGAACTTTTTGCCAAAAATGTTGGACCAGGTGTTTTCCTGACCATCCACAACACCCTGTTGCAACGCGCCGTAGACTTCGGCAAACGCCATTTTCTGGGGCGAGCCACCGATGGCTTCCATTTGGGCAACCAGAACGTCCGACGATTGCACACGGAATTTCAGTCCGTTTGCGTCCGTTGGGGCAACCAGCGGCTTGTTGGCGGACAGCTGTTTCAGGCCGTTGTGCCAGAATGCCAGACCTTGAAGACCACGGTTTTGCATGGAATCAAGCAAGGCTTGACCTGCTTCACCGGTTTGGAACGCGTCTACAGCATCCATGCTTTTGAACATGAACGGCAAATCGAACAAACGGAATTTTTTAGTGAATTTTTCGAATTTTGACAATGACGGAGCCGCCAATTGAACATCGCCCTGAAGCATGGCTTCTAGAACTTTATTGTCGTCATAAAGGGTCGAGTTTGGATAGACTTCCATACACGCCTTGCCGTTCATTTCGGTATTCACGCGCTCGGCCAGCAACGTTGCAGCAATCCCTTTGGGATGCTTGTCCGTGTTGGTCACATGGGCAAATTTGATGACAACTTCGCCCTCTTCGCAGGATGCGCTGGCGGCTTGTGCAGTAAAGGACAGGGCCACAGCAGCTGCGGCAGCAGTGAGAAATTTCATTAGGTTTCCTCCCGGATATTGAAACTATGCATTCATGTGCGCCCGTTTGCGGGCACCCACAGCGATCAGACCCCAGCAGGTCGCCCCGCTCAATAAAAAACTTCACAGAGATGTTACACAGCAATTATTGTTACTTGCCCGAAGGTTAACAGGCGCACAAAGGGATGGCATGCAAGATGGTGGCGGGTTTTCACACAGCAAAAGCATGGGTCGTGCGGTTTTCCGCACAGATCTAGCGAAAGCCTTCGGGCCGAATCCTGTACTTTGTCAGCTTGTCGTAAAAGGTTTTGCGCGGCAGTTTCAGCCCGCGCGCCGCTTCACTTGCGTTGCCATTGTGGCGACGCAAGGCTTCCGTCAGCAAGGAGCGTTCGACCTGCGCCAGTTGTTCATTTAGGCCCAATTCGGCCTCTTCCTCGCCCTCACCCAACCCCATGGCAAACCGCATCGCTGTGTTCATCAAGGCCCGTGCATTGCCCGGCCAATCCTGCGCCATCAGGCGGGAAATCAGGGCGGGTGTGATTTCAGGCGGGGTCAGGGCGGCTTGTTCGCAGGCAATCGCCACGTAATGGCGAAACAGCACCGGAATATCTTCGGGGCGGTCCCGTAAACTGGGGATGCGCACTCCTGTCACAGCCAGCTTATAGTAAAGGTCGTGATTGAACCGCCCCGCCGCGACTTCTTCGGCCAAATCGCGGTAACTGCCCGCAAGCATGCGCGCGCCACAGCTTGTTTCAAGGTTTTCCAGCAAGGCGAACTGTACCGAGGGCGGCAGGGCTGCGACTTCGTCCAAAAACAGGCTGCCCCCTTCGGCCCCTTTCAGCGCCTCCGTCAAGCCCTCGGCGGACAAGGAAGCGGCGGATGTTTTTACAAACGGCCCGTTTGAGACTGTGGACAACAAATGGATCACCTCGGCGATCTTTGAGGTGCCAGTCCCCGGCGCGCCGCTGATCAGCACCTCGGCCCCTGTGCGGGCCACCGCCCGCACGTTCATGCGCAATTCTTCTGATTGCGCCGATACGCCGAACAACATCCGTGCCGCCGCATCGCCCGTTTCCAACTGTTGTTTTAACTGGCGGTTTTCCAACACCAGCGCGCGGGTTTTTTGGGCCCGTTCCACCACGGCCAGCAATTCCTTTGGCGCACAGGGTTTTTCAAGAAAATCAAACGCGCCGCCGCTGATCCCCTTGACCGCCATCGGGATATCACCTTCGCCCGTCAGCAGGATCACCGGCAGATCGCTGTCGATGCTGCGCACATAATCCAACAAGGCAAATCCGTCCTTTCCCGGCATCCGGATATCGCTGACCACCACGCCGTCAAAATCGGGACTGATATGGTCCTTAGCCTCGATGTAACTGCCCGCAAGGATCGCCGCCATATCCGCCAGTTCCAGCGTTTGCCCCAGCGCCTCGCGCACAAGCGCGTCGTCATCGACCAATAAAACCTGCATCGTCATGCCGCCTTCTCCATCACCGCACGGGCCAGTTCAACGGTAAACACAGCACCACGCTCCGGGTGGTTGCGGCCACGAATGTCGCCGCCGAAACTCTGCACCAACCCGTAAGAAATGGACAGCCCCAGTCCCAGCCCTTCGGCTTTGCCGATGGCCTTGGTGGTGTAATAGGGATCGAAAATCTTCTCGGGGGCTTCAATGCCGGGTCCGGTGTCACGTACCTGTAGGCGAACTTTGTCGCCCTGCGTCTCAACCGCGATCTCGATCCGGCGCACAGGGGCAGCCTCCATCGCGTCAATAGCGTTAGAGATCAGGTTCACCAGCACCTGCTGCAGGCGTACTTCGCCGCCACGCACAAACACCGACCCCGATGGCGGTTGCCACATCACAGTGACCTTATCGTCCAAAAACCGCGCCTCGGACATTTCCAGAACGGCCTCAATGACGGCGACAATGTCAACATCCGAAATCGGCTCACTTTCCTGTTTGGCGAAGGCGCGAAAATTGCTGATAATCCGCCCCATGCGCCGCGCCAATTCAGAGATCCGCGACAAGTTTTTGCCCGCCACATCGAGTTTGCCGCGCTCAAGGTAGGTTTCGGCATTTTCGGCAAACGAGCGGATCGCCATCAACGGTTGGTTCAATTCGTGGCTGATCCCTGCCGACATCTGCCCAAGGGCTGACAGTTTGCCTGCCTGCACCAAATCGGACTGTGCTTGCCTTAATTCCCGGGTGCGCTCATCCACGCGCATTTCCAGCTCGGCCTTGGCTTTGGCCTCCATTTCCAACCGTTCCGCCAGTGCGCGCCGCCGCTCGGTCACCCAGAACAGGATCGCGCCAAAGGCCAGCAATAGGGCTGCAACCGCCGCCGCCTGAAGCCAAGCCAGACGCAGTGCGGTGGCCGTATTCAGCAAAGCTTCACCCGTCATGCCGATAATCGGCAAAGGCTGTGTCAGGTGCAGGGCTTGCTGTGGAATGTAGGGGCCAGAGCTGAGGGACCAAACCTCATGACCATTAAACAAGCGCACCGCATCGGGGGCAAAGCCGCCCTCGCGTTTGCGGCTGCGAAGCACCAGTTCCGAACGGTTGGCGACAAAGATAATGCCGTCCGCATCGGTAAAAAACACCGCCTGCGGATCGCCACGCCAATCGGATTCCTCAACGGCCTCCATATCAACCGCCACAACCACCGCGCCAAGCGCCTTTTCGCCCTCCAAAATGGGCGCGGCAAAAAAGAACGCGCGCTGGTTTGAGCCGCTAATGCGGGCGTGCGTTGTGCCCAATGCACCGCGCATGGCGCGTTCGTAATGCGGATGACCCGCCAGAGGTGAGATGGTCTGTGGCATCGATGAAGCCAGAACCATGCCGTTTGTTGACGCCAAAAGGATTTCAATCGCGCCCGTTTTATCGGCCGCCTGTAGCAAGACGTCCGACGCCTGCAAAGCATCGCCCAGTCCTTTGGCCAGGCTCACCAGCTGCGGATGGTCCGCCATCAACACCGCCACTTGGCGAAACCGCTGCAATTGTCCGACCAACCGGTCCGAGGCCAGCGACAGGTCCGCCTGACCGCGGGCAGCAAGTTGGGTCAATGCAGCAGAATAGGCAAGCCATCCTGCCCCGCCCGCCAAACCGACGACCAGCAGTAAAAACAAACCCAGCGCGGCGGCGCGATATGTGGAGAAACCTGTCATAAGGCCAGATTGTAAAAACCTGCGCTTGCAAAGGCCATCCCCTTTGGTGAAAATCACCTGATGCGAATTATACACCAATCCCCGACCGACGCCGCCTTCGTACAAAACCCCTATCCGTTTTACCTCAGTTTGCGCACAGTGGGGGAACAAGCCGATGATCTGGTCTGGTGGAACGACTATGACATGGCCTGTGCGGCGGGGTACGAAGCGGTAAATGCCATCCTGCGGGATCGCCGGTTTGGGCGCGAAATGCCCGCCGATTTGCGCAAACCCGTGCCTGAGCGGTTAAAGGCCTTTTATGACATCGAAGCCCATTCGATGCTGGAGCTAAACCCGCCGCGTCACACACGGTTGCGATCCTTGGTTCTGCGGGCCTTCACCTCACGTCGGATAAAAGAGCTGGCACCCGAAATCGAGGTGCTGTGTCATCAATTGATTGATGGGTTTCCTGTCGGCGAAGTTGATTTGCTAACCGCTTACGCCCAAAAACTGCCGGTGATCATCATTGCCCGCCTTTTAGGGGTGCCTGAGGCAATGGCGGATCAACTGTTGGTCTGGTCCAATGCGATGGTGACGATGTATCAGGCGCGACGGACGTTGGCGGATGAGGATGCGGCCTGTGTGGCCAGTGCTGAATTCGCCGATTTCATGCGCGGGTATGTTGATCAACGGCGCGACGCCCCTGCGGATGATCTGATCAGTCACTTGATTGCGGCTGAGGAAGATGGCGAAAGGCTGTCGACGGACGAGTTGATCACCACCTGTATTTTGCTGCTAAACGCGGGGCACGAGGCAACGGTTCACTCTATGGGCAATGGCATCAAGGCTTTGTTAGAAAACCCAGCGTCGGGGGGCGCTTTGGAAGCGGATGGAATTGACACAACGGTTGAGGAAATCATGCGGTATGATCCACCGCTGCACATTTTCACCCGCATCGCGACCGAGGATCTGGTGCTGTTTGGCCACCCAATTGAACGTGGGCAAACTGTTGCCTGTCTGCTGGCCAGCGCCAATCGCGATCCAGCGGCCTATGATCAGGCGGATGTGTTTCAGCCTGCGCGTGTCATCAAGGCCAATGCCTCGTTTGGGGGCGGATTGCATTTTTGTGTCGGCGCACCGCTGGCGCGATTGGAGTTGCAGATTGCCCTGCCGATCCTGTTTTCGCGCTGTCCTGAGCTGAGGCTGAGCAAACCGCCGCGCTATGCCAACCTTTATCATTTTCACGGGTTGGAACGGCTGGATGTGACCTATTAGGGTTGTGCCGCGCAGGCGCGTGTCACCCCAGCGCTTTGCCCCCATTCCAAGGCAAAGCGCTGGTGCCTGCGGCGCAGGTATTTGGGGCAAGAAGAAAGCAGGACCACACCTATGGGATTGGACATAGGGTCGCGGGTTTGCGTCTGGACCCGTTAAGGACAACACCTTATAGGATAGCAAAACCAAGCCGCGGTGCTGACTGCGGTTTTTGCATAAGTAAGGAAGATTACACTATGTCAGATGCGCCGAAAAAGCCTGCTCTGCCCGATGCCCAGATCGTGACCGAGGTCAAACACTGGACGGATCGTCTGTTTTCGTTTCGTGTAAGCCGCCCTCAATCTCTGCGGTTTCGTTCGGGGGAGTTTGTGATGATCGGGCTGATGGGCGACAATGGCAAACCGCTATTGCGGGCCTACTCGATCGCCTCGCCAAGCTGGGACGAGGAACTGGAATTTTATTCGATCAAGGTTCAGGACGGCCCACTGACTTCGAAACTACAGCATATCAAGGTCGGGGACGAGATTATCTTGCGCCCCAAACCCGTCGGCACATTGGTGCATGACGCCTTGTTGCCTGGTAAACGGTTGTGGTTTTTCGCCACCGGCACCGGCATTGCGCCATTCGCATCCCTAATGCGCGAGCCTGAAACCTATGAGAATTATGATGAGGTTATCATGTGTCACACCTGCCGCGAGGTGGCCGAGCTGGAATATGGGCGCCAACTGGTTGAGGGCCTCGAGGATGATCCGTTGATTGGCGAAATGGTCGCGGGCAAGCTGCGATATTATCCAACCACCACCCGCGAAGAAAGCCCTGTGATGGGCCGGATCACCACCAAGCTGGAAGACGGTAGCCTGTTTGCGGATTTGGGCGTGGCACCTATTTGTAAAGAGAATGATCGCGCAATGGTGTGTGGTTCCATCGGGCTGAATATGGATTTGAAGCGTATTCTGGAAGGGTTTGGCCTGAATGAGGGCGCAAACTCAAAACCAGCCGAATACGTGGTTGAAAAAGCGTTTGTAGACTAGCGACCGCGCCGCACTAAGATCAGGCGCAGCGGGTTTGTCCCAATCGGGTGATTAAATCCCGAGCGCCTCTTTCACTTGCCCAAGGATACTGGTTAGCATTGCCGGATCATTTGAGGCCGCTTGAAGCGCAGTTTTGAACCCGCTTTTTTGGCCTTCATCAAGGCCGGATGCGTCGATCATTTCAGCGATTTTCGCTGCGTCATAGCCTTCGGCAGAAAACAGCGCTCCGTTCATTGTCTCGCTGGCGGTTTCTGTGGCGGTTTCAACAGCATCCGACGTGGTTTCCATAGCGCCACTTACGGTTTCGCCGACATCATTTCCGGTTGCGAAAAAATAGTATCCCCCACCAAAAACCACGATCAATATGGCAATAATCAATGTTCTATTCATTTTCAGCCCTCCAAATTGTGCTTGGTACCATAGCATAATCACGCTGAATTTGGGGCCACCACTGAAATTACCAATCCGCCGGTAAGCGGCGCGTTATTGCTGGTGTTCGGCAAATATCAGCCCATTTTACCTATCGCACACGAAAAATGCCGCGCAAGCGATCCTTGCGCGGCATTCGGTTTCTTTTTTCGTTAAGCTATGGGGTTATAGTCCCAATGCGCCTTTGACTTGCTCAATCACGGCTTCGATCAGTTCAGGGTTGTCACCTGCTTTTTCGATCGCGGCTTTCAGCAAAGTCTTTTTGGCCAGACCCAAGTCCGACCCGTCAACCAACTCGCTTACCTTGGCAGCGTCAAAACCGTCAGCGCTCAACAATGTTTCGGCCATTGTTGCTTCTGGCGCAGCGGCAGCGGCCTCAGCGGCAGCAGCGGCGGCTTCGGCAGCGGCGGCCTCGGTGGCGGCAGCTTCAGCAGCGGCGGCCTCGGTGGCGGCAGCTTCAGCAGCGGCGGCTTCGGTGGCGGCAGCGGCTTCAGCAGCGGCGGCTTCAGCGGCAGCAGTTGCCTCGGCGGCAGCAGTAGCCTCGGCGGCGGCAGTCTCGGCAGCGGCGGCTTCAGCGGCAGCGGCTTCAGTGGCAGCAGCAGCCTCGGCAGCGGCGGCTTCAGCGGCAGCGGCTTCAGCGGCAGCAGTAGCCTCGGCGGCGGCGGCTTCAGCAGCGGCAGTTTCAGCAGCTTCGGCAGCGGCGGCTTCAGTGGCGGCGGCTTCAGCGGCAGCAGCAGCCTCGGCGGCGGCAGCTTCAGCAGCGGCAATTTCAGCAGCTTCGGCAGCGGCGGCAGCTTCAGCAGCGGCAATTTCAGCAGCTTCGGCAGCGGCGGCTTCAGCGGCAGCGGCTTCAGCGGCAGCAGCCTCTTCAGCGGCTTTTGCGGCCGCAGTGGCTTCGTTGGCCGCATCGGTTGTTGTTTCAGCAGCGCTTTCGACAACAGCACTTGTATCTTTACTTTGCGAGTAAAAATACACACCGATACCCGCAGCGACTAGCAATGCGGCAATGATCCATGACTTATTCATCTCTAATACCCTTTAATAGCTGTTTGGGAATCCCCCAGACTGAGGCGGATATGACAGAAGTATTGGCCAGATTAAAGCGCACATTGGCCAATATTGCGCTTTATTGCCGATACAATGACGAATAACACCTTGTAAGCGCCGCCCACCCCGTCTATTTTTCGCCCAAGACATAGCTATTCGCAATCAAAGGAACAAAGTTATAGCCCGCAGACCTCACAATGCCCCGCCACAGCGCGACACTGGCCCCCGCGTAAACGAACGCATCACTTCCAACGAAATACGGCTGATCGGAGCCGACGGCGAAAACGCAGGAGTTGTTACTCCGGCGCGTGCTATGGAAATGGCCGACGAGGCTGGCCTCGATCTGGTTGAAATTTCGCCCAACGCCAATCCGCCCGTTTGCAAAATCATGGATTTTGGCAAGTTCAAATATGAACAGCAAAAACGTGAATCCGAAGCCCGCAAAAAGCAAAAGATCATCGAGGTCAAAGAGGTCAAGTTCCGTCCCAATACGGACACCAATGACTATGATGTGAAAATGCGCAATGTGTTCAAGTTTCTGGCCAATGGTGACAAGGTGAAAATCAGCTTGCGGTTCCGTGGCCGCGAAATGGCGCACCTTAATCTGGGCCGCGAATTGCTGGAACGGGTTGCCGAAGATGTTAAAGACCACGGCAAGATTGAAAGCATGCCGAAGATGGAAGGCCGCCAGATGATTATGATGATCGGGCAAATACCAAAATAACCTGCTATCTTTCGTGACCTAGTAAATTTCCAAAGCCTCTGCAATTTGCGGAGGCTTTTTGGTTTAAGGTGCCGCTGCAATCGCGCGATCGCCTCGCAGCCATTTCCAAGCATCGGGAATGTCAAAGGCAAGCGACAGCCCGTCCACAATCAGCAGCAGCCACAAATACGTTAAATATGATCCGCTCACCCAAGGGCTTTGGACGAACCAGATCAAGAAGGCCACCAGTGGAATCCAGATCGCGAGATGTGGCAGCGCCATGGCCTTGGACAGCCCACGATCAAAAACCATGATCAGCAGATTTGGCAACATGCCGCCAATCGCCAGCGCTGCAATCAGCGCCCCCATCGTTTCATAGGCAAACATCAAGGAGGCCAAATTGACCGGCACCAAGATCACGACGACCCAGAATTGCACCCATAATGGCAGGGCGCGAAAGCTGCGCCAGATGTCGAGTATCAGAGTCATTAAAAGGTTCCCTGTGCTTTTCGGCTAGGCTATCGGAGCTGTTCCCACCTTACAACTGCGGTTTGCGTAAACATTCTGTCAGCTGTGCCATGATCGAGATCGCAATCTCGGCCGGAGATTTTGAGCCGATGTTCAGGCCCACCGGCGCATGGATGCGGTCAATTTGTTCAATCGAAAATCCGGCATCGGTCAGGCGCACCACCCGTTTGGCGTGGGTGCGGGTCGACCCCAGACTGCCGATGTAAAACACATCCGATCCCAGCGCCGTGGTTAATGCGGGATCGTCAATTTTGGGGTCATGCGACAGGGTGACAACGGCGGTACGCGCGTCCAACCCAATTGCCGTCAGGGCCTCGTCGGGCCAGTCGTTATTGATATCTTGGTCGGGAAAGCGTGCTTGTGAGCCAAATGCGCTGCGGGGATCTACCAGCACAGGATCATAGCCCGCCAGCCGCGCCATCACCAACAACGGCTGGGCGATATGCACCGCCCCAACCACAATCAGTTTGAGCGGCGGGTTGTGGATGGCGATGAAGTCTTCCCCGTCAAAGCCGGATTTATCATTGGTAAAACGGTCTGGGTAACGGCTCGCCCCGACCAGCGCCCGCGTTTGGGTCACGGGATTCACCACATAGGCTATTGGCACCCTAATCGCCCGCGCCGCCACCAGATCGGTCAGCATGGGTTCGGGCAGCACCGTGCCCACTGATTCAATCATCACCCGAATGCGCCCGCCACAGGCCAGCCCAACGGCAAAGGCTTGATCATCCGAGACGCCAAACTCAAGCATCCGTGGCTTGCCGTCTTCCAGCGCGTCCTGGGCTTCCACGATCACCGCCCCCTCGACACAGCCCCCCGAAACGGACCCCGCGATTTCGCCATCCCGTGCGATTGCCAGCTGACTGCCCACAGGACGCGGAGCTGAGCCCCATGTTTCCACCACAGTGGCCAATACCGCCCCACGCGCTGCGCGGTGCCATGCAAGCGCAACCTCGGGGATGTTATCAAATCTTTGCGACATTACGGACGTTTGATCCTTAGGGTAAAACAGTTGTTGGTGGCTGACCTTGCATCAACATAGGCAACCTTTGGGTCGGATAACAAGTGTTCGGCATAGGCGCTAACCTGTGCGGTCGGGGTGATTTGCCCCGTGCCATAGATAATCCGGTTGTCTTTGCCATAGGCCTTTAGCAGGCATTCGGTGCGACGGGCCAGCACGGGTGGCAAAGCGTCCCCCGCATAGGGTGCGCACTCGGCACACAGAAAAATCGGTCCGGTTTCGGCGTAGGGTTGCAACTCGGGGAACGGGCACGCCGCCATAATTAACATTTCCGAATCCTTTGGGATATCACACAGGCAATGGCGGCACGGCAGACCGCTGCCATCAGATGTGGTGCGTTCAGCCGGGTTGCCATAGGCATCTGGTCCGCCATTACGAATGCTGGCCACCCAGTCGGGGTCATAAGGCAAATACCTCAGGGTCATATTGTTTCCTTTCATCGAGTTTCCGTTAAACCCTGCCCTTTGGAGACCAAACAAGCGATCCGTTTCCTGCGCTAAAGCCTGTCCCGTCTAATTGAATTCAGTTTGAACCAGACACGTTCAAAACGAAAAGGACCGCAAGGTTTCCCCTGCGGCCCAATTCACCCGTGAGTGGGTTTATTGTTTTATTCAGCCGGAACAGCCCCTTTAGGCGCATCGTCACCGACCAACCTGTTTGGCAGCACGAAAGCCACAATGATGAACACAACTCCCAGCGCTATGCCGACCAGATCACCTTGCAGCGCTGTGATGCCCTCATATTTGGCACCGGGGACCGTGCCCAATGTCACCTTGCCGCCCATGATTTCATCCATCAGGAACGTGCCTGCCAGCGACCCATAGACCACCATATAGGCCGCAGCGCCCAACAGTCCGCCGGCGATAAAGAGCAGCGCATCTTTGCGCCCCGAGGCGGCGGCGGTCACGGATGTGCCCGGGCAATAACCTGAAAACGCCCAGCCAAAGCCCATGATTGCACCACCAAAGAATACACCTATATAAGCGGATTTAACCGACATATGGCCAACATCAACAAAACCGGTCATTTGACCCGCAAACATCAGGACAGTTCCAACCCCGATGGCCATCAGGATGGTTTTTGCCAGATGCAAATTTGTCAGGTTCAACATTTTGACGATCTTGTTGGGGTTTGTTGCCCCTGTACGGTCAAGCACAAAACCAAAACCTGCACCAATAACAATTGCTAGAAAAATAGTCATGATCTAACCCTTCCTAAACATAAGCATGGCGGTCGGGATCGCGGCCCCGAATGTGCCTATGGTAAAAATGTAACCCGACAGCGATGTCTGCATCATGCCCGACATCATGTGGCCGGAGGAACAGCCCCCCGCCAGACGAGCGCCAAAGATCACGATGAAGCCGCCGATGAAGGCACCAGCATAGCGTTTGGCAACACTGTCACCAAAATTCGCGGCCCAAACTGCTGGCACTTTACGCTCCTCGGGGCTTTTGCTGCGGGCCACACCCGAAACAGCCGCTCCAATCGTCATCGCAATCACGAAGACAAAGCTGTAGTTCAGCGGGTTGGCGACGGCTTTGGCGTATTTGCCACCTGATTTTGCCAGGTAGGCGTTGGAGGATGTGTAACCTTCTTCGGTTTTGACAACCAGTTCAGCGTTCACCGCATCGCCAATGATGCCGTCCAGAATAACGAACTGTGTCGAAACTCCGATCGGTTTAACAAGGAGCACGGCCAGGAAGAACACAACGCCCAGCGCAACCCCGCCTAATTTCCAGTCCAATGTCATGATACTTTCCTTCATTTTGCATTATACATTCAATAACCTGCATATGTTTGATTGCACGGACCTTGTCAACCCGATGTTCAGGTTAAAACGCCGCATGGTCTGTCGTGATCCCGTGGCGCAGACCTTTGTCAAAGCTTTGGCCTCCCCACAGGCAATTATTCAGTGCAAGCGACACAATTTTCCTTGCACCCCCTCCTTCAAAGCGCTTCAACTGCAGTGGCTCAACCTGTCTGGAGACTCATCAAAATGAATGCACCATCGCTTAAACCCTCGCTGAAGGCCAAAGACGCCCCCGACCTGACCCGCTTTGACTGGGAGGATGCCTTTCGTATGGAGAGCCAACTGTCCGAGGACGAGCGTATGTTGCGCGATGGCGCAAAGGATTTTGCCCAGTCAGTGCTGCAGCCAAAGGTGATTGACGCCTACCGCGACGAGATCACCGACGCTAATATTTTCAAGGAAATGGGCGACATTGGCCTGTTGGGTCTGACAGTCCCCGAAGAATACGGCGGGCTGGGTGCAAATTACGTGACCTACGGTCTGGTGGCGCGGGAAATCGAGCGGGTCGACAGTGGCTATCGCTCTATGATGTCCGTGCAATCCTCGCTGGTGATGTATCCGATCTATGCTTACGGCTCGGAAGAGCAACGCATGAAGTTTTTGCCGGGTTTGGCGGCTGGCAACTTGATCGGTTGTTTTGGGCTGACCGAACCCGATGCAGGTTCCGATCCGGGCGGCATGAAAACCCGTGCCGAGAAAACCGCGACTGGCTATAAGCTGACGGGGTCCAAGATGTGGATTTCCAACAGCCCGATTGCCGATGTGTTTGTGATCTGGGCCAAATCCGAAGACCATGGCGGTAAAATCCGTGGCTTTGTGTTGGAAAAAGGCATGAAGGGTCTGTCCGCTCCTAAAATCGGTGGCAAGCTGAGCTTGCGGGCCTCTATCACGGGTGAGATCGTCATGGACGGTGTTGAGGTCGGCGAAGACGCTTTGCTGCCCAATGTCGAGGGCCTGAAGGGTCCGTTTGGCTGTTTGAACCGCGCACGTTATGGTATCGCGTGGGGCGTGTTGGGCGCTGCCGAGTTCTGCTGGCACGCTGCACGGCAATACGGGCTGGATCGCAAGCAGTTCAATAAACCACTGGCAGGCACCCAATTGTTCCAGAAAAAACTGGCCGATATGCAGACCGAGATTACGCTGGGCCTACAGGCGTGTTTGCAAGTGGGACGGCTAATGGATGACGCCCAAGCCGCGCCCGAGATGATCAGTCTGATCAAGCGTAACAACTGCGGTAAGGCGCTCGATATTGCCCGCATGAGCCGCGATATGCACGGTGGCAATGGTATTTCCGAGGATTTCCAGATCATGCGTCATATGATGAACCTTGAGACCGTCAACACCTATGAAGGTGCCCACGATGTGCATGCGCTGATCTTGGGGCGGGCGCAAACTGGCCTTCAGGCGTTTTTCTAGGGCTATGATAATCGCGTCAGTATCCCTGTTGTTCTTTTTCACCCTTCCACCGCCGGTTCAACCCGTGTTAATTATTCTGGCCCTGTCCTAACTGGGCCAGAGAAAACGTAGGTAATTATGCAAGCTGACCCAAGTCTTGGCCTGATCTTTCTGGCGTTGGTGCCTGCCCCGCTCAAGCTGTTATTGCTTGTTGGCCTCGTAGCCTCTGCGCTCCCCTAATCTGTTAAAGGATATCTCATGCCCTTTGATCTCTGGCTCACTTTCGCCGCTGCCACGTTTGTGGTTCTTGTTATTCCGGGACCGACGATCCTGCTGGTGATTTCCTACGCGCTGACCCAAGGGCGCCGTGTGGCCGTGGCCACCGCGATGGGCGTGGCGCTGGGGGATTTGATTGCGGTCAGCGCCTCGATGGCAGGGCTCGGCGCAATCATGCTGACCTCGGCATGGGCGTTCACAGCACTAAAATGGATCGGGGCGGCTTACCTTGTGTTTTTGGGCGTCAAATTGCTGCGTAGCCCACCCTATCTGGGAGACCTGAGTACGCCGGCACAGACCCCCGTCAATCGTATCTTTGGCCATGCCGCTGTGGTGACCGCCTTAAACCCCAAGGGCATAATCTTTATCATCGCCTTTGTACCGCAGTTCCTAAGCCCTGCACTGCCTGCCCTGCCGCAATTCCTAACCATGGCGGTGACATTCGTCGCTATGGGGGCGATCAACGCGCTGGCCTATGCACTCTTGGCGGACCAGTTGCGCGTGCGTATCCGCCGCCCGTCGGTCCTGACGGCAATGAACCGCGCAGGCGGCGTTGCCTTGATCGCAATGGGGGCTCTCACGGCAACCATGCAGCGTAACTAGGTTGGCAAAATTCTTGCATTTTCTCGTCATGGTTGAATTCTTGGGTTTCGAAACCTTCTGATAGAACCGTGTTCAGAAATGACACAGGTAAATTCTGGAGCAGATTGATTGAGGGTTTTGTTCTGTGATGCCGCGCGGAGCCACCGCCCTGAAACAAAGGCATTTGCCTCTTAAAAGAATCGACATCTGGTAAATAATATTTTAAAAACAATACCTTACTAAATTACGTAGGCTGCTCTAGGGAGTTCTTCAAATTCTTGTTCGCTTTTTGCGCTGAAGGGGCTTGTTTTGATACGGAGCAAAACAGAAAATGGCGAAACAGTGTTGGACTGTTCGCGCTTTGGTAGACAAACTCACTGAAATCGATGCATTAACCACAAATCACGCATTATCCGCCGTAATTTTTGTCGCGCCTGATCAAAATTTTGGCTAAATTGACTGAAATAACTGCCTGCAAGAATGCAAGTGAAAGTCCGACAGAATGCAACGCACCCCTGAGACCACATCAATTGATCCGCAAACCCAAGATTGGCTCGACAACCTTGATGATGTTGCGGAGGAGCGCGGCTACTTTGAACCTTTGGGGCAAAACCACTTTGCAGTGTTGACGGATGCCTCGCCGACCCTGCTGGTGACATTCGAAACCATTGAATCCATCCGCGACGAAACCGATGATGAATTGCCGTTGGGCTTTGATCTGGTGTCCGAGAACGGCTGGTCGCATCTGGGCATCATCGCCAATGGCAACACATGGTTTCGGGATAAATCTGTTTATGGCTATTTTGACCGGCTGGTTGATGACGGCTTTTTTGAAGATTTCGATCAGGTGATTTTTGTGGGCTCCGGCATGTGCGGTTATGCGGCAGCGGCCTTTTCCGTGGTTGCACCTGGTTGCACCGTGATAGTCTATAACCCGATTGCCACGCTTGATCCTCGCGTCACCGAATGGGACCACCGTTTTGGTTCAATGCGCCGCACTTCGTTTACCGACCGCTACGGGTTTGCCCCCGATATGGTTGAGGCCGCCAATCAGGTGTTTGTGCTTTATGACCCCGATGAAGAGATGGATGCGATGCACGCGGCCCTCTTCACCCGCCCGCATGTCACCAAATTACGCGCCCGCCATTTGGGGCGGCATATTATGCAGGACATGATTCATATGGACATCTTGCAACCCCTGCTGGAAACCGCAGGCGCTGGCGGCGATGTTGCTGCGCATTTTCACAAGTTGTTTCGGGCACGGCATGATTATTCACCCTATTTGCGCCGCTTGCTCATGCGTCTTGAGGATGATGACCGCTGTATGCTGTCCGGCTTGTTGTGCCGAAATGTTGTCAACCGGATGAAAGCGCCGCGTTTCAGGCGTCGTCTGATCGAGATCGAATCTCAATTGTCCGAGGCCGGGCAAAGCCTGCCAGAGCTGCAAAGCAAAGAGCCTGCCGAATAGGAAAACGACATAAAACACGGTTTTTCACGGCTCTTAGCAATTTATTTAGAATTATCATGAAATCTAACCCTGATGATCCAATAGGGGGATACCATGATGAAAAACCAATTACCTGCAGATGAACTGGCTCATGTCCGTGATGAAATCCGGGCGCTAAGGGCCCGCGAGGTGGCATTGCGTCGTTGCTTTACCGAGGAGTGCGACAACGGGCTGTATGAGGGCTGTGAATTCGATGTTGTGGTGCGGATGCAAAAGCGCTGTGTGTTGAACCAAAACCGCCTGCCAGCGGAAATTCTGAATGACCCACAGTATTTTGATGTCAGATATTCACCGACTGTACAGGTGAAGCCCCGCTCGGAACCGCGTCTGCCAATGGATTTTTCGCAATCTGGCTTGAGTGCCTCGGTCGATAATTTTGACGTTGTCGAGGCTTGGACCTGACCTTTGATTGGGTGAAATTCAACCGAAATGGTAAATAGGCGTAGCATGGGGCAGTGGGATTGTGTAATCCGACCGTGTAATGACAGATCAAATCACGCTCACCCGCCCCGATGACTGGCACCTGCATTTGCGCGATGGCGCAATGTTGGCAGCCGTATTGCCCGAAACCACCCGCCATTTCGCGCGCGCTATTATCATGCCCAATCTGGTGCCCCCTGTGGTGACCAGTGCGGATGCAGAGGCCTATAAGGCGCGGATTATGGCGGCGATGCCGCAGGGTGCTGATTTCACCCCGCTGATGACGCTGTATCTGACCGAGGATACCGACGCCGATGACGTGGCGGCCGCACATGCCTCGGGGTTAATTTCAGCCGTGAAGCTGTATCCGGCGGGTGCCACCACGAATTCCGCCTCGGGTGTGGCAGATTTTGACAAGGTGCGCGGTGTTCTGGAACGGATGGCCGAGATTGGCCTGCCGCTTTGTGTGCACGGCGAAGTGACCGATGCGAATGTTGACATTTTTGATCGCGAGGCGGTGTTTATTGACCGCGTGCTGGACCCGATCCGGAGCAAAACCCCTGATTTGCGCGTGGTGATGGAGCATATCACCACCTCTGACGGGGTGGATTACGTGAAAAGTGCCGAGAAAAATCTGGCGGCCACCATCACAACCCACCATCTGATCATCAACCGCAACGACATTCTGGTCGGCGGCATCAAGCCGCATTACTACTGCCTGCCGGTCGCCAAACGCGAAAGCCACCGCCTGGCTTTGCGCAGCGCCGCCACCTCTGGCGATGCACGGTTTTTCCTCGGCACGGATTCTGCCCCACACACCGACCCGAATAAACTGAGCGCTTGCGGCTGTGCGGGCTGTTTCACCGCCCCCAACACCATGCCGATCCTTGCGCATGTGTTTGAGGACGAAGACGCGCTGGCAAATCTGGAGGGATTCACCTCCTTGCATGGCCCCGCTTTTTACGGGTTAGATGCTAACAAACCCACGCTGACGATGACCAAGGGCGACCCAAGCCCCCTGCCCGAAAAACTGATCACCGCCGAAGGCGAAGTCACAGTGTTTGACCCCGGCTTTGAGCTGCTGTGGCAAGTGACCTCTTAATCAATAATCGTTCTTTCAAAAATTCAAAAAGGGCCCCCTGATATGATCCCGTCCACATTTCCGCCCAAAGAAGAAATCGCCCGCTTAACTGCGCGTATGCTGCTCGAGATCAAGGCCGTGCATTTCAACGCAAAAGAGCCATTCACACTGGCCTCGGGCCTACCCAGCCCGACCTATATTGATTGCCGCACCCCGATTTCGCATCCGCGTATCCGCTCAACCATGATGGATTTCATGGTCACCACCGTGATGCGGGATGCGGGTTTTGAAGCCTTCGACAATATCGCTGGTGGCGAAACCGCGGGCATTCCGTTTGCGGCTTTGGTGGCTGAACGGATGGGCCTACCGATGACTTACGTTCGTAAGAAACCCAAAGGCTATGGCCGTGGCGCACGGATTGAAGGCGAAATGAGAGAAGGCCAGAATGTACTGCTGGTCGAGGATCTGACCACGGACGGCAGCTCCAAGCTTTCTTTCGTCGATGCGATTCGCGAAACAGGGGCCAATTGCGCCCATACGGCGGTGATTTTCTATTACGATATCTTTCCCGAGACCGAGAAAACCTTGGGTGATCACGGCGTTACACTGCATCATTTGTGCACGTGGTGGGATGTTTTGGCAGAAGCAAAGGCCAGCAATGCCTTTGATACGGCAACCTTATCCGAGGTCGAGAGCTTCTTAACTGCCCCGCGGGCCTGGCAAGACGCTAGAAAAAAATAGCACCAAATTGCCGAGTGTATGGCGTATTTCGATAAATGAGTGAAAACACCCGCTAGATGTGGTAGGCATGGTCTATCCACAGGTTTATACAATTTGCGCTGGCGACGGTGGCGGATTAAACAAATCTGATGGGATTAAAGGGTGAGTTATGAACGAAATTGCGCCGATCAATTCAGGTCAAGACGAGGCTGGCATCAGTGATGCGATGCCCCATAACGTCGAGGCTGAACAGCAACTGTTGGGCGCGATCCTGACCAACAACGACATTTTCGACCGTGTGGCAGCCATCATCGGCCCGCAGCATTTCTATGAGCCGGTTCATGCCCGCATTTACGAAATTGCCTCCAGCCGGATTGCCAAAAACAATCTGGCCTCCCCTGTGACGCTCAAGGCGTTTTTAGAGGATGATGAGGGGCTGAAAGAACTGGGCGGCCCATCCTATCTGGTGCGCCTTGCGGGTGCAGCGATTTCGGGATTTGCGGCGCGGGACTATGCGCAGATGATCTATGATCTGGCGATCCGGCGCGAGTTGATGTCGCTTGGCCGTGATATTGCTGACAAGGCCGCAAAGGTCGACATCTCGTCCGAACCCAAAGAGCAGATCGTCGAGGCTGAGCAGGCGCTATATGCGCTTGGCGAGCAGGGCCAGACAGACAGCGGTTTTCAATCCTTTCTAAAGGCCGTGACCGATGCGGTGAACGTGGCCAACGCTGCCTACCAGCGCGACGGGGGCTTGGCGGGTATTTCAACCGGTCTGATCGAAATGGACAAAAAACTGGGCGGTTTACACGGCTCGGATTTGCTGATCCTTGCGGGTCGTCCCTCGATGGGGAAAACGTCGCTGGCGACCAATATTGCTTATAATATTGCCAAGGCTTACCAAAAAGGCACGCTGCACGATGGCACCGAGGGTGCGGTGAGCGGCGGGGTTGTCGGATTTTACAGCCTTGAGATGTCTGCAGAACAGTTGGCGGCACGGATTCTGTCCGAGGCCTCTGAGGTCCCAAGCGAGCAAATCCGTCGTGGTGACATGAATGAGGAAGAGTTCCGGCGCTTTGTTGAGGCGGCCAAACAACTGGAGGCCTGCCCGCTGTTTATCGACGACACCCCTGCCCTGCCGATCAGCCAGTTGGCGGCGCGTGCGCGGCGTTTGAAACGCACCCACGGGTTAGATGTGTTGATGGTGGACTATCTGCAACTGGTGCGTCCGGCCACGGCCAAAGACAGCCGTGTGAACGAGGTTTCGGAAATTACGCAAGGCCTAAAGGCCATCGCCAAAGAGCTGGAAATTCCGGTTGTGGCCCTGTCGCAGCTGTCGCGCCAAGTGGAAAACCGCGAAGATAAACGCCCGCAACTGTCTGATTTGCGGGAATCAGGCTCAATCGAGCAAGATGCCGATGTGGTGATGTTTGTGTACCGTGAGGAATATTACAAAGAGCGCGAGAAACCGGGCGACCACGAGTTGGAAAAAATGGCCGGATGGCAGACCGAAATGGACCACCTGCACGGCCGCGCCGAAGTGATCATCGGCAAGCAACGCCACGGCCCGATTGGCCATGTCGAGCTATCGTTCGAGGGGCAGTTCACGCGCTTTGGCAATTTGGTCAAGCCGTGGCAAGAACGGGGTGACGGCGAAGATAGCTTTTAGGATCACGATTTTTCGGCTTGACCTTAACGCTCCAGACGTCAAAAACCCCCTATGAGTAGTGCAAATTTAACAGTTGATTTAGATGCGATTACCGCCAACTGGCGAGCGCTGGATGCAATGACAAACTGCGAAACCGCAGCGGTGGTTAAGGCCGATGGCTATGGGCTGGGGGTGGACCGTGTGGCCAAAGCTTTGGCGCAAGCTGGTGCGCGGCGGTTTTTCGTGGCGGTGGCCGAGGAAGGTGCTGTGGTGCGCAATGCCTTGGGTCCAAACGCGGATATTCTGGTGTTTGGCGGCCATATGCGTGGCGACACTGACATGATCAATGATCTGCATTTAACGCCGATGCTCAACTCCCTCGATCAATTGACTCGTCATTTCGAGGCCCTGCCCAATTCCCCTTTTGGTATTCAGCTGGACAGCGGCATGAACCGTCTGGGCATGGAAGTACCAGAATGGGACGCGGTGCGCGACATTGTTTTGGCACAGAACCCCGTGTTGGTGATGAGTCATCTGGCCTGTGCCGATGAACCGGACCACGCAATGAACCAACAGCAATTGGCCCGATTTTGTGCCATGACCGAGGACATTACAGCGCCGCGCTCGCTGGCCGCCACGGGTGGCATCCTGTTGGGGCCAGAGTATCATTTTGATCTCACGCGTCCGGGTATTGGCCTATACGGTGGTTTGCCATTTGCAGACGCCCAGCCAGTTGCGACCCTATCGTTGCCGGTGATCCAGACCCGCGATCTTGAGGCTGGCGAAACCGTTGGTTATGGCAACGCATGGACCACCAACACCACTGCCACCATCGCCACCCTATCGGGTGGCTATGCCGATGGGCTGCATCGTGCGCTCTCTAGCGGGGCAACGTTATGGGCCAATGACATTGCTTGCCCTTTGGTCGGGCGGGTGTCGATGGACCTGATCACCGTCGACATCAGCCACTTGCACGAAGTTCCCCGCCATCTCGATATTCTTGGCCCGTTGCAAACGGTGGATGCGCTGGCAGATATGGCTGGCACCATCGGCTATGAAATTCTGACATCCTTGGGGCCGCGATATACGCGCCGCTATGCTGGCGGGTTTGCCCAATGAGCGTGCTGACCCCCGTCGCCCTTATTGGCCGCAACACGATGGGTATCTTGGCCTCCATTGGCCGGATCGCGATCTTTTTCGCCCAAACGATCAGCCACATGGTCCGCCCACCGTTCTATTTCAAAGAATTCGGGCAAGCCTTGTTAACAATCGGCTATTTCAGCCTGCCGGTCGTTGGCCTGACGACTTTTTTCACGGGGGGCGCGCTGGCTCTGCAAATTTACGCCGGCGGCGCGCGGTTTAACGCGGAATCTGTGGTGCCCTCGATTGTGGCCATCGGCATGGCGCGTGAACTCGGCCCTGTTTTGGGCGGTTTGATGGTGGCAGCCAGAGTCGCGTCCTCAATTGCCGCGGAAATCGGCACCATGAAAGTGACCGAACAAATCGACGCGCTGGTGACGCTATCAACCCACCCGATGAAATACTTGACCGTTCCCCGCGTTCTGGCCGCGACCATCGCTGTTCCGTTTTTGATCGCGGTTGGCGACAGCATCGGCATCATGGGTGGTTATTTCGTCGGAGTCAGCCGGCTGGATTTCAACTCAGCCGTTTACCTGCACAATACAATCGATTTTCTTGAGGCCTGGGATGTCACATCAGGCCTGATCAAAGGCGCGGTGTTTGGGTTTATAGTCGCCCTCATGGGGTGTTATTACGGCATGAACTCGGGGCGCGGCGCGCAGGGGGTTGGCCACGCGACCAAATCGGCGGTGGTGGCGGCCTCGATCCTGATCCTCGCCTCAAATTACCTAATGACAGAACTGTTTTTCTCCGCATGATTACGCTTGATAATGTCCATAAAGCCTTTGGCGCAAACAAGGTTCTGCAAGGGGTTAACCTGACCATTCCGCGTGGCGAAAGCATGGTGATCATTGGCGGATCAGGCACTGGAAAATCGGTGGCGCTGAAATCCATTCTGGGTTTGGTGACGCCTGACAGCGGTACCATCACTGTGGATGGGCAAGACGTGACCAAGGTTGAGCGCGATGCTTTTTTAGCGCGGTTCGGGATGTTGTTTCAGGGTGGTGCGCTTTTCGACAGTCTGACGGTTTGGCAGAATGTCGGCTTTCGTCTGCTGCGCGGTTCGCTCAAACGACCAAAAGACGAGGCCCGCGAGATTGCTATTGAAAAACTGCGCCGTGTCGGGTTGAA